>Ga0190275_10000226_pt1 | contig 58526 bp, 67 predicted proteins | sample Popmic550T_FD_133745 | JGI IMG/M metagenome (GOLD analysis project Ga0190275, IMG submission 133745) | Populus adjacent soil microbial communities from riparian zone of Yellowstone River, Montana, USA - 550 T | ecosystem: Environmental > Terrestrial > Soil > Riparian zone > Trees stand | place...
AGGCGATGGCGAACGCTTTCCAGAGCGTCCAGTCCGCGCGGTCCATTGGCCTGAGAGATTCCGGGGCGGTTGCTCCTTCGGCGGCTCCGGGCCGAAACCCGTCACACTCTCCCGCGCGTCCATTCGGACCCGGCGGCCATGACGCAGGGGGGAGCGGGTGTCAATCGGGAGACCGCCGCCATTCGAGGTCGAGACGCGCCTTGCGCGTCCTTTCAGTGCAACGCCCCACGCAGCCCGTCGGATTGGCGCACATTGCGATGCCGCCCTCGGCATCTTCGCGCCTTTGCGCCTTCGCGTGAACTGATTCAGCAGGGTCCACGCGAAGGCGCGAAGGCGCAAAGGCTCCGCATTCCGGCTCCACTCCCAGGGTCTGCTGGGGCACCGCTCGCTATTCGAAATCACGCGCCTTGCGCGTCTTTCAAGGCAACGCCCCGCGCGGCCGTCGGACTGGCGCACGCCGCGATGCCGACCCCGGCATCTTCGCGCCTTTGCGCCTTCGCCTGAACGGATTCAGCAGGGTTCACGCGAAGGCGCAAAGGCTCCGCATTCAGGCTCCACGCCCGCGGCATGGAGAGCCTCCAAAATGGACGCGAAAACCGTTTCCTACAGACCCTCACTTATGGCCTACCATGCAAATGGAACAGAACCAGAACTTATTCGCCACCGAGTCGGTGACCTATGAGCTCGCCTTCTCCCCGTAACGATGTCCTGAGCAAAGCCCATGGGCACCGCGAACATTGGGACCATTCGCGCGAGGATGGCGGCGGCACGAACCAGGTGCCGGATGGGATTTTTTCTTCTCTATGGAAGCTGAACCTTCCGAAACTTCCGTTCAGGTTCGGAAGCATGACCGCCTCTCGGCAACCCTCAACTTCCTCAACTTATTTCAACCCTAAACCCTCGCGTGGATCGTCGGAAGATCGCAGGACGCAATGCCGGTCACGGCATCTTCGCGCCTTTGCGCCTTTGCGCGAACCGATCTTCCCCTCTCCCCACTGAGGAGAGGGAGAATGAGAGCGTCTCGAGCCGGTGCGGGCCTAGCGCGTCGCGTTGTAGCGGAGCTGGTCCGCGGTCAGCTCGAAGCCGATCAGCAGCTCGAAGCGGGCGCGTTCGACGGCGGCGCGAACCGCCGGATCGGCCATCGGGTCGATCGCCGCGTCGGGCGCCCCGGGGCGGCGCTCGCGGGTGATCTGGCGGCGGATGTCCTCGGGCAGGGTCGCGGCCGAGCGCAGCACGCGCGAGGTCGCGGTGCCGGTCGTGGCGGCGCGAAGCTGGCCGTCCTCGAAGCGCAGGCCGGCGCGGCTCACCCGCTTGGCGACGACGTTGCTCGCGCCCTGCACGACACTGCCGTAATAAGGCAGCACGACATCGCGCGCGCCGCGGGCGTCACGGCGCTGCGCCTGGATGTCGAAGGTCGCCTGGGTGATGATAAATTCGCCGGTGTCGTCGCAGCTGCTGCGGATGTTGGTGATGTGCGCGACCACGTCGATCGCGGATGCATCGCGGCTGTTTTCGGGGCTGAACAGGGTCACGTCCCCGGTCGGCGCGGCGATCGCCACCGGCGGGCAGGCGGTATAGCTGGTCAGGATTCCGGTCTGCTGGATGTCGCCTTCGCGGGCGCAGCCGGCAAGGCCGAGGAGGGCAAGGGCGGCGATGGCCGCGCTGGACTTGGAAAAATGCAAAACGAAATCCCCGAACACGTGTGATGGCGGCTTCCTAGCGCCCCAAGCCTTCCGTGCAAACTGGCAATCGAGTAGAGCCCTCCCCAAGTGAACCCCGGATGACCATGAAGCCCCCCCTCACCCTCCTGATCGCCGCCCCGCGCGGTTTTTGCGCCGGCGTCGACCGCGCCATCCGCATCGTCGAGCTCGCGCTCGAGCGCTACGGCGCGCCCGTCTATGTCCGCCACGAGATCGTCCACAACAAGTTCGTCGTCGATTCGCTGCGGGCCAAGGGCGCGATCTTCGTCCCCGAGCTCGATCAGGTGCCGGACGGCGTGCCCGTCGTGTTTTCCGCCCATGGCGTGCCCAAGGCAGTGCCCGCCAAGGCGGCCGAGCGCGGCCTCAACTATCTCGACGCGACCTGCCCCCTCGTTTCCAAGGTCCATCGCCAGGCCGAGCGCCTGATCGAGCGCGACCGCCACATCCTCTTCGTCGGCCATGCCGGCCACCCCGAGGTGATCGGCACCTTCGGCCAGGTGCCCGAGGGGCGGATGACCCTGGTCGAGACCGCCGCAGATGCGGAGGCGATCCAGCCCGCGGCGCCGGAAAGCCTCGCTTTCCTGACCCAGACCACGCTGTCGGTGGACGACACCGCCGAGATCGTCGCGATCCTCGAGCGCCGCTTTCCCTCGATCCTGGCGCCGCGCGGCGAGGACATCTGCTATGCGACCTCCAACCGGCAGGCCGCGGTCAAGGCGATCGCCGCGCGCTGCGACGCGATGCTGGTGATCGGCGCACCGAACAGCTCGAACTCGGTCCGCCTGGTCGAGGTCGCCCAGCGCGAGGGGGTCAGGGCGCGGCTGGTCGGGCGCGGCGCCGAGCTCGATTTCGCCTGGCTGGAGGGGGTGCGAACGCTCGGCATCACCGCCGGCGCCTCGGCCCCCGAACTGCTCGTCCGCGAAGTGGTCGATTGCCTCGCCGAGCGCTTCGAGGTGCGCGAGGAGTCGGTCGAGGGCGTCCAGGAGAATATGGTCTTCAAACTGCCGGCGGGCCTCGAAACCGCGTGAGCGCCGAGCTGTCCGAAGTCGAAATGTTCACCGACGGCGCCTGCAAGGGCAATCCGGGACGGGGCGGCTGGGGCGTCGTCATCCAGGCCGGCGCCCACGAAAAGGAATTGTCGGGCGGCGAGCCGCTGACCACCAACAACCGCATGGAATTGCTGGCCGCGATCGAGGGGCTGAAGGCGCTCACCCGTCCCTGTCGGGTCCAGCTCTACACCGACAGCAATTATGTCCGCGACGGCATCACCCGCTGGATCCATGGCTGGCTGAAGAATGGCTGGCGCACCGCCGATCGCAAGCCGGTCAAGAATGCCGAGCTGTGGCAGGCGCTGCTCGACGCGCAGGCGCGCCACCGGGTCGAATGGCACTGGGTGAAGGGCCATAGCGGCCACCCCGGCAACGACCGCGCCGACGCGCTCGCCTGCGCCGCCGCTTATGCGCAGCCGAAGCGCGACGCCAGATAGGGGGTGGGATCGAGCTCGTGGGCCCGTCCGAGCAGCAAAGCGGCGGCCAGCGCCGCCGCCGCAGGTGCGGTCTGGATGCCGAAGCCGCCCTGCCCCGCGCACCAGAAGAAGCCCGGCTCGGCGAACCCGTAGACCGGCAACCGATCCGCCGCGAAGCTCCTGAGGCCCGCCCATTTGTGCTCGACCCGCTCCACCCGCCAATCGACCACCGCCGCCAGCCGGTCGATCGCGACCGCGACGTCGAGTTCCTCGGCCGCGCAATCGCCGGCCTCGCACGGCGTCTCGTCGTGCGGGCTCAGCCACAATCGCCCGCCGGCCTCGGGCTTGAAATAGAAGCGCCCCGAAGCATCGACGACGAGCGGCAGACCGGGCGGCGCCGGCGGAGCGATGCGCAGCTGGGCCATCGTCCGGCGGAAGGGCCGGATGCGGAGCGGCGCCGCGCCGCAGCGCACCGCCACCTCGTCCGCCCAGGCCCCGGCCGCGTTGACCAGCACATCGGCCTCGAACTCACCCGCAGACGTCTCGATCCGCCAGCGCCCCGCGTCCCGCCGAGCCCGCAGCAGCCGCGCGTCGCTGACCAATTCGATCCCGCGCAGATAGAAAGCGTGGAGCGCGGCGACGTCGATATCGGCGCAGCTGGGCTCGGCCAGGCCCCGCTCCCAGCCCGGCCGCAGCCCGGGGATCGCCGCCTCGAGCGCGGCCCGGTCGAGCGGCCGCATCGGCACCGTGGTGAATTCCCCGGCCAGCGCATCGAGCGCGCGCTCCCCGCCAGCATCCGCGAGATGGATCGCCCCGCGCGGCGTGAGGAAACCCTGTTCCGCGAGGAACGGCCCAGACGCGGTGGTGAGCGGCTGGATCAGCGGCCCGCCATAGCTTTCCGACCAGAAGGCGGCCGAGCGCCCGGTCGCATGGTAGCCGGGCCGCGCTTCCGCTTCGAGCAGCAGCACCGAGGCGTGGGGCGCCAGCGCGGCGGCGAGGCTCGCCCCGGCCATGCCGGCGCCGACGATGGCGATGTCGGTCATGGCGCGTGCCGATCGAGGAAGGCGTCGATCCGCGCCAGCGCGTCGATCCGCACCGGATCGGCCTCGCGCAGGATCTCGTGCCCGGAATCGGGATAGACATGCAGGCTGGCCTTGCCGAGCTGCGCGGCCACGCGGCGGATCTCGGGCGTGCTGACCAGCCGATCGCGGTCGCTGGCGAGGAGCAGCATCGGCAGCTTTACCGCGCGCAGCAGCTCAGGCCGAAAGGCGCGTTCGGCCGAGCGGAACGCGGCCCGCATCCAGCCCCAGCTCGGCGCGCCGAGATCGAAATCCGGCTGCTCCTGCCACCAATAGAGCTCGTCCTCATAGCGCTCGCGGCTGCTGGTGAGGTGGTGGTTGCGCCGCCCGCCCGCCCGCTTGGTCGCGGTCGGCACCTTCCACATCGGTTCGTCGTGGAAGCCGATCCGGCTCATCACGTCGGTGATGTCGGGGGCGAGCCAGGCCGGGAAGGGCGCGCTGTTCACCCCGATCATCGGCGCCACCAGCACCGCCGCGTCCAGCGCCGGCGCCTTCTCGGCGATCGTCCGGAGCAGCAAATGGCCGCCCATTGAATGGCCGATCGCGACATGCGGCCCCGGCGACGCCCCCGCCCAGTCGGCCAGCAGCGCGGCCAGATCCTCGATCAGCGGATCGAAACTGGTTAAATTGCCGCGCACCATCTTGCCCTGCGAGCGCCCCTGGCCCCGCCAATCGAATGCCGTCACCGCCCAGCCGCTTGCGTGCCAATGGGCCAGGCTTTCCAGATATTTCTCGATGAAATCGCCGCGCCCGCCCGCGAAGATCAGGCTGCCGCGCGGCTTTTTCCCCGTCTTTTGAGGCCAGTCCAGCCGGCGCAAGACCCAGCCGTCGGGCGCGGTCCAGGTCGAGAAGACGGCGCCTTGCGGATGGACGCGCCTGGTTGCCGGGTCATTTACCATCGCCCCCGGTTACGGTTTGGAAAGCAACGCCGTCTAGAGCCTTCCCTCATGAACGCCGGAATCTCCACGATTTTGCTTTTCACGCTGGCGCTGCTGCTGCTCGTCGCCTGCTGGTACGACGTGCGCGAGCGGACCATTCCCAACCTCCTCAATCTCGCCATCGCGCTGCTCGCCATCCCCTTCTGGTGGTCGATCGGCCTTGCCCTGTGGCCGGACATCGCCGTTCAGATCGGCGTGGCCGCGATCGTCTTCGCCTTGTTCGCCATCGCCTTCGCGGTCGGCGCGATGGGCGGCGGCGACGTCAAGCTGATCGGCGCGATGGCCTTGTGGCTGCCCTTCCAGGCCGTGCTGCTGCTGTTGTTCATCATGTCGATGGCCGGCGGCGTACTCACTTTGGCTTATTATCTGCATTATCGCTTCGCCCGGCGCACCGACCGGCTCGAGATTCCTTACGGTCTCGCCATCGCGTTCGGCGGATTGTGGCTGATTAGCGAACGGTTTCTTAACCAGTTTGGCTGAAGAACGGCCCTGCAACTTTTCAGGCCCGTATGGGGGAGGCGACAATCGCCATGGACGTCAAAAAAATCGTGCTGCTCGTCGGAGCACTCATCATCGCGGCGGTCACCGCCGTCATGGCCAAGAACATGTTCAGCGGCGCCTCCGCGCCGTCTGCGCAGGCCAAGCAGGCGGTTCCGCTCGGCCCCCACGTGCTGGTCGCGACCCGCACGCTGCCGGTGGGCACGATCATCGACGCCGAGGCGTTCCGCTTCCAGCCCTGGCCCGAAGGTCTCATTCAGGACGCTTATTTCATCCGCGGTGAAGGCGGCGTCGATCCGGCGAGCCTGATCGGCACCGTCGTGCGCGCCGAGATCACCGCCGGCCAGCCGGCCACCCAGGGTTCGCTGGTCCGTCCGGGCGAGCGCGGCTTCCTGGCCGCGGCACTGGCCCCCGGCATGCGCGCGATCACCGTCGGCGTGTCCGACACCAGCGGCGTCAACGGCTTCGTCTTCCCGGGCGACCGGGTCGATCTCGTCCTGACCCAGGAAGTGCCCGGCGGCGGCGACGGCACCCCGCTTCGCGTCTCCGAGACGATCATCCGCAACATCCGCGTGCTCGCCGTCGATCGGCGCATGAACGTGCAGGACGAAGCGGGCAATCAGGTCGCCCAGAACACCAGCACGATCACCTTCGAGGCCACGCCCAAGATCGCCGAGAAGATCGCGGTCGCACAGACCATCGGCCAGCTCTCGCTGGCGCTGCGCAGCCTCGCGGACAACAATGCCGAGCTGGAGCGCGCGATCGCGTCCGGCGAGGTCCAGCTGCCCGAAAACACCGATCCGCGGGCCGAGCGCCAGCTGCTGCTGCAGATCGCGAGCCGGCCGATCGACACCAACCCGACTTTCACGGTCGGCTCCGACGTCTCCCGCTTCCAGAGAAGCAGCGTGCCCGGAAGGACCCGCGAAGCCAATAATGACTCTGGAGGCGGCAGCCCCGCGCCGCGCACCGTCCTGATCGATCGAGGCCCCGGCCCGACCGTCCGGATCGCCCGCGGCAACAATGTCACGCTCGTTCCGGTGGGAGCACGCTAAGATGACGACGATCAGCAAGATGAAGCGGGCCACGCTCGGCTCCGCCCTCGCCGCGGCCCTGGCCGCCGGCCTGGCGGCGACCGTCCCGGCCCCCGCTTTCGCCCAGCAGCCGGCGATGGCGCCCGCCAACGATGTGGTGCTCTCGGTCGGCGATGGCCGCCTGTTCCGCCCGAACGGCTCGGTCGCCGAAGTCTTCGTCGCCAACGACGCTGTCGCCGACGTCCACGCCAGCTCGCCGACGCAGATCTACATCTTCGGCAAGGCGGCGGGCAACACGACGGTCTACGCGACCGACGCCGCCGGCCGGGTGGTCTATTCGGCCAACGTCCGCGTCGGCCAGAATCTAGGCTCGGTCGATCAGATGCTCGGCCTGGCCATGCCCGAGGCCGACATCACCGTGACGACGATGAACGGAATGGTGCTGCTGACCGGTTCGGTCAGCCAGCCCAACGATATCGCCGAGGCGGAGCGCCTCGTCCAGGCCTTCGTCGGCGAAGCCACGACCGTGGTCAGCCGGCTGCGCACCGCGACGCCCCAGCAGGTCCATCTGCAGGTTCGCATCGCCGAGGTGAGCCGCACCCTTTCCCGCAACATCGGCACCAACTTGCTGACGCGAGACACCACTGGCGGCTTCAATTTCGGTATCGGCCGCGGCAATCCCGGAACCATCACCGGAGCCCCGGGGACGCCGCCGATTTTCGACCCTTCCATGGTCGAGACCAACACGACGCTCAGCGCCGCGGGGCGGATGCTCGGCCTGGACGTGCTCAGCACATTGGATCTGAATGAAACCACCGGCCTGGTCCGCACGCTCGCCGAGCCGACCCTGACCGCCCTTTCGGGCGAGACGTCGAGCTTCCTGGCCGGCGGCGAGTTCCCCATCCCGGTTTCGCAGTCGCTCGGCAGCGTCACCGTCGAATATAAGCAATATGGGGTCGGCCTCGCTTTCACCCCGACGGTGCTCGAGGACGGACGCATCCAGCTTCGGGTCCGTCCCGAAGTCTCGGAGCTCTCGAACGAGGGCAGCGTCCGCCTGAACGGCTTCGTCGTGCCGGCGCTCACCACCCGGCGGGTCGAGACGACGGTCGAGCTCGGCTCCGGCCAGTCGATGGTGATCGGCGGCTTGCTCAGGAACCACAATACCAACACGATCGATCGGGCGCCGTTCCTCGGGAACATCCCGATCCTCGGTGCCCTGTTCCGCTCGACCCGCTACCAGCGCGCCGAGACCGAGTTGATCATCGTGGTCACGCCCTATCTGGTGCGGCCTGTCTCGGCCCATCAGGTCGCTTTGCCGACCGACGGCTACCGCAACCCGGACGAAGGCCAGCGCCTTCTGCTCGGCCAGGACAATGCCGGAGTCAGCGGCGAGCGGCGCCCGGGGCCTGTCGCCGCCGAGCCGCGCACCGTCGCGCCGGGGATAGGCCCGGTCAGCCGCGCCACGCCTCAGCCGCAACAGCAGCAAGCGCAGGGCAACGTCCAGCCCGGCTTCAGCTTCTGATGACCGCCCGCGATCGAAAGGACAGTTTCATGTCTCGCACCATCACCCTCGCCGCGGTTTCAATCCTCGGCCTCGCCGTCGCCGGCTGCGCCTCGCAGCCCCGGCACGGCCTGACCCCGGCCAACAACACCAGCGTCTATTCGCTCCACCAGCCGGTCGTCGAGCACACCAATTTCGTGTTCGACCTGAACGCCGCGGGCGACCGCGTCTCCGAAGCCGAGCTCGAGCGGCTCGCGGGCTGGTTCGACTCGATCGAGCTTCGCTACGGCGACAAGCTCTCGATCGACGATGGCGGCGCCTTTTCGAACGGCGCCCGCGGCGATGTCGCGCGGCTACTCTCCGAATATGGCCTGACTCTCCAGGACGGCGCTCCCGTCACCCAGGGCGCGGTTCCGCAAGGCTCGATCCGGGTCGTCGCCAGCCGCTCCAGCGCGAGCGTGCCTGGTTGCCCGAATTGGGAGGACCCGGGCATCGAATCGCCGACCCGCACCGGCAGCAACTACGGCTGCGCCACCAATGCCAACCTCGCCGCCATGATCGCCGATCCGGACGATCTGATCCGCGGCCGCGATGCTTCGGGGAACGGCGCGTCCACCACCGCCGGCCGCGCCATCCGCGCTTATCGCGAGGGCCAGCCGACCGGCCGTCAGGGCCTCCAGCAAGTCACCACAACGGGGGGCAATTAAGACATGAACGCGCCTTTCCACGCCTCGCGGGCGGGTTCGCTCCGCGATCCCTTCCAGGCCTTCGTCGCCGACGAAGCGACGGCCGAGCTGATCCGCCCTGTCGCGGTCGAACACGGCTGGTCGCCTGAGAAGGTCAACAAGGGTGGCCTGCGGAACGCCGTCCAGACCCTGTCGGTCGCGGCGAGCCCGTCCATCCTGTTCGTCGATCTGTCGGAAAGCGGCGATCCGCTCAACGACATCAACGCGTTGGCCGAGGTCTGTGAGCCGGGCACGGTGGTGATCGCCGCCGGCCAGGTCAACGACGTCCGCCTCTATCGCGATCTGGTCGCCTCGGGCATTCAGGACTATCTGCTCAAGCCCTTCTCGGCCGATCAGCTGCGCGACGCCTTCGCCAATGCCCAGCTGACCATCTCCGGGCCGCGCATGGCCGAGACGGTCAACGAGAAGCCCAACGTCATGGCCGCCGTGATCGGCGTCCGCGGCGGCGTCGGCGCCTCGACGGTCGCGACCTCGCTGGCCTGGCTGATGGGCGACAAAGGCGGTCGCTCGACCGCGTTGCTCGATCTCGACGTCCATTTCGGCACCGGTGCGCTCGCCCTCGACCTCGAGCCCGGCCGCGGCCTGACCGACGCGATCGAGAATCCGAGCCGGATCGACGGCCTGTTCATCGAGCGCGCCATGGTCCGCGCCAACGACAAGCTTTGCGTGCTCAGCGCCGAAGCGCCGATCAACCAGTCGATGATGTCCGACGGCTCGGCCTTCTACCAGTTGCAGGAAGAGATCCGCCACGCCTTCGAGGGCACGGTGGTCGATCTGCCACGCCATATGGTGGTGCAATATCCCCATTTGCTGAACGATGCCCATGTCGTCATCGTGGTCTGCGAGTTCACCCTTGCCGGCACCCGCGACGCGATCCGGATCCTGTCCTGGCTGAAGGCCAATGCGCCCCAGGCCCGTGTGCTCGTGGTGGCGAACCGCGTGCAGGCGGGTGTTCAGGAAGTGAGCCGCAAGGATTTCGAGCACTCGATCGAGCGCAAGGTCGATATCATCCTGCCGTTCGATGCCAAGACGGCCGGCCAGGCCGCCAAGCTCGGCCAGCCGCTCGCCAAGGTCGCGAAATCGGCCAAGCTGTCGCAGCCGCTCAACGAATTGCTCGCGCTGACCGTCGAACCGGTGGCGGAGGGCGTCGAGGCGCCGGCCGCGGCACGGGGCGGCTCGTTGCTTGGCAAGCTCGGCAATTTCAAGTCGTTCGTCGGCAAGAAGAAGGAAGCCGCGGCCGCCTGAAGGCGGTTGCGGGCTGACGAGGCGAGGAGCCCCCATGCCCAGCTTGATGATGATCCTGATGTTCGCCGGCATCGCGGGCACCTTGCTGCTGGTGATGGCGGCCTTCTCCGGCCCTTCGGCGGACAAGTTCAGTTCGCGCCGGCTCGAGGATCTGCGCGAGCGGCACAGCCGTTCGACGGACGTCGCCGCGCAGGCGCAGATGAAGCGCATCTACGCGGCCCGCCAGAACAAAAGCGACAGTTTCGCCAAGCGGTTCATTCCCAACCCCGCGCTGCTGCAGCTGAGGCTGAGCCAAACCGGCAAGAGTTGGACGCTGTCGCAATATATGCTGGCCTCGCTGGCGCTGGCCGTGGCGGCGATCGCGGGTTTCGCGCTCCGCGGGCTGCCGATGCTGCTCGCGCTCCCGCTCGGCCTGCTGATCGGGATCGGCCTACCCCATTTCGTGATCAGCAAGATGATCAAGCGCCGGGTCAACCTGTTCACCACCCGCTTCCCCGATGCGATCGAGCTGATGGTCCGGGGCCTGCGCTCGGGTCTGCCGATTTCCGAAACGATCGGGATCGTCGCCGACGAGCTCCCGGCACCGGTCGGCACCGAGTTCCGTTCGATCTCCGACAAGATGAAGATCGGCCGGACGATGGACGTGGCGCTGCAGGAAACCGCGAACCGGCTCGGCACCGCCGAGTTCCAATTCTATGTGATCAGCCTGGCCATTCAGCGCGAGACCGGCGGCAACCTCGCCGAAACGCTCTCGAACCTGGCCGAGGTGCTTCGCAAGCGCTCGCAGATGAAGCTGAAGATCCGCGCGATGTCGTCCGAATCCAAGGCATCGGCCTATATCATCGGCGCGCTGCCGTTCATTGTCTTCGGGCTGATCTGGTTCATCAACGGCAAATATATGCAAAATTTCTTCGAGGATCAGAGGCTCATGATCGTCGGCGCCGGCGGCGTCGTATGGATGGCGATCGGCGCCTTCATCATGGCCAAGATGATCGATTTCGAGATTTGAGCGAGAGGATCGAAGCGAGATGGTAGCCCCTCAGGCCGGACCGACGATCATGGGGATCGACGTCATCATGGTGGCGAGCATCCTCTCCGCCGTGGCGACCTTCGCCGTGCTCGTCGCCATCTATGCGGTGACCACGGTCCGCGATCCCATGGCCAAGCGCGTCAAGGCGCTGAACGAGCGGCGCGAGCAGCTCAAGGCCGGCATCGTCGCCTCGACCACCAAGCGCCGCAAGAACATCACCAACAAGAATGAGATGGCCGACAAGGTCCGCGGCCTCCTCTCGTCGCTGAAGATGCTCCAGGAGGAGCAGGTGCTGAAGACGCAGGCGCGGCTGATGCAGGCCGGCGTTCGCTCGAAGGATCTCGCCTTCGTCGTCATCTTCGCCCGCTTCGTGCTTCCCTTGGTGATCGGCGGCGCGGCCATCGTGCTGATCTACGTCGTCGATTATTTCCCGGCCTGGGGCGCGTTCAAGAAATACGGCTTCGTCGCCGGCGCCCTGATCCTGTCCTACAAGGCGCCCGATCTGTGGCTGAAGAACAAGGTCGACAAGCGCACCAAGGCGATCCGCAAGGGCCTGCCCGACGCGCTCGACCTGCTCGTCATCTGCGCCGAGGCCGGGCTCACCGTCGATGCCTCGTTCGGCCGGGTCGCACGCGAGCTCGGCCGGGCCTATCCCGAGCTCGGCGACGAGTTCGCTTTGACCTCGATCGAATTGGGCTTCCTCACCGACCGCCGCTTCGCCTTCGAAAATCTCGCCAAGCGAATCGATCTCGATGCGGTGCGCGGGGTCGTCACGACGATGATCCAGACCGAGAAATACGGCACCCCGCTGGCCAGCGCGCTGCGCGTGCTTTCGGCCGAATTCCGCCACGAGCGGATGATGCGCGCCGAGGAAAAGGCCGCGCGGCTGCCGGCGATCATGACGGTGCCGCTGATCCTCTTCATCCTGCCGGTGCTGTTCATCGTCATCCTGGGTCCGGCCGCCTGTTCGATCAACGACGCGCTGATGACCTGAACCGTGGGCGGAACAATCGCGCTCCGAGCGCGGTTGACCCGCTGGACGGAATTTCAGGGAGCGTGCGATGTCGGTGTCTTTTCAGGAGCAATGGGCAATCCTGCTGCTCGTCTTCGTGCTGGGGCTGATCCTCGGCATGGCTTTGCTCGCCAGCCCGAAATGGAAGCGCCGCTATCGCGAGGAGGTCACCCGCCGCGAGGAGATCGAAGCGGAGAACAAGCAGCTTCGCCGCGACTCGGGCGAGATGGACTCGTTGCGCAGCGCCGCCGCCCGCGACGAAGCACGCCGGAGTGAGACGCGCGACGCGGACCTTCGCCGCAGTGACCTTCGCAACGATGAGGTTCGCAACGATGAGGTTCGCCGTGGTCATGTTGGTGATGACGACCTTCGCCGCGACGAAGCCCACCGCAGCGAGCTTCGCGACAAGGACGTCCGCGATGACGAGGCAGCGCCCAACGATGATGCGGCGCGCCGCGCGGAAGCGGATCGTCGCCTGGACGAGCGCCGCCTCGAAGAGGAGCGCCGCGACGAGGCCGATCGCCGCCGCGCGGCGGAGCGGCCGGGGCCACTCTGATCACCCCCGCCTGAGCGCGGCCTGCGCTGCGGCGAGCCTGGCGATCGGGACGCGATAGGGGGAGGCACTGACGTAATCGAGGCCGGTGGCTTCGCAAAAGGCGATGCTGGCCGGGTCGCCGCCATGTTCGCCGCAAATGCCGAGCTTGAGCTCGGGCCTGGCCGCCCTGCCCCGCTCCACCGCGAGCGCGATCAGCTCGCCCACTCCTTCGACGTCGATGCTGACGAACGGGTCGCGGGCGAAAATACCCTTTTCGACATAGGCGCCGAGGAAGCGGCCGGCATCGTCGCGGCTGACCCCCAAAGCGGTCTGGGTGAGATCGTTGGTCCCGAAGCTGAAGAAATCCGCGTCCTGCGCAATATCCCCGGCGCGCAGCGCGGCGCGGGGCAGCTCGATCATCGTGCCGACGAGATAATCGACGCTTGCGCCGCGCTCTTCGAAGACCTGGCGGGCGGTGCGCTCGACCAGTTCGCGGATGATGGTGAGCTCGGCCCGGCCGGCGACCAATGGCACCATGATCTCGGGGATCGGCGCCTCGCTCTCGCCGGCGACGTCGAGCGCGGCCTCGAAGATCGCGCGGGCCTGCATCTCGTAAATCTCGGGATAGGTGATGCCGAGCCGGCAGCCGCGATGGCCGAGCATCGGGTTGAACTCGTGCAGCTCTCCGATCCGCCGGTTCAGCGTCTCGACCGAAACCCCCGCCGCCGCCGCGACCTCGGCGATCTCCGCCTCGCCATGGGGCAGGAATTCGTGCAGCGGCGGATCGAGCAGGCGGATGGTGACCGGCAGCCCCGCCATGATCCGGAAGATCTCGGCGAAATCGGCGCGCTGTTCGGGGAGCAGATCGGCCAATGCGGCGCGGCGCCCCGCCTCGTCCCCGGCGAGGATCATCCGCCGCACGTTCATGATCCGCGCCGCATCGAAGAACATATGCTCGGTGCGGCACAGGCCGATGCCCTCGGCGCCGAATTCGCGCGCGGTGCGGCAATCGAGCGGGGTTTCGGCATTGGCGCGCACGCGCAGCCGGCGCTTGGCATCCGCCCAGACCATCAAGGTCCCGAAATCGCCGACCAGCTCGGGCTGGACGGTCGCGACCTCGCCGAGCATCACCTCGCCCGAGGAGCCGTCGAGGGTGATGACCTCGCCCTCGTCGATCTCGTGCGGCCCGACCCGGATCCGCTTCGCCTTGTAATCGATCGACAGCGAGCCGGCGCCCGACACGCAGGGGCGCCCCATGCCGCGCGCGACGACGGCGGCATGGCTGGTCATCCCGCCCCGGGCGGTGAGGATCCCCAAAGCGGCGTGCATGCCGTGAATGTCCTCAGGGCTGGTCTCGATCCGGACGAGGATCACCTGCTCGCCCGCCCCCGCCCAGGCCACGGCGGTGTCGGCATCGAACACCGCCTTGCCGCAGGCCGCGCCGGGCGAGGCCGGGAGGCCCTTGGCGATCACGTTGCGCGGCGCGTCCGGATCGAGCGTCGGGTGAAGCAGTTGATCGAGCGCCGCGGGATCGATCCGCAGCACCGCTTCATCCTGGCCGATCAGCCCGTCATTGGCCATGTCGACAGCGATGCGCAGCGCCGCCTTGGCGGTGCGCTTGCCCGCGCGGGTCTGCAGCATCCAAAGGGTGCCGCGCTCGACGGTGAACTCGATGTCCTGCATGTCGCGATAGTGGCGCTCGAGCAGGTCGAAGACGCGGGCGAGTTCGGCATAGACCTGCGGCATCGTCTCTTCCATCGACGGCGCCTTCGCCCCCGCCCGCTCGCGCGCGGCCAGCGTCAGATATTGCGGCGTGCGGATGCCGGCGACGACGTCCTCGCCCTGCGCGTTGATCAGATATTCGCCATAATAAGCAGCCTCGCCGGTCGCGGGGTCGCGGGTGAAGGCGACGCCGGTGGCGCTGGTTTCGCCCATATTGCCGAACACCATCGCCTGGACGTTGACCGCGGTCCCCCAGTCGCCCGGAATATGGTTCAGCCGCCGGTAGGTCTTCGCCCGCTCGCCCTGCCACGAGCCGAACACCGCGCCGACCGCGCCCCAGAGCTGATCGTGCACGTCCTGCGGAAAGGGCCGGTCCCAAAGCTCGGCGACCAGTTCCTGGTACCGGCCGACCAGCCGTTCCCAGTCGGCGGCCTCGAGCTCGGTGTCGAGCTGGACGCCTTTATCCTCCTTGGCGATCTCCAGCGCCTCTTCGAATGCCCCATGATCGAGGCCCAGGACGACATCGGCGTACATCTGGATGAAGCGACGGTAGCTGTCCCAGGCGAAGCGCGGATCGCCCGAGCCGGCGGCGAGGCCCTGCACGGTCGCGTCGTTGAGGCCGAGGTTGAGCACGGTGTCCATCATCCCCGGCATCGACACCCGCGCACCCGAGCGGACCGAGACGAGCAAGGGATCGGCGGCGCTCCCAAAGCGCTTGCCGGTCACCTGTTCGATATGGGCGAGCCCCTCGGCGACTTCGGCGCGGACGTCGTCCGGGATGCGCGCGCCTTCCTGATAGTAGCGATCGCACATCGCGGTGGAGATGGTGAAGCCCGGCGGCACCGGCAGCCCGATCGAGGCCATTTCGGCGAGGTTCGCGCCCTTGCCGCCGAGCAGCTCCTTATTGCCCGCCTCGCCATCGGTGACGCCGCCGCCGAAGCGATAGACGAAGCGCGAGGGCGTGGAAGTTGACGAAGTTGACGGCACGTCGGGGGTCAAACCGCCCTCCACGCGTCAGCCCTCGATCCGCGAGAAATCCGCGACGCGGTGGACGGCGTCGCGCATCCGGGCGAGGAGGCTGAGGCGGGCCGCACGCTTGGCTTCGTCGGGATCATTCACCGTCACCTTCTCGAAAAACGCATCCACCGGCGCGCGCAGCGAGGCCAGAGCGGCCATGGCGCGCGCATAATCCTCGTCTTCAAGCGCGGCACGAACTTTGGGTTCGGCCGAATCGAGCGCGTCGTCGAGCTCGGTTTCCTCGATCGCGGGCGTGTAGGAAAGGGGTTTGTTCCGTGACTGTTCCCCCACCTCGTTCGTCCCGAGCGAAGTCGAGGGGCGCTCGTGATGAGTCCGTGCCAGCGCCCCTCGACTGCGCTCGGGACGAACGGCATCCTGTTCGCCTCCCCACCCCTCTTTCTTGAGGATGTTCGCCGCGCGCTTGTAGCCGGCGAGGAGGTCCGCGCCCTCCTTGGTTTCGACGAAGTCCTGGAGCGCCTTTACCCGGGCGAGCAGGCGAACGAGGTCGTCCTCGCCGCCAAGTGCGAACACCGCATCGACCAGATCGTGGCGGACGCCCGCTTCCTTCTGCTGGACCTTGAGCCGGTCGCCGAGGAAATCGAGGATCGAACTTTCCAGATCCTTGACCTCCTCGATGATCGCGCCGCGCTCGATATTGGGGGTCAGCTCGGCCTTCCAGCGGGTGGTGACGCGATAGCCGTGGCGATAGGTGAAGCTGCCCACTTCGGCGGTGATCTCATGCTCGTGGCCGTCGCTTTCCAGCAATTCCGGGAAGCTCACCGAGCGGATCGCGCCGCGCCGCGAGATCGCGTTCAGCACCGCCGCCTGGACCAGCACGTCGCTGAGCGGGAGGCGAAGCCCGGTCTTGGTCAGGATCTGCAGGAAGCCCAAGGCCGCGCGGCGCAACGCGAAGGGATCGCGCGAGCCGGTCGGCTTCTCGCCGATCGAGAAGAAGGCGGCCAAAGTGTCGAGCTTGTCGGCGATGTTGACCGCGACGGTGACCGGATCGGTCGGCACGTCGTCGCCTTGCCCCGCCGGCTTGTAATGATCGCGGATCGCATCGGCGACGGCGTCGCTCTCGCCCTGGGCGCGGGCGTAATAAGAGCCGATCACGCCCTGCAATTCGGGAAATTCGCCGACCATCTCGGTGACGAGATCGGCCTTGGCGAGCCGGGCGGCGGTCTTCACCGCCTCCATGTCGGCCTTCACCAGCCGCTCCTTGACCAGCCACTCGGCGAGCTTGGCAACCCGCTCCACCTTGTCGGCGGTCGTGCCGAGCTTTTCGTGGAAGACGATCTGATCGAGCTTCTTCGCCTGCTCGGCGAGCGGGATCTTGAGGTCCTGATTCCAGAAGAATTGGGCGTCCGACAGGCGGGCGGCGAGGACCTTTTCATTGCCCGCGATCACCGCGCCGGGATCGCTGGAGGCGATGTTGGCGACGCACACGAAGCGGTTCGAAAGCTTGCCCGCTTCGTCCTGGCAGGCGAAATATTTCTGATTCACTCGCATCGTCAGCTGGATCAGCTCGGGCGGGAGCGCCAGGAAGGCCGCGTCGAAATCGCCCTTGAGCGGCACCGGCCATTCCGTCAGCCCGGCATTCTCGGCGACCAGCGCCTCGTCCGGGACGACCTTGGTCTTGCGCTGGAGCTTCGCCGCCTCCTTGCGGATGATCGTCTTGCGCTCTTCGGGATCGACGATGACGTGGCAGGCGCGCAATTTCTCCGCATAGTCGCCGGCGCCGCCGATCGTGATCGGGCCGGGATGGTGGAAGCGGTGGCCGACGGTGGCGGCGCCCGAGCGCAGGCCGGCGATCTCAAAGTCCACGATTCGATCGTCGAGCAAGGCGACGATGCCCTGCAGCGGGCGGACCCAGCGCTGGCTTTCGGTCGAGATCGAGGCCTCCCCCCAGCGCATCGACTTGGGCCAGGGAAAGGCGCGCACGATCGCCGGGATCGCTTCGGCGAGTACGTCGGCGGCGGGGCGGCCGGGCTTGTCGAGCCGCGCATAAAAGATGCCGTCGCGCTCCTCGAGCTGGTCGTGGCTGAGCCCGGTCTTGCGCAGGAAGCCTTCGAGCGCCTGCGGCGGCGCGGACGTGCGCGGGCCCTTGAGCTCCTCGCTGACCGCCTCGGTTTCGCCCGGCAGCCCGCGCGCGATCAGCGCCAGCCGGCGCGGCGTCGCATAAGTCTCGATCGCCGCGGCCTTGAGCCCGGCCTCCCCGATCCGCGCCTCGAACAAGCGCGCAAGCTCCGCCCGCGCCTTATCCTGCATCCGCGCGGGGATTTCCTCGGAGAGCAGTTCGAGCAGGAAATCAGCCATCTACGCGCCCATTCCTGCGCGACGCGCAGAACCAGAAATGGGTTCACGCGAAGGCGCGAAGGCGCGAAGAGGTCTGGCGGGTGTGGCTGCCGTGACTATTCTCGAAGGGCAGATCGGAAGGGCGCTCCGCGCCGGGACAGGCTCCGCGTACCTTCGCGCCTTCGCGCCTTCGCGTGAACCAAACTTCATCCTTCCCACCCGTTTTTTTCCATCCAGGCCTGGCAGGCGCCGTTCGCCAGATCGCGGACGCGGCCGATATAGGCGGCGCGCTCGGCGACCGAGATGACGCCGCGCGCCTGCAACGTGTTGAAGATGTGGCTGGCCTTGATCGCCTGATCGTAGGCGGGGAGCGGGAGCCTGGCGTCGAGGCAGCGGCGGCATTCGTCGGCGGCGTGGGTGAAGCGCTCGAACAGGCTTTCGGTGTCGGCGACTTCGAAATTATAGGCGCTGAATTCGACCTCATTCTCGTGGAAGACCTGGCCGTAGGTGACGCCCGCATCGTTGAAGGCGAGATCGTAGACGCTGTCGACGCCCTGGATGTACATCGCCAGCCGCTCGAGACCGTAGGTCAGTTCGCCCGCGACCGGCTTGCAATCATAGCCGCCGACCTGCTGGAAATAAGTGAACTGGGTGACCTCCATGCCGTCGCACCAGACCTCCCAGCCGAGGCCCCAGGCGCCGAGCGTGGGCGATTCCCAATCGTCCTCGACGAAGCGGATGTCGTGCTTCAAGGGATCGACCCCGATCGCGGCGAGGCTACCGAGATAGAGGTCCTGAAGGTTTGGCGGGCTGGGCTTCAGGATCACCTGATATTGGTAATAATGCTGGAGCCGGTTGGGATTGTCGCCGTAGCGGCCATCGGTCGGGCGGCGCGAGGGCTGGACGAAGGCCGCGTTCCACGGCTCGGGGCCGAGCGCGCGCAGTGCGGTCGCCGGGTGAAAGGTACCCGCGCCCATCTCCAGATCGTAGGGCTGGAGGATCAGGCAGCCACGATCGCTCCAATAATCGTGGAGGGTCAGGATCAGCCGCTGAAATGACAAAGGCGCGCCCAATTCCAAGCCCTTCGCGGGTGCAACAAAAGGTCGCGTCGCTTTGGCTTATGGGGCAGGATCGGTCAAGGAAGCGGGATTCGCTGGGGAGGCGAGAGGGTGACGATGCGTTGGCATGAGACGAAATGGGCCGCATTGGCGGCGATGCTGCTGCTCGCGCAGCCGGCCTTGGGGCAGAAAACCGCGTCGAGCCCACAGGACGAGGCGGCGATCGAAGCGCTGGTGCGGGAGGTCGAGGCCGCCGTCTCCGCACCGGAGGCCGAGCCCGCAACGCCGCCTGAACCGCGCGCCCAGCCCGAGCCGCGCCCGGCGATCTGGCTGCTCCAGGACGAGGACACTAAAATCTACCTGTTCGGCACCTTCCACATCCTGCCCCCGGGCTTTCGCTGGCGCTCGCCGGCGGTCGACCGGGCGATCGGCGAGGCGGACGAGCTGGTGCTCGAGGTCAGCGACCGCGCGATGATGGACGATGCCGCCGCGATTGTCGGGCCGATGATGCTGGGCAAGGACGCGCCGCTGCTCTGGCGGGTCTCGCCCGACCGGCGCGAAGCGCTGGCCGCGATGATCGCGCAAACCGGCCTGCCGATCGAGATCTTCGATGCGATGCAATCCTGGGCGGCGGTGATGACCGTGGCCGCGACCTCGATCGTGCAGAGCTATTCCGGCGACGAAGGCGAGCCGCTGACGATGGAGGATCTGCCGGGAGTGGAGGATGCCCTGGAGGTCGAGTTCGACCGGCTCGAGCGACCGATCTCGGGGGTCGAAACCGTGGCCGAGCAGATGGGCTTCTTCAGCTCGATGAGCTTCGCCGATCAGCGCCGGATGCTCGAATCGATGGTGGATTCCTATCGAGAAGGCACGGCCACCCAGGACACGACCGAACTCGACTGGGTGCGCGGCGACGTCGATGCGATCGCTGCCTCGATCGACGATATGGGCATGCCCGGTCCGCTCTACGAAGCCCTGATCCCGCGCCGCAACCGGGCCTGGACCGACTGGCTGATCGCGCGGCTCGACCGGCCCGGCACGGTGCTGTTCGCGGTCGGCGCCGGGCATCTGGCGGGGCGCGATTCGGTGCAGACGATGCTCGCCGCGCGGGGATTCACGGCGACCCGGATCGATTAGACGTCACGCGACCCTGTCATTCAGTCAGGTTGTATTGACACGCCATCGCGAATCGCTTAGTCAGGTCTAGCTGACACATCGTCAGTGTAGACTGACAAGCGGAGCGCGCCTTGAAGAATCGGTTGCGGGTGCTGCGGGCGGAGCGGGGGTGGAGCCAGGCGGAGCTTGGCGGCCGGCTCGGCGTCTCGCGCCAGGCGGTGAACGCGATCGAGACAGGCAAGCACGATCCGTCGCTGCCGCTGGCCTTCCGGCTGGCGCGGCTGTTCGGCCTGGCGATCGAGGAGATATTCGAAGATGGCGGAAATGGGAGCGAGTGGCGTGTCTGAGCCCGGTCTCAGCGGCGAGGCGATCGAACGCGGCCGGCGGCGACGCAAGCTGACGATCCTTGCCCTGATCTTCGTCCTGGCCTTCCCGGCCGGGTTCGTGGTCGGCTTCACCGAGGCCGAGGAGCTTCTGATCAGCGAGGACCGCTGGCCGCCGGCGCTCGCGCTCGGCCTGTCCTTCGCCTATCTCGGCCTCGTCCTCGGCGGCGCGCTCGCTCTCTCCCGTCAGGTCGACGAAGTCGAGCGGATGATCACCTACAAAGCGGTGAACGTCGCCGCCGGCGCCTATGCAATCGTTTATCCGGTCTGGTTCCTCTGGTGGAAAGGCGGCTTCGTCACCGAGCCGATGCACTTGGCCCTCTATGCCGGCTTCCTGATCGTCTTCGCGCTTGCTTCCCTTTTCTACCGTTTCCGCTAAACAGCTCACACTCAAGGAGAATATCGCAATGAAGTCGCTTCTTCTCGCCGCGACCCTCGCCTGGATCCCGACCTTCGCTTTCGCCCAGGCGCCGGCAGCGACTCCCCCGCCCGCCGCCGCAGCCCCGGCCGCCGCGACGCCGCCGCTCGCCGACGCCGATCCGGCCCTCTTCGTCGCCCGCGACGAGGACACGACCATCTATCTGTTCGGCACCTTCCATCTGCTCGACGAGCGCCCCTGGTTCAACGACGAGGTCAAGACCGCGTTCGACGCCTCGGACGAGCTGGTGCTCGAAATCCTGCTGCCGGAAGACCCGGCGGCGCAGCAGGCGGCGCTGATGCCCGTGGTGATGCGCTACGCGATCGATCCGCAGGGCCGCACCATTTCCTCGCGCCTGACCGCCGAGCAGAACGCGACCTTGAACAGCGCGCTTTCCGGCGCCGGTATTCCCGCCGGGGCGCTCGACCGCTTCGAGCCCTGGTTCATGACCCTTACGCTTACCCAGCTCGCCGCCCAGCGGCTGAACCTCGCCCCCGCCAACGGCCCGGAGACGGTGCTCCGGCGCGCGGCCGGCGCCCGCAACCTGACCGAAAGCGAACTCGAGACGGTCGAAAGCCAGATCCGGATATTCGACGAAATGTCGGAGGAGGATCAGCTCAAGGGCCTGCGCGACGCGCTCGACGACATGGGCGAACTTTCGGGCAAGCTCGTGCCGATGCTCGCGGCCTGGTCCGCCGGCGATCTCGATCGTCTCGCCACGCTGATGAACGAGGACATGACGGAGGACCGCACCCTCTACGACGCGATCTTCACCAACCGCAATGCCAATTGGGCGCGCTGGATCCGCGAGCGCATGGCGCGTCCGGGCACCGTGTTCGTGGCGGTCGGCGCGGGCCATCTGGCCGGCCGCGGCAGCGTTCAGGACCAGCTGCGCACGCTGGGGATCAGCTCGGCGCGTGTGCCGCATAGAGAGGCGAACTGACAAACCTATCCTCCCCGAGATTTCTCGGGGAGGGGGACCGCACGAAGTGCGGTGGAGGGGTTCTTCCGCTTCAAGAGACCCCTCCACCTGCTTCGCATGGTCCCCCTCCCCTCGAAATCGAGGGGAGGATAAAGGGCACCTTGCCTCACGCACCCCCCTCCCCTATAGGCGGCGGCTTCCCCGTTCATGGTCATCCCTGGAGGCGTGAGCGGTGGACTATGTACTCAACTCTTGAACTTGGAGACATGCAATGAGCGAGCAGCTTACGCTGTCGGCCGAGGCGCGCGATCGGGCTGGCAAGGGAGCCTCCCGTCATCTGCGCCGCGAAGGCCGCGTCCCCGCCGTGATTTACGGCAGCAATCAGGATCCGCAGTCGATCCATATCGAGGAGAAAGCCCTCGTCATGGCGATGCAGGGCGGCCACTTCATGAATTCGGTGGTGATGATCAAGGCCGGCGCCGCGCCGGTCCGCACCTTGCCCAAGGACGTCCAGTTCCACCCGGTCACCGACCGGCCGCTGCATGTCGATTTCCTGCGCATCTCCGAACATGCCAAGGTCACCGTCGCGGTGCCGATCCGCTTCATCGACGAGGACAAATCGAAGGGCTTGAAGCGCGGCGGCGTGCTCAACACCGTGCGCCATGAGCTCGAGCTCAATTGCGACGCGGCCGAAATGCCGGAAACGATCGAGATCAGCCTCGCCGGCATGGATATCGGCGATTCGCTGCACATCTCCGCGGTCACTTTGCCCAAGGGCACCGAATCCGCGATCACCGACCGTGATTTCACCATCGCCACCATCGTTGCGCCTTCGGGCCTGAAGATGGACGCCGAGGATGCCGCCGCCGCCGAAGCCGCGATCGAGGCGGGCGATGTGCCGCTGGTCGGCGAGGAAGGCGAAGGCGACTCCGGGGACGCCGCCGAGGGCGAGAAGAGCGAAGGCTGAGCCCTTGTCGCTAATTTCCTGGCTCGGCTCCTTCTTCGGCGTGAAGCCGGCGGAGGTGCCGGGCCAGCCCGCTTTGGCGCCGGACGCGCAAGCGGCGGATTGGGGAGAGTTCGCGCCGGTGGAGATCTGGGTCGGCCTCGGCAATCCCGGCGCCAAATATGCGCTCCACCGGCACAATGTCGGCTTCATGGCGGTGGACGCGATCGCCGAGACGCACGGCTTCGAACCGCCCAAGAAGGCCTTTTCCGGCTGGGCCCAGCAGGGCCGGATCGGCGGCACCCGCATCCTGCTGCTCAAGCCCGCCACCTACATGAACGACAGCGGCCGCGCCGCGCGCGCGGCGATGGACTTCTTCAAGCTGGAGCCGGGCGACGTCACCGCCTTCCACGACGAGCTCGATCTCGCCCCGTTCAAGGTCAAGGTGAAGACGGGCGGCGGCACCGCGGGCCATAACGGCCTGCGTTCGCTGGACGCCCATCTCGGCCAGGATTTCCGCCGGGTGCGCATCGGCATCGGCCATCCGGGGCATAAGGACAAGGTCACCAACTATGTCCTGGGCAGCTACGCCAAGGCGGAGATGGACCCGCTCGCGGACCTGCTCGGCGCGGTCGCGGCGGAGGCGGAATGGCTGGCGAAGGGCGACGACGCGCGGTTCATGAGCGACGTGGCGCTGCGGTTGCAGCAGGAGTAAAGCCTGACGCATGCAGCAGGCCATCTCGATCGCCCTTTCACTCCTGGCGCAACCAACCTCTGCTCCGGCGGAGCGCTTGCCCATCATCGATATGCACCTGCACGCCCGCCGCGCCGCTTATGCCGGCGATCATCCGCCGCCGATGTGCACGCCCTTTGCGATCATGCCGCGTGCCGACCGGGCCAATGCGGAACTCACCTTCAACGCGCCCCCATGCGAGCGGCCGATCCCCGCAGCCGCAAGTGACGAAGCGGTCCTGCGCGAGACCGTCGCGGCGATGGAGCGGCTCAACATCTACGGCGTGGTCAGCGGCGAGCCCGACCTCATGGAGAGCTGGATCGCGGCGGCGCCGGCACGGATCATTCCGGCCATCGATTTCCGTCTCCCCGGCACCCCCGGCCATCGCCACGTCGCGGCGCGCACCACGGACGAGCTTCGCCAGCTCCACGCCCGCGGTCGTCTGCGCGTGCTGGGCGAGATCATGGCGCAATATGAAGGCGTCGCACCGGGCGACCCCCGGCTCGAGCCGTTCTGGGCGCTGGCCGAGGAGCTCGACGTGCCTGTGGCGATCCACCTGGGGCCCGGCGAGCCAGGTCAGCCCTATTCGGCTGGCAGCTATCGTGTCGCGCTCGGCAATCCTTTGCTGCTCGAAGAGGTGCTGGTCCGGCATCCGCGCCTGCGCGTTTCCGTCATGCACGCGGGCTATCCGATGGCGGAGGAAATGCGGGCTTTGCTGTTCAGCTATCCGCACGTCTATGTCGATATAGGCGGCATCGTCTATACCGAGCCGCGTCCCGCCTTCTACGCCTTCCTCCGCTCCCTGATCGACGCAGGCTATGGCGATCGGATCATGTTTGGATCGGACCAGATGATCTGGCCGGGCACGATCGCTGAATCGGTTCGTGCGATCGAGGACGCGCCATTTCTGAGCCCCGCGCAGAAGCGCGACATCCTCTACAACAATGCCGCCCGCTTCCTGCGCCTCAGTGAAGCCGAAATCGCACGGCACCACGGCCGCCGATGATCGCCGCGCTGCTCGTGAAGATGTAGCGCTTCGGCTGAAGGACTGATCGACGAGGCGCGGCGGATTCGGCCATCGACCTGCGCAGACCTGGACTAGTCACGACTTTGTGAAGCACCTATCCTTCGCGCCCTGTCAGGGGAGCGGCTATGGCATATCGCAGGTTTTCGGTCTTCGCGCTGATCGCCACAGCCGCCCTGGGCATGGCGGCGACGCCGTTGCTTGCCCAGCCGTCGCGCCCGCCCGGACAGATCGTTCAGGTCAACGGCATCGGTCTCCATTATGAGGAACGGGGCCAGGGCGAGCCGCTGCTGTTGTTGCACGGCTTCGGGGCGTGCGGCGCCGACTGGCGCCCGATCGCGGAGGCGCTGTCCCAAAACTATCGCGTGATCACCGTCGATCTTCGCGGTCATGGCTGGTCGACCAATCCCTCCAACCGCTTTTCGATGCGCCAGTCCGCCGAGGACATCGCCGCTTTGCTCGACCGGCTGGGCCTCAGGCGGGTGCGCGCGATGGGGATCAGCGCGGGCGGGATGACGCTGCTGCACCTCGCGACGCGGCAGCCCGAGCGGATCGAAGCGATGGTGCTGATTGGCGCCACCACCCATTTCCCGGAGCAGGCCCGGGCGATCATGCGCGGCGTCTCGACAGAAACCCTGCCTCCCCCGGTGCTGGAGATGTTCCGGACCTGCGCGGTGCGGGGCGAGGCACAGGCCCGCGCGCTGATCGGCCAGTTCCACGGCTTCAAGGACAGCCATGACGACATGGCCTTCACCCCCGCCGGGCTCGCCACGATTCGGGCCCGCACGCTGATCGTCCATGGCGATCGGGACGAGTTCTTCCCCGTCTCGATCCCGGTGGAGATGTTCGGCGCGATCCCCGGTTCGGAGCTCTGGATCGTTCCGCAAGGCGATCACGTACCGATCTATGGCGAGCGCACGCCGGAATTCCTGCGCGTGACGCAGCGCTTCCTGTCGGGCGCGGAGGGCCGTTGAAATGCAAGCCGTGATCCTTTCGATGCTTTTGCTGACCGCCGCGCCCGCCTCCGCCGGGACGGAGCGCCGCTGCGGCTGGCTGCAAAATCCGACGCCGGCCAATTACTGGCTGATCGACCGCGACGGGGAATGGACGATCATGGCCCAGGGCGGCTTCCAGGCCGAGGGCTGGGAGGACATGGGCGATCTGAGCGCGCGTGGGTGGGTGCGGACCAATGGCTCTTATGGCTATGGCTGTGCTTGCATGACGGTGACGACGGACCGGGCGAACATGCGGATCACGCGGATACTTGCGGCGGAGTCACGGCCGTTGCGCCAATGCCGGGCGGACCGGCGCCTGCCGAGGCTCTAGCGCTCAGGCGAAGGGGCCTGTACCAGCGCGTCACCCCAGCGAAAGGGCCCCCATCAAAGTACTACTTTGATGGGACCCAAGGCTGGGGTCCATACAGATTTCCGCGAGGGTGACGGCGCCGCTTGGATGCCAGCCTGCGCTGGCATGACAAGGATTGGAAATGGGTTTTCGTTGCGGGATCGTCGGGCTGCCCAATGTCGGCAAGTCCACCTTGTTCAATGCGTTGACTGAGACGCAGGCGGCGCAGGCGGCCAATTATCCGTTCTGCACGATCGAGCCCAATGTCGGCCGGGTCGCGGTGCCCGATCCGCGGCTGCAGGAGATCGCCCGGATCGCCAAATCGGCCAGCGTGATCGAAACCCAGCTCGAATTCGTCGACATCGCCGGGCTGGTGCGCGGCGCTTCGACCGGCGAGGGGCTGGGCAACCAGTTCCTCGGCAACATCCGCGAGGTCGATGCGATCGTCCACGTCCTGCGCTGCTTCGAGGGTGGCGACGTCACCCATGTCGAAGGGCGGATCGATCCGGTGGCGGACGCCGACGTGGTCGAGACCGAATTGATGCTCGCCGACCTCGAGAGCCTGGAAAAGCGCGTCCCGGCGCTGGTCAAGAAAGCGCAGCAGGGCGACAAGGAGGCGAAAATCCAGGCCTCTGTGCTCGGCCAGGCGCTCGAGCTGCTCCGCGATTCGAAGCCCGCGCGGCTGACCGAGCCCAAGGACCCCGAGGAGAAGCTGGCGCTCGACCGCGCGCAATTGCTGACCGCCAAGCCCGTCCTCTACGTCTGCAATGTCGACGAGGGCGACGCGGCAAGCGGCAATGCGCTGAGCGAGGCGGTGTTCGCCCGAGCCAAAGCGGAGGGCGCCATCGCGGTGGTGATCTCGGCCGCGATCGAGGCGGAGATCGCGACCATGCCGGCCGAGGACCGCGCCGATTTCCTCTCCGATCTCGGCCTCAAGGAGACCGGCCTCGCCCGGATCATCCGCGCCGGTTACGATCTGCTTCACCTGATCACCTTCTTCACCGCCGGCCCCAAGGAAGCGCGCGCCTGGACGGTCGAGAAGGGTTCGAAGGCGCCGACCGCGGCCGGGGCGATCCATTCGGATTTCGAGCGCGGCTTCATCCGCGCCGAGACCATCGCCTTTCCCGATTTCATCGCCTCGGGCGGCGAAGCGGGCGCCAAGGAGGCCGGCAAGATGCGCGCCGAGGGCAAGGACTATGTCGTCCAGGACGGCGACGTATTGCTCTTCCGCTTCAACGTCTGAGGCGGTTCCGGCGGGGCGTCACTGGGTCGTATTGTCCGGCGGGGCGGTGCCCGGCGCGTTGATGTGGTAGCCGGCCAGCCGCGCGGCGCCGCTTTCGATCCGGTAGACGAAACGCTCGGCGCCTCGGGCGCGCTCATATTGGGTGTCGTATTCGAGCGTCACGAAGACGCTGCCATTGTTCGAGTTCCAGTGCCAATTGGTCTGGTTCGCGCTTCGGAAATTGCCGTAATAGCTGTGCGTGGCGCCGAGCGTCTGGACGAGCTGGGCCTCCGCGATCGTGCTCTTGAGGTCCGGGGCGCTGTTTTGCCAGATCTGCGCATAGCGGCCGGCGTCGCGCATCTGCCGGAATTCGGCGACGCCCCCTTCGGCGAGGCTCCGATCGGCCCCCGCCGAACAGCCCGCCACGGCCAGGCCGCCCGCCAGCAGCAATCCCGTCCGCATAGTTCGCTCCCCCGCCGTTCGTTTCGCCAGTGTAGCGAGGTGTCCGGGATCGGCAAGCAAGGCTGGCATGGGACGTGGTGACCCGCCAAGGGAGTCCCGCTAATGACATCGAACCAGGCGAAAGCGGGATTCCCGCCTCCGCGGGAATGACGGGGATTCTCAGTGGCAAACTTCATGCTCAACCGCCGCAATTTCATCGCCGGCGCCGCCGCGAGCTGGCTCGCCGCGCCTGCCATTCTCTCCGCGCAGGGCTGGCGGCGCTATCCGTTCAGCCTCGGCGTCGCCGCCGGCGATCCCTCGCCCGACGGCTTCGTGATCTGGACCCGGCTCGCGCCCGAGCCGCTCGCCCCCCATGGCGGGATGGCGATGCAGCCGGTGGCGGTCGCCTGGGAGGTCGCCTCGGACAGCCGCTTCGCCACGATCGTCGCACGCGGCGAGGCGGCGGCGCGACCCGAACTCGCCCACAGCGTCCATGTGGAGGTGGCCGGTCTGCAGCCGGACCGACCCTATTGGTATCGCTTCGCCGTTCCGGGCGAGCGCAGCATTAACGGCCATGCGCGCACCCTGCCTGTGGCTGGAAGCAGCCCCGCTGCGCTCCGCTTCGGAGTCTGCGGCTGCCAAAGCTACTCGGACGGCTATTATACCGCTTATGCCCATCTGGCCCGCGAGGAGCTCGCCTTCGTCTATCACTATGGCGACTATATCTATGAATATCGCGGCAGCCCCACCCGTCGCGGCCGCTCCGGCGAGCTGATCACGGCCGTGCGCGAGGTGGTCGGCGACACGCTCTACAGCGTCGACGATTATCGGCAGCGCTACGCCCAGTATAAGGCCGATCCGGATCTCCAGCGCGCGCATGCGGCGCATGCCTTCCTGCACAGCTTCGACGATCATGAAATCGCCGACAATTGGACCCAGGACATGGACTGGGAGGAGATCGCGCCCGAAATCTTCCGGCTTCGCCGCGCGGCGGCGCTTCAGGCCTGGTACGAGCATATGCCGGTGCGCCGGGCGTTGATGCCCCGCCATGGCGAGGTGCGCATGCATCGCAGCGTGCGCGTCGGCGATCTCGCCGAGATCGACATCCTCGATACCCGCCAGTACCGCTCCAACCAGCCATGTCGCGACGGTTTCACGCCCGTCTGCGGCGAGATCGGCGCTCAGGCGGCGACCGTGCTCGGCGCCGAGCAGGAAAGCTGGCTGGCCCGCAACCTTCAGCGCAACCCGGCGCGCTGGAACGTGCTCGCCCAGCAGATCATGATGATGTCGCTCGATCGCCGCACCCGGGCGGACGAGCCGGCCGAAATCCGCAACATGGACACCTGGGCGGCCTACGAAGCGCCGCGCGACCGGCTGCTCGCCCGGATGGCCGGCCTCGGCAACGTCGTCGTCCTGACCGGGGACGAGCATCAGAATTTCGCCGGCCTGCTCCATAATGGCGACCGTGCCGTCGCGGCGGAGTTCGTCGCCACCTCGATCTCGAGCGGCGGCGACGGCCAGGACCTGCGCTCCGGCAGCGACCGCATCCTCGCCAACAATCCCGAACTCAAATTCATCAACGACCAGCGCGGCTACCTGACCTTCGACGTCTCGCCCGACGAATGGCGGACCAATTATATGGTGGTGGACAAGGTCAGCACGCCGGGCGGGACACTGAGCAAGCGCGCCACGGTGAGCGTCGCGCGGGGGACGCCGGCGCTGACGGTGGGTTAGTTTCGATCGGCAATTGATTTCCGCCGTCACCCCAGCGAAGGCTGGGGTCCATTCGGACTCGGCTGGGATGTCAGCTTCGCTGGCATGACGGAGATGGGAGCAGCGCCGCATGATCTATTTCGAGGACCTCGAGGTCGGCAAGGAGAGCTATTTCGGGAGCACCGACGTGACTCGCGAGGAGGTGCTGGAGTTCGCCCGGCGCTACGATCCGCAGCCTTTCCACCTGTCCGACGAGGCCGCGGCGAGGACCTATTTCGGGCGGCTGTCGGCGAGCGGCTGGCACACCTGCGCGATGGTGATGGGGGTGATCGCCCGCAAGGTCGTCGAGCAGGAGCAGGCGGGGCTCGGCGCGCCGGGGATCGACGAGCTTCGATGGCTCAAGCCCGTCTATCCGGGCGACACTTTGCACGTCCACGGCACCATCGCCGAAAAGACGCCGTCGCGCTCCAAGCCGGAGATCGGCTCGTTCCGGACGAAAACGGTGGTGACCAACCAGGACGGCGTGGCGGTGCTGACCTTCACCTCGATCGTGCTGATGCGGCGGCGGCCGGCCTGAACCGCACCGTCATCCCGGCGAAGGCCGGGACCCCAGGTCGTTAAAGTCACGACTGTCTCCACGAGACCCCGGCCTTCGCCGGGGTGACGGATCGAGCTAGCCCGCGATTCCCGCTTCGTCCTTGGCGTGCTCGCTCTTCGCCTGATTCTCAGGATCGAGCGCGCCGGTGCGGCGGACCGCGCGGCTGGCGCCGCCGTGCCAGATATTCTGATAGGCCATATAGGCGATCACGGTCGCGAAGAGCAGGAAGAGCAACGTCCAGATCCCCGCTTTGTGGCGAGATTCGAGATTGGGCTCGGCGGTCCACATCAGGAAGGCGGACACATCCTGTGCCATCTGCTGGCGAGTCGCGGGCGTGCCGTCTGCATAGGTGACCTGGCCGTCGGCGGTGATCGGCGGCGGCATCGCGATGTTGAGGTTGGCGAAATAGGGGTTGAAATAGAGCCCCTGCCCCGGCCGGTTCTCGGCCGGGAGCGCATCGCCATGCGCGTTGCGATAGCTTGCCGCGTCCTGATAGCCGGTCAGCAGCGAGGCGATATAGGGCGCGCCGCCGTGCCGCGCCTTGACGATCAGCGACAGATCGGGCGGCAGCGCATTGTTGTTCGCCGCCCGCGCCGCGGTCTCATTGGCATAAGGGTTCGGGAAGCGATCGGCCGGCAGCGCCTTGCGGGTCGCGGTCTCGCCCGTCTCGGGGTTGATGCTCGGCACCTGGATCGGCCACTGATCGGCGATCGCGTCGACCTCGGCCTCGGTATAGCCGAGATCGTGAAGGTTGCGGAAGGCGACGAAGTTCAGCCCGTGGCAGGCCGCGCAGACCTCCTTATAGACCTGGAAGCCGCGCTGCAGCTGCTGGCGGTCGAAGCTCCCCAGCGGCCCGTCGAACGAGAAGGACATGCTGTCCGGATGCTTGTGGAACTCATGCTCCACCGTCTCGTGCGGCGGCTCCTGCACATAAGCGATCACGCCCCACAGGAGCGACCAGGCGGCGACGCCGACGAAGCCCAGACCGACGAGGATGCCGAGAATGCGAACCATGAGAGCGTCGTCCCTTTAAGCTTTGGCCGGCGTGGCGTCGCCGAGGTCGATCGGCGCGGCCTCGGCCTTCTCGCCGTGGAGCACGCTTTCCGAGATCGAATTGGGCAGCGGCAGCGTCTTTTCCACCATCGAGAGGATGGGCAGGATGATCAGGAAGTGCGCGAAATAGTAGATCGTCGCGATCTGGCTGATCATGACGAAGGGCTCCGCGGCCGGCAGTCCGCCGCAATAACCGAGCACGATCACGTCGGCCACGAGGATCCAGAAGAAGATCCGGAATTTGGGCCGATAATTGCCCGAGCGCACCGGCGACTTGTCGAGCCAGGGCAGGAAGAAGAGCAAAAGGATCGAGCCGAACATGGCCAGCACGCCCCACAGCTTCGCCGGCAGGATGAAGTCCACGGTGAAGGCCCGAAGGATCGCGTAGAACGGCCAGAAATACCATTCCGGCACGATCTCGGCGGGCGTCGAGAGCGGGTTGGCGGGAATGTAATTGTCGGCATGGCCGAGGAAATTCGGGAAGAAGAAGACCAGGATCGTCAGCGCGATCAGGGCGACGCCGGCGCCGAAGCCGTCCTTGGCGGTGTAATAAGGATGGAAAGGCACCGTATCCTGCGGCGTCTTCACATCGACCCCGGTCGGATTGGACGAACCCGGAATGTGCAGCGCCCAGATGTGCAGGATGATCACGCCCGCGATCACGAAGGGCAGCAGATAATGGAGCGAGAAGAAGCGCGTGAGCGTCGCCTGATCCGGCGCGAAGCCGCCGAGCAGCCAGGTCTGGATCGGCTCGCCGACCACGGGGATGGCGCCGAACAGGCCGGTGATCACCTTGGCGCCCCAAAAGCTCATCTGCCCCCAGGGCAGGACATAGCCCATGAACGCGGTCGCCATCATCAGCAGGAAGATGACCAGGCCGAGCATCCACACCATCTCGCGCGGCGCCTTGTACGAGCCGTAATAGAGACCCCGGAAGATGTGCAGATAGGTGACGACGAAGAAGAAGCTGGCGCCGTTGGCGTGCAGATAGCGCAGGAACCAGCCCTGATTGACGTCGCGCATGATATGCTCGGTCGAGGCGAAGGCGGCATCGCCCGAGGGAATGTAGTGCATCGCCAGGACGATCCCGGTGACGATCTGGATCATCAAAGCGAGCCCGGCCAGGACGCCGAAATTCCAGAAGAAATTGAGGTTGCGCGGCACCGGATAGCCGCCGCCGACCGCGCCGTGGACGAGGCGCGGCAAAGGCAGCCGATCGTCCATCCAGCGCATGAAGGGATGCTTCGGCCTATATTCCTCAGCCCAGGGAAAGCTCATCTTCTAATTTCCTCAGCCGATCTGGACGACGGTGTCGGTCTTGAACTCATATTCCGGCACTTCGAGGTTGGTCGGCGCCGGCCCTTTGCGGATGCGGGCGGCGGTGTCGTAATGCGAGCCGTGGCAGGGGCAGAAATAGCCGCCATACTCGCCCTTGTTCTCGCCCTCGGCCGCGCCCAGCGGGACGCAGCCCAAATGGGTGCAGACGCCGAGCGTGATCAGCCAGTTGGTGTGGCCTTCCTGGGTGCGCTCGGCCAGCGTCTGCGGATCGCGCAGCGAGGCGGTGTCGACCGCATTGGCCGCCTGCTGCTCGGCCGGGGTCAGATTGCGGATGAAGATCGGCTGCTTGCGCCAGATCGTCTTGATCGCCTGGCCCGGCTGGATCGCCGAAACGTCGACCTCGATCGAGGCCAGAGCGAGCACGTCGGCCGACGGGTTCATCTGGTTGACCAACGGAAAGACGAGCGCGAGCCCGCCAACGCCTGCGACGCTTACCGCGGCGATATTGATGAAGTCCCGACGCCTAACGCCGTCGTCGCCGGCCACGCCGGCCGCCCCCTCGTTCAGATCAACCGCAGCCATAATGTCCTTCGCAAGTTCCGACAGACGGACACGCACCCCACCGCCCAAGGCGGGGGCGGCTGGCCGGCCTGATAGCCGCGCGGGACGGCCTTTGCCAACAGCGAAGTTGACCCTCGAATAGCGCGCAGCGCTATTTGCGGAGTCAGCTCGCTCGGCCGACAGGTCCGCGTGAGCGGAGCCTGATCGAAGTCGCGGGAATGACAGGGGACGGGATGCCCCGCATCCCGTAGATCGCGCCGGGGGCGCGATCGACCCTGTCATGGTCCCGTGGCGGAGGGGCTGTGGTGACGCGAATGCGAACGACCTTTTGCCCGTTGCCGACAGCCCGCATCGCCCGCCATAGACCGGAACCATGGACCTATTCGTCATCGCCATCGTGGCGGCGCTGGCTTCGGCGCTGACGCTCTATTCGGGCTTCGGCCTCGGGACGATCCTGTTGCCCGCCTTCGCTCTGTTCTTCCCCGCCCCGGTCGCGGTGGCCGCCACCGGCGTGGTTCACCTGCTCAACAGTCTGTTCAAGGGCAGCCTGCTTTGGAAGCGCGCCGATTGGCCGACGGTGCTGAAGTTCGGGCTCCCGGCCATCCCCGCCGCGGTGGCGGGAGCGTGGCTGCTCGCCTGGCTCGGCGAGACCCCGCGCCTGTTCGAATGGTCGGCTTTCGGCCGGAGCTTCGGCCCGACCGGGGCCGGCCTGACGATCGGGCTGCTCATGATCCTGTTCGCCGCGCTCGAGCTTCAACGCTGGTTTCAGGCGTTGCAGGCGCCGCCCCGGCTGATTCCGCTCGGCGGCCTGGCGACGGGCTTCTTTGGCGGCCTGACCGGCCAGCAAGGCGCGCTCCGGTCGATGTTCCTCCTGCGATCGGGGCTTGCCGCCGACCGCTTCATCGCGACCGGGGTGATGATCGCGATCCTCGTCGATCTGTCGCGCCTCGCCACCTACGCGGCTTCGTTCCGGGCGACCGGGTTGGACTATACGGGACACGAAGGTCTGCTGGTGCTGGTCGGCACGCTCGCCGCGTTCGCGGGCGCCTTCCTCGCGACCCGTCACCTCGACAAGATCACCGTCGGCACCGTTCGCTACACCGTCGCCGCTCTGATGCTCGCGATCGGCGCCGCGTTGTCGGCGGGGGTGGTCGGCTGACAGTGCCCCTCCACCGCACTTCGCGCACGCCCCCTCCCCCGGAACCCCGCAGGACGATAAGGTGCGCGCCATGCGCCTCGCCCTCTTCCAGCCCGACCAGGCCGGCAATGTCGGCACGATCCTGCGCCTCGCCGCCTGCCTGGGCGTGGCGGTGGACGTGATCGAGCCTTGCGGCTTCCCCTGGGGTGACAAAGCGCTGAAGCGCGCGGGGATGGACTATGCCGAGATCGCCAACGTCACCCGGCACGCGGATTGGGCGGCGTTCGAGGCGGCGCTGACGGGCCGGCTGGTGCTGTTCACCACCGCCGGCGCGGTGCCGCTGCCCGAGGCGCGGTTCGAGGCGGGGGATGTGCTGCTGTTCGGCTCGGAAAGCCGGGGCGTGCCCGCGGCGGTACACGAGCGGGCGGAGCTCAAAGTGCGGATTCCGCAGGTCGAGGGGACGCGGTCGCTCAATCTGGCGGTCGCGGCGGGGATCGGGGTGGCCGAGGCGCTCAGGCAGACGGGGCTCTGGGCGGGGCGTTGAGCCTCCCCTGCAAAGCGAGACGGGCTTAAGCTGTCCTCGCCGACATGCTATGCCCTCGACGCAGCAAGGGAGGGGGATCTCATGCCGTATCGCCACGCCCATTATTACGTCCTGGCCGTGATCGCGGTGATCCTCGCCGGCTTCTGGCCGAGCTATTTTGGCGTCTGGGGAGCCGTTCCCTGGCAATTTCACGCCCATGGCGTCGCCGCCAGTGTCTGGGTGGCGATGGTGGCGGCGCAAAGCTGGACCGCGCATCATGGGCCGCTGCCGCTGCACCGGGCGGTCGGCAAGTCGAGCCTGCTGCTCTTCCCCTTCCTGATCGCCGGGCTCGCCGCGATCATCGATCTGACCGGCAAGGGCTTCGTCGGCGGCAACGATCCGGTGCGGGTGATGCTCGGCGGCTCCTTTCTGATCGGCATCGCGCTCGCTATCGCCGCTTATGTCACGGTCTATTACCGCGCGCTCAAACATCGGCGGAAGGTGTGGCTCCATTCGGGCTATATGCTGACCACGCCGCTGATCCTGTTCGAATCGCCGTTCAGCCGGCTCCTCAACATGTTCGTGCCCGGCCTGGCCATAAGGGGGCCCGACGACCTGCACCTGATCATGCCGTCGATCCTGTGGGCGATGGCGATCGAGTTGGCGATCGTCGCGGCGATCTGGCTCAAATATCGGGAGCGGGCGAACCCCTTCCTCGTCGCGGGCGGCTTCATCGCCGCGCAGATGCTGACCATGGGCCTGATGGCTGATTCGGCGCCGCTGAGGTCGCTGCTGACGACGATCGGCCATTTGCCGAGCGCGGCCGTCGTGCTTGCGGGCTTCGCGCTGGGGGCGCTGACCAGCTGGGCCGGATGGCAGGCCGGCAAGCGCCCGGTCACGCCCGGGACGGAAGCGATGCAGGCGGCCTGACGGCACCCATGACCCCGGCCTATGACAGGATCGGCGTGAATTATGCCGCGCTCCGCAAGCCCGATCCCCGGATCGCGGCGCGGATCGAGCGGGCGCTGGGCGCGGCGCGGCGCGTGCTCAACGTCGGCGCCGGGGCGGGATCGTACGAGCCCGCGAACCGCGAGGTCGTTGCGCTCGAGCCGTCGCTGGAGATGATCCGGCAGCGTCCCGCGGGCGCCGCCCCGGTGGTGCAGGGCCGCGCCGAAGCGCTGCCGTTCGCGGATGCGAGCTTCGACGCCGCGATGGCGGTGCTGACCGTCCACCATTGGGCCGACGAGACAAAGGGCCTTGCCGAGATGCGGCGCGTGACTCGCGGGCCGATCGTCATCCTGACCTACGACCCGGCCTTCCGCGGCTTCTGGCTCGCCGATTATCTGCCTGAGCTCGTCGCGCTCGACGAAGCCCAGATGCCAACGATGGCGGACTATGCGGCGTGGCTGGGGCCGGTCGACATCTCCCCCGTGCCGATCCCGCACGATTGCGCGGACGGCTTCCTCGCTGCCTATTGGCGCCGGCCCCGTCTCTATCTCGACGAGCGGGTCCGCGCCGCGATCTCGTCCTTCTGGGCGCTGGGCGACGTCTCGGAGGCACTGGCCAGGCTCGCAAGCGACCTGGACAGCGGCGCCTGGGCGCGGCGCTATCCGGGCCTCGCCGACCTCGACCAGTGCGATTGCGGCTATCGGCTCGTGGTGACGAAGTGACGGCAGGCGATCTCGCAATCGGTTGCAAGCGGCGGCGTCCGGAGGCATCGGCGATGCGAAGCCGAACGGCGTGGAGACCGGGATGATCGAACTGGACGACCAGCAGCAGGCGGCGCGCACCTGGTTCGAGGGGTTGCGGGACCGAATTTGCGCCGCGTTCGAGGCGATCGAGCGGGAGGCGGGCTCGGACGCGGCCTTCCAATATACCTCCTGGGACCGCGAGGATCCGGATGGCTCGCCCGGCGGCGGCGGGGTGCGCGGGGTGATGAAGGGCAAGGTGTTCGAGAAGGTCGGGGTCAACGTCTCGACCGTCGGCGGGCGCTTTTCGGACGAGTTCGCGGCGACCATCCACGGCGCGGCCCAGGATCCCAGCTTCTTCGCCACCGGGATCAGCCTGGTCGCGCACATGGCCAATCCGCACGTCCCCGCGGTCCACATGAACACGCGCTTTTTGTGCACCACCAAGCGCTGGTTCGGCGGCGGCGCGGACCTCAATCCGCCGCTCCCTTATGAGGAGGACAGCGCCGATTTCCACGCCTGCCTGCGCGCCGCCTGCGCCGCCCACGACCCGACCTATTATCCGCGCTTTTCGAAATGGGCGGAGGAGTATTTCTTCATCCCCCATCGCGGCGTGCACCGCGGCGTCGGCGGGATTTTCTACGACCATCTGGAGGGCTTCTTCGACGAGCATTTCGCCTTCACCCGGGCGGTGGGCGAGGCGTTTCTCGACATCTATCCCAAGCTGGTGCGACGGCGGATGGCGACGGCGTTCGACGACGCGGACCGCGCGCGCCAGCTCGAATGGCGGGGCCGCTATGCCGAGTTCAATTTGATCTACGACCGCGGCACATTGTTCGGGCTGAAGACCGGCGGCAATGTCGACGCCATCCTGATGAGCCTGCCGCCGCTGGCGACATGGGCGTGAATGACGGCCTCGAGCCGGTGCCGGACGGTCATGTCGGGGCCGTCGTGACCTTTTTGGAGATGGCCGAGCGGCCCCAGCCGGCGCCGGCGCCCGAGTCGCCGCTTCGCCTCGACTCTTGGGAGACGATCGAGCCCGAGCGTTATCGCGCCTTGTTCGCCCGGGTGGGCGCACGCTGGCTCTGGTATTCGCGGCTGGCGATGGGCGATGCGCAATTGCTGGCGCGGGCCGGCGCGGTGCACGAGGTGGTGGACGAACAAGGCGCCTCGGCGGGGATGATCGAGCTCGATTTCCGCGACCCGGGCGAGTGCATGATCCTGTTCCTGGGGCTCGTGCCCGAGCTGGCCGGGCGGGGCCACGGCCGCTGGCTGCTCGGCGAGACGCTGCGCCGCGCCTGGGCGCCGGGGGTCGAGCGTGTGCGGGTTCACACCTGCTCGCTCGATCATCCGGCCGCTTTGCCCGCTTATCTTCGCGCCGGCTTCAGCGCCCGCGGCCGCGCCTTCGAAAGCTTCCCCGATCCACGCCTCGCCGGCCTGCTGCCGCGCGATTGCGCGCCGCAGCTGCCGCTGATCGGCGCCGGCTAGAGCCAATGATCAGGCGAAGACGTCGGCGGCGATTCGGCCGGTCAGCTGGGCGTAGATGCGGGCGAGGAAGACGGTGAAGACCGCGCTGACGACGGCCTGGAACAAGGCGGAGAGCAAAAGCGCCAGGAACATCGCCACGCTGCCGGGCTGAGGCTGGCCGGCGACGAGGATGATCAGCAGGCCCCCGACCGCGCTGACCGCGAGCATCGTCACCACCACCACCAGAGTGAGGAGGAGCACGAAGCCGAGCAGCTTCCAGAAATGGCCGCGAGTCAGCGCCCAACTGCGCGCGATCATGGCGATGGGGCCCGCTTTCTCGACTGCCGCGACCGGCGTCATCAGCATCAGCCGGACCCAGAGGAACAGGATGAGCAGCAGATAGGCGAGGAGACCGAACAGCATGGCGCCGGTCAGCTCAGGCTGGCCGCCGCCGGGATCGACCGCGACCAGAGCGAGCCCGATCGTCAGCGGCAGCATCAGCAGGCCGGCGGCGAAGCCGAGCAACAAAAGCGCGCCGAGCACGGGCAGGAACCGGCGCACGGCCACCTGCAACGCCTCGCCCAGCGAAGTGCCGGGGGTGAGCGCGAGCCAGCTGATCGCAAGCGCTCCCACGATGCTGGAGACGATCGAAATCGGGAAGAAATACAACCACGGCCCAGCCGCCGGCATCGTCCCGGGCTCGCCCGGCGGGATCATCGCCTGCAAAATCGCGCCCGGCAGCGCCATCAGCAGAAACGTCAAAGGGAAAATCAGCCGTCCTTCGCGCTTGAGCAGCGCCCTCGTCTCGTTCCACGCCTCGGTTATCGACAGGCTCGCCATTCGTTTCCCTTCCCTTGGTGGCCGCGTTATGCGCGAGCGCGATGGAGCGCGCAACGCAAGGCCCGCACGAATCGGTGCAGGGGATCGAATGGCGGGTGTCGCCCGGCCTGACCCCCTATCCCGAGGCGCTTGCCGCAATGGAGGCGCGCGCCGCGGCGATTCGCGACTCCGGCGCGGCGGAGCTGGTCTGGCTGCTCGAACATCCGCCGCTCTACACCGCCGGGACCAGCGCCGATCCGGCCGAATTGTTCAATCCGGAGCAGTTTCCGGTCTACGCGGCGGGGCGCGGCGGCCGCTACACCTATCACGGCCCGGGCCAGCGGGTCGGCTATCTGATGCTCGATCTCGACCGGCGCGGGCGGGACGTGCGCCGCTTCGTCCATGCCCTCGAAAGCTGGCTGATCGCGACGCTTGCCGAGATGGGCGTGGAGGCGCGCCGCGAGCCCGGGCGAATCGGCATCTGGGTGGACCACAATGGGACGGAGGCCAAGGTCGGCGCGCTCGGCCTCAGGGTACGCCGTTGGGTCACGCTGCACGGATTCGCGATCAATCTGGACCCGAAACTTTCACACTTCTCAGGGATCGTGCCGTGCGGTATTGCGGAGTTTCCGGTGACCAGCCTCGGCGAGATGGGAATTGCAAATCTGCAGCCCCGTTTCGATCTGGCGCTCCGGCAGAGATTCGATGATTTTCTGTTCTCGCTCGAGGGGGGAATAGCGACGGCGTGAAGGGAGAGGCTTGAGGGCCGCTTTCTTTCCGTCTATTGAGCAAAGCTGATTTGGGCAAAAAAGGGGGCTACCCGACCAAATCTCAATCTAGGGAGACCTTTTAATGCGTAAGATCCTCACCACTTCGATGGTTGTCGGCGCGGCTCTGCTCGTTTCGGCGTGCGGCGGCGGCGAGAAAGCCACCAACAACGCGGCGACGAACGAGATGTCGAACGACGTCATCATGGACGACACCAGCATGACCGACATGAACGGGACGGACATGAACGGGACGGACATGAATACGACGTCGACCGACATGAACTCGACGACGACGACGACGGAAACCAACACGACCACGAACACGAGCGAATAGGCTCGTACGGTCCGGTTCGAGGGAGGCCGCCGGGCAACCGGCGGCCTTTCTTTTTGCGCCCGTTCGCCTCGCCCGGCGCATTTTTGCCCGGCGCCGGAGCCTTGTGCTTGCGCCTGCGCGGCTGCGGGGAGATAAAGGGTCCGCAACATGAAGAAGGATATTCCCATGCGTCAGATGATAATCCGCTCTGCGCTGATCGCCGGCGCGGCTCTCGGCCTCGCCGCCTGCGGCGGTGGCGAGAAGGCCAGCGACAATGTGGCCAACGACATCGACATGAACACGTCGATGGAGCCGCTCAACGACCAGAGCGCGATGGAAGCGGTGACCAACGCGCCCGAGCCGATGCCCGAGCCTCAGACCAACGGCGCCGACAATGTGCTCGGCGACACCGACGGCGGCGATACCGGCGGCGAGGTCGTCTCGAACACTCCCGGCATGTGAAAGCGCGGGCGGGCCGGCGCTGATCGCGCGGCCCGCCCGACGAGACGTGCCGCCCGCGCGACGGGCGTGGCCCTGGCGGATGTGGTTCGCTCTCCGTCCGGCCTAGGGTAAGAGCGGCTGTCCGGTGAAGGGGTTGAGATGCGTAGCAGTTATGGTTTGTTCAGGCGCGGCTTCGGCCTGGCCTTGCTCGCGGGTCTGGCCGCGACGGCGAGCGCCCCCGCCTCGGCCCAGATCTTCCTCAACAGTCCCAATTTCCAGAGCGGCCCGATCGAGCCGAACGATCCGTTGGTCGGCCTGCCCCTGCCGGGCGCGAACCCGGCCGAATATCGCGCCCATCTGATCTGGAATTTGCGCGCCGGGCTGAACGTCGCCGCGCTCGCCTGCCAATTTTCGCCTTATCTGCGCACCGTCGCCAATTATAACGGCATCCTGGCCCATCATCATCGCGAGCTGGCCGGCGCCTATACCACGCTCGAAGGCTATTTCCGCCGCACCGCCGGCCGCACCGGGCCGCGCCGCTTCGACGATTATTCGACCCAGACCTACAACAATTTCTCGACGCTGCAGGGCCAGCGCGGCTTCTGCCAGACGGCCGCGCGGATCTCCAAGGAGGCGCTGGCGACGCGCAAGGGCGAACTCTTCCAGCTCGGCCAGGCGCGGATTCGCGAATTGCGCAACAGCCTGAGGCCCTTCTACGACAGCTATTCGTTCACCAGCGTGCCGATCCGCCTCCCCCCGATCACCTTCGCCCAGCGCGACTGCTCCCGCCTCGCCCGCCGCGAACGGCGCGAATGCGAGGGTTGAGGGTTTAGACTATCCCCTCTCCGCTGCTCTATCCCCTCTCCCCGGCGGGGAGAGGGTTAGGGTGAGGGGGTACGGCGTCAGAGCTTTTGTCGCGGAGGCAGAACCCCCTCACCCCATCCCTCTCCCCCCTGGGGAGAGGGGGTTTTCTAGGGCAGCCCCAGCAATTTGTGGGTCTGCAGGCTCAGCCGCCATTGCGGATGCCCCAGCACATAAGCGATCGCCGCCGCGCGCGCGGCATCGGCCTCGGCGCAGTCCATCGGCTGGATCAGGAAGTGGCGAAAGTCCCAGCCGAGCAGCTTGGCGGGGTCGATCCCGGCTTGCGGCCAGACCAGCTTCAGTTCGTCCCCCCGGCGCTGCACCACGTCCGTTCCGGCCTTTGGACTGATGCACAGCCAGTCGATCCCGGCCGGCGCCGGCAAGGTGCCGTTGCTTTCCACCGCGATCTCGAAGCCGTGCCCGTGCAGCGCCTCGATTAGCGCCGCATCGAGCTGAAGCATCGGCTCCCCGCCGGTGATCACGACCAGCCGGCGCTCGGCCTCGCCCCACAGTGCCGCGACCCGCGCCGCGAGCGCCTCGGCCTCGTAACGCCCACCATTCTCGCCATCCAGGCCGACGAAATCGGTGTCGCAAAAGCTGCACTGGGCGTCCGCCCGATCCGCCTCGCGCCCGCTCCACAGATTGCAGCCGGCAAAGCGCAGAAAGACCGCGCGTCGCCCCGCCTGCATGCCCTCGCCCTGCAGGGTCGGGAAGATCTCCTTGACCGCGTAGCTCATGGCGTGGCGGCGTAACGCGTGGGATCGGCCAGCCCCGCCTCGGCGAAGCCGCGGGCGCGCAGCCGGCACGAATCGCACAGGCCGCAATGGGCGGGCCCGGGCGCCGGATCGTAGCACGACCAGCTCATTCCCGCGTCGAGCCCGAGCCGCGCCGCCTCGCGGACGATATCGGCCTTGCTGAGGTCGATCAGCGGGGTGCGGACGGTGAAACGGTCGCCCTCCACCCCGGCCTTGGTGGCGAGGTTCGCCATCGCCTCGAACGCCGCGATGAAGTCCGGCCGGCAATCGGGATAGCCCGAATAATCGAGCGCATTGACCCCGATATAGAGGTCGCGCGCGCCGACCGCTTCGGCCCAGCCCAGGCACAGCGACAGAAAGATGGTGTTGCGCGCGGGGACATAGGTGACCGGGATCGCGCCTTCCTCGACGCCACCCTTGGGGACGGCGATGTCGTCGGTCAGCGCCGAACCGCCGAAGCGGCTGAGATCGAGCGGGAGCACGATATGCCGCTCCGCCCCCGCGCGCTTTGCGATCCGCGCCGCCGCCTCGAGCTCGATCCGGTGGCGCTGCCGGTAATCCACGGTGAGCGCGAACAGCCGAAAGCCGTCCTCGCGCGCCCGCGCGGCGGCGACCATGGAATCGAGGCCCCCCGAAAGGAGGACGATGGCGGCGGGCGCGGACATGATGCGCGCGGCTAATCCCGAAGCCGGGCCGGCGCAAGCGTGCCAAAAGAATGGGCCGCTCCTTGGAAGGAGCGGCCCAGTTCAGGCCCTCGAAGCCTGCTAGGGAGGAAAGCGTGCCGCTCGCGGCACAACCGTGCTTTAGCCCGGCGATGGTAAACAAGCCGTTAACTCTAAAATCGAGGGGTCAGCAGGGCCCGACGCGGCGGGCCTCGGCGCGCAGGGCGAAGGGCGCGCCATTGTGCAGTCCCTGGCTGTCGATCTGCACGAGCCGCGGCGTTTCGACGCGAAGCTCGGTGCGGCCGCGGCCCATGCCGGGGCACGAATAGGCCACGGTCACCGCCCGCCCGTTGGACGAAAGGATTTCGCGGGTGCAGGTCTGCGGGCCGTGCTGCGGCTGGGCGAGCAGCAGGGGATCGCCGAGACAGACCGCGCCGATCGCATTGCCGCCCGGCATGCGAAGCTGCCAGCGGCCACGCTCGAGCTGGGCGAGCGGGCCCGGCTGCTGGGTCGCGGCCGGCGCGGCGAAGGCGAGCAGGGCCACGGAGATGAGGATCGATGGGCGCATCTGTACAACCACTTTCGACACCAACATGCATCAGGATTGCAGCATAATTGCGGCACCGAAACGACATGCGCGTGGCGGTAGCCCCTGCCCCTTATGGGAGGGGGATTGTGGCCCGCGTCTCAGCCTGCCAGATCGTCGAGCCTGATCGGAAAGATGCGCGAGCAGAATTCGCAATCGACGCTGATGAAGCCGTCCTCGTCGGCCATCTCGGCGCGTTCTTCAGGCGCGAAGCGGGCGATCACGCCGCGCACATGTTCGGCGTTGCAGCGACAACCCTTGCCGAGAGGAATATTGGAGAGCAGGCGCACCTCCTCCTCCTCGTGGAACAGCCGCCAGAGCAAAGTTTCGAGCGGCAGCGCGGGATCGGCAAGCTCGGCCGGCGCCACGGTCCGGCCGAGCGCCAGGACATGCTCCCATTCGGGCCGGTTCTCGCGCGCGTGCAGCCGCTCGCGCCCCTCCTCGCCCTCCGGCAGATGCTGGAGCAGCAGGCCGCCGGCGATCCGGCCGCCCTCGCCGACCGCGAGCCGCACCAGGCTCGGGATCTGCTCCGATTGCACGAAATAATTCTCCACCGCCTCGGCGAGGCTCGCGCCCTCCAGCGGGACGATCCCCTGATAGCGCTCGTTCGACGCGGCCTGATCGAAGGTGATCGCGAGATAGCCCTTGCCGAACAGGGAGAAGAGCGAGGGCGCCGCCGGCTGCTCGGCGAGGCGATCGAGATCGAAGCGGACATAGCCGCGAAGCTCGCCGCCTTTATAATCGGCGACGAGCAGATCGACGACCCCGGCCTCGGTCTGCGCCTGAAGGGTGAGCTGCCCGCCGGCGTCCTTGAGCGTCGCGCCGAGCAGGGCGGTGAGCACCAGGGCCTCCGCGAGCAGCCGCGCGATCGGCACCGGATAATCGTGCGCCGACAGGATCTCGTCGAGCACCGGCCCAAGCCGCACCAGCCGCCCGCGCGCATCCCGCTGGGTCAGCGCGAAGCCAAGCGCCACGTCGAGCGCGGATTCATTCCTGTCCGGTTCTGATGCCATGCCGCCCGATGTGGCAATCCGGACGCCAAGGTCAAGCCGCGCTTGACGGGGCTGTGGTCCGGGCGCAGCCTTTGGGCAGCCGCAAAGGGGGGAAACAGGTCATGCGCATCACCTCGGCGCTTCTCGCGATCCTGCTGGTCGGGGGCTGCGAGTCGGTTCCGCCCGAGCCCTTCGTCCAAAGCGAATTCGGGCCCGAGCGAAGCTTCACGGGCCTCCTTCGCCTCGGCTTCGAGCGGCAATCCTTCGATGAATGCTGGCTGGATTTCAGGGGCTCGGCGATGACCGACCTGGGCCGGCTCGCGCCCAGCCCGGCGCTTGCCGACCAGACCGCGCCTTATGGCGCCGAAGTCACGCTCACCGGCCGGCGGCGCGCCATGGTCAACGTCCCCGGGGACGATTTGATGGGCCGGGGGTTCGGGCATCTCGGCCAATATCCGTGCCTGATCGAAGCGACCCGAATCACCGCCGCGCGGATGCGATAGTTCAGCCTTTTTTCTTCAGGCGGCATGTGGAATGTGAAGCTATATCTCGCGTCTCATCGATCGGCCCTGAACAGAGGAAGCGGAAATGCTGGCGCAGCTTGTGACGGTGGCCCTCTCCATCCAGGCTCCGGCAGCGTCGGCGGCGGCCGCTTCGGCCACGGCGGTGCCGATCTGCCCGAACGGCGTGGCCGTTCCTTCGGATCAGCCCTGCCCGCTTCCGCCCCCGCCGGCGCAAGCGGTTTTTTTCGCACCCGGCGATGCCCGGCTGTCAGCGGAGGGACGTGCGACCCTGGAAGGGGTCGCCGAGCGGCTTCATGTCGATCCGAGCCTTCGCCTGCTCATTCTGGGCTACGCGGACGAAGGCCCGGACGCGGCGGCGATCGACCGCTTGCGCCGGGCCCGGGCGCAGGCGGTGGTCGACGGTCTCATCGCCCTCGGCGCACGGTTCGAGCAAATTGCCAGCGGACCAGCCGACGCTGAGCGGTTGGCGGCCGCGGAGCAAAGCGATCCGCACGATCGGCGGGCGGAGATCCTGTTCGCCCAGGGAACTGGCCCGTTTGTCGATGCGTCCGGAGAATTTCTGACCCCGGACGCGCCTGCACTCGGGCCCGCATCGCCAGCCGCGCAGGACCGGTTGGCGGGCGAACTCCCGTTCCTCGCAGGCTTCGTCGAATGGGAATATTGCCACCGGGTGAGCGCGGTCGAGAGCGCGCGCCGGGCCGGCCGCGCGGGCCCGGGAAGGGCGGCCAATTATTCCGGGATCAGAGACTGCGCCCGGGAATATGAGCGTCTCGTCGCGATCGTACAGCTCCTGCCCGACGACGGCCGGCGCGAACAGGCGGCGGCGATGATCGAACGAGCCAGCCGGGACATCGCGGCGCTGGCGGAGGAGACCTACGCGCGCCACAATTACGAGTGATTCGTGCAATTGAGCCCGGTTGGCGTCCGCGTCGACAAGCGCGCCGGTTCAGCGATGCAGTGGGTCACCCTCTCGCGTCGGCCGGCCGATCCGGACCAGCACGCCGTCGGGATCGCCGACTGCGAACTCGTACATGCCCCAGGGCTTGCGGTGCGGCGCGCCCTTTTCCACGATGATGTCGCGCACCCGATCGGCGACCGCGTCGACATCGTCGCAATAGAGATAGATGCCATGCGAATTGCGCTCGGGGATCACCCAGCCCGGCTCGGCCGGTCTCAGCGCAATCTGCCGGCCGCGCCCGTCGCTCAAGATCCGGAAGCCGGGATCGCCTGCCGTCATTGCAAAGCCGAGCCGCTCATAGAAAGCCTGAGTGGCGTCGATATCGTTGCACGGGAGGATGGCGGCGGCATGGTGCTCGGTCATGTCACCGGCCTAGCAGAGTTCCAAGCTGCCATGCGGGTAATCTCTTGCCCACGCGCCGTCAATCGCGGTAATGAAAGCGGCACTGCGCCACTTCGAGCGCCTGTGCTTCGCCTTTCCCGGTCACGCGATAGACCAATCGGTGCTCCTGATCGATCCGTCGCGACCACCAGCCGCGCAGATTGCCGCTCAGCGCTTCCGGCTTTCCAGTGCCTCGAAAGGGGTCGCGCCGGCATTCCTTAAGAAGCGCGTTGACCCTTGCCAATAATTTCGCGTCTTCGGCCTGCCAATGGAGATAGTCGTCCCAGGCGGTCGGCCAAAAGACGAGTTTCACGGCTCGATCAGCTCATGCTCTTCGCCTTCGCCCGCCTCCAGCCCCCGGATTGCATCCAGCAGCCGCGCGGCGTTGGCGGGCGTGCTCAACAGATAGAGGGTTTCCTGGAGCGACGCCCAGCCGCTCTCCGAGACCAGAACCGCGCCTTCGCCGCGCTGACGGGTGATCGCGATGGGCGTGCAATCGGCGACGACGCTGTCGATGACCGATTTCAAATTCTCGCGCGCTTCGGAATAGCTGATCGCTCTCATCATCCCGATATGGACAGAAGATTGTCCAATGTCAACCGCCGCCCCTCGATACCGTCAGCGTTCGGGGCAGCCTTTCGACGGGTCACAACAGGGCGAACACGCCATGCGATCATGCTATATTCGACCTCTTGGTCTGTGCGGCGAAAGTGCAGCTATGCCTTTGCGATACTGGGCTCGAGCTTATCCAAGTGCTCTTTTAGGTCGCGATGCAGGGTCATTTCCACTCGCGGTAAATAGGTGGTGACCCCGTCGCATTCGAAAGGTGCGATGCCGTATGTCGGGCGACCCGAATCCTTTGCCGCCTGATCGCGCGGCATCCGCATTAGATAAGTGCTGCGCCAGCATCCGGATGCCCATGGCGCATCCCATCTGTCGTCATCCGGGTCATACGGGCGCCACACCACCACATAGTTATAATCGACTTGGACATAGCCAACCTGAATATGGTGCTCCGGAATGCGGCGGATGCCATAGACAACGCGAGATCGGGCGGAAGGTGAGCCCTCCAGTCGAACGTACGAAGTGTTGTCGATGTCGCCCCCGCGCATATCCCAGCCAAGTCCCTGCAGCCGCTCCGATCAACGATACTAATCGCCTGACTTCGTGCTTCGACGAGCATCCATCAAGCCGCCTGCGGCACCTCGTAGCGCCGCGCGGCTTCCGACAGCTTCTCGACGAACTCCGTCACATGCGCGTCCTCGATCACCAGCGGGGGCAAGACGCGCATCACATTGTCGCCGGCGGCGACGGTGAGCAGGCCGTGCTCGCGCAAATAGGCGACGAAGGCGCGGCTGTCGGTCTTCATCTTCAGCCCAAGCATCAGGCCCATGCCGCGCACGCTTTCGAAGAGATGGTCGTGATTGGGGATCATCTGCTCGAGCGCGCCGCGCAGGCGCTCGCCCATGCGGGTCACGTTGGCGAGAAACTCGTCATTGGCGACCACGTCGAGCACCGCCTGCCCCGCCGCGCAGGCGAGCGGGTTGCCGCCGTAGGTGGAGCCGTGCGTCCCGATCACCATCCCGGCCGCGGCCTTTTCGCTGGCGAGGCAGGCGCCGAGCGGGAAGCCGCCCCCAATCCCCTTGGCGACCGCCATGATGTCGGGCTCGATGCCATAATGCTCGTAGGCGAACATCTTGCCGGTGCGCCCATAGCCGCACTGGACCTCGTCATGGACGAGCATCAGATCGTGCTCGTCGGCGAGCGCGCGCAGGCCCTTGAGAAAGGCGTCACTGGCCGGGCGGATGCCGCCTTCGCCCTGCACCGGTTCGAGCAGGAAACCGGCGGTGTGCGGGCCCATCGCGGCCTTGACCGCGTCGAGATCGTCGAACTCGACGACGGTGAAGCCCGGCAGCAAAGGCGCGAAGCCGTCGCGCATCTTGGGCTGGTTGGTGGCGCTGATCGCGCCGAGCGTGCGGCCGTGAAAGGCGTTGGAGAAGGTGATCAGCTCGTGCTTTTCCGGGCGGCCGTGATGATGATGGTAGCGGCGCGCCGTCTTGATCGCGCATTCGACCGCCTCGACGCCGGAATTGGTCAGGAAGACGGTGTCGGCGAAGCTGAGATCGCACAGACGCTGCGCGAAGGCTTCGCCCTGCGGGCTGCCATAGAGGTTGGAGACGTGGATCAGGGTCGCCGCCTGCTCCTGGATCGCCCTGGTCAGATGGGGATGGCCGTGGCCGAGCAGATTGACCGCGATGCCGCTCGCGAAATCGAGATATTTCTCGCCGCCCTCGCCATAGAGATAGACCCCCTCCCCTCGAACCGGCCGCACCGGCGAGCGCGGATAGACGGGCATGAGCGGCGTGATGGCCATGATAGGGCTCCGGAAGACGAGATGACGAGTGAAAAAGGCGACCTTTTCAGGCCGCCTTCCACTCCCGCTATAGGGATTTCGGGGGCGCCGCGTCAATCGACGCGGCGCTCCCTTTGGCCGTCGCCTAGTTGCGGCGGCCGTCGCGGTCCCGGCGCTCCATCCGGATGCGCTGCTCGAGACGGTTGACCTGGCTCCTCAGCATACCGAATTCGCGATTGTTGATGCCGTTGCGGCTCGCCATGTTCAGACGCTGGCGGATCTGCCGGGCCTGATTGCGCAGGCCCCTGGCCTCACGCGCCGAGATGATCCGGCGCTGCTGCGCCCGCTGGATGCCGTTCTCGGCGCGGTTCAGATCGCGAAGCAGATTGGCGATCTGCGGCCGGGTGGGACCATGCTGGTTCCACATCGGGCGATGCGGCGACCTGGCGTGGCTCTGGGCTTCGGCGACGGCCGGAGCGGCCGTGGCGATCGTGGCGGTCGCAAGGGCGACTGAAAGAAAGATCTTGCGCATGTGAAATACTCCTTGGCTGCGTTCTAACGAGGTTGTTTCTAGCCGCCGAACGCTGGTCGTGGCCTGAACGATCCCGACAGAAGCCGTTCATAATTGTCGCGACTTGTATGAACGAAGCAGGGCCGCCCCCAACGCGCTGAGCCTTGCGTCGCGTGTCCGGTCTCATGCTAGAAGGATAAGAATGACGGACACGCAGCCCATCCTTTTGTCCGGCGGCAATCCGCAGATCGCCAAGAGCGAGGGCGATGCCCCCGTCCAGGCCTATATCGCGGCCATGCCCGGCTGGAAGAGCGAAGCCGGCCGCCGCCTCGACGCGCTGATCGAGCAAACCATCCCCGGCGTCGCCAAGGCGGTCAAATGGAACTCGCCTTTCTACGGGATCGAGGGCGCGCCCGGCGCCAGGCCGGCCTGGTTCCTCGCCTTCCATTGCTTCACCAGATATATCAAGCTGACCTTCTTCGGCGGCACCGCGCTCGATCCGCTCCCGCCGGTCGGCTCGAAGGATCCGAACATGCGCTATTTCCACATCCACGAGGACGAGGCGATCGACGAAGAGCAGCTGGCGGATTGGATCCGGCAGGCGGCGGCGCTGCCGGGCTGGACGATCTAGGCTGATGCGGGCGACGCTGACCTGGATGGTTGCCCTGCTCTGCGTGGCGGGCTGCAGCCAGCAAGCGGAGAAATCCCCCTCGCCGCCTCCCGTGCAGTTCCAGTCGGTCTCGGCCGATGCGGCGCGCCATGGCCGGCGGCTCGCGCTCGTGCTGGGCTGCATCGGCTGCCATGGCGACGAGCTCACCGGCGAGGATTGGAGCGAGCCGGGGTTCGGGCGCCTGTGGACGGCGAACCTGACCCGCAGCGTCCCGCGCTACAGCGACGCCCAGCTGGCGGACGTCATCCGAAGCGGACGCCGCCCCGATCGGGCGCTGTGGGAAATGCCCTCGCATCTCTTCACCCAATTGACCGCCGACGACATGGCCGCATTGATCGCCTATCTGCGCAGCCGCCCGCCCGCGGGTGCCGAGCGGCCCGCGCCCTCGTTCGAGGAGGAGGCGCGTCGGGAGATCGCCGCCGGGACGTTCAAATCCTCGCGCGCGCAAGTGATCCAGGACGGCGCCCGCTGGCCTCCCGACGCCGGCGCGGACCATGCCCTCGGGCGCTATATCGTGCGCGCGACCTGCGCCGAATGCCACGGCCTCGATCTGCGCGGCGGCCAGCCGAACCCACAGGCGGCGATCAGGCCGGACATAAGGATCATGGCCGGCGCCTACGAACCCGGCCGGTTCCGCCGCCTGCTGCGCGAGGGCATCGCGGCCGGCGACCGGCCGCTCGGCCTGATGCGCCAGGTCGCGCGCGGCCGATACCGGCACCTGACCGACGCCGAAATCGGCGCGGTCCACGCTTATCTTCGGGCGGTCGCGCAATCCGCGCCGTAGCGGCGTCGCGCCTGACCCTAGCGTGGCGGCGGCGGCGGCACCGTCGGGCGACCGGGCGCGTTGGCCATGTCGCGCAGGATGAAAGTGCGGGTCTGAAGCTCGCGCAATTCCGACTCGGACAGGCCGTCGGCCGCGTAGCGGCCGGCCAGGCTCCGGATCAGCCGGCGCTCCCGCTGGATGTTGCGCGCCTCTTGCCGGTCGATCTCGCCATTCTCCCGCGCGCGATCGGTGCGTCGGTCGATCCGGCGCAGATCCCAATGGACGTCGCGCGCACAGGCGCTGCTCGCCTGGCCGACCCCGTTGATCGGTTGCTGGGCGACGGCCGGCGCGGCAAGAAGAAGTGAGAGCAACAGGACGGTGCGGCGCATGAGGTCCTCCGAAAAGGAAGGTTCACCGGCGCAAAGCTATGCCGCAAATGCTGTCCGCGCGATGAACGCAGCCCGTGGCTCGATCATCCGATGAGAGGAGTTTGGGCCATTTGGTGAGCGTCTCCGGCCGCAAGGCCGAAGGCGCCAAGCGCCATCCACACGGCCATCGCGATCATCATCAGATTCTCGGTAAGCGAGACGAAGCCGAGCGGCACGTTGCTCGAGCCGCCGACGCAGGCGCACTTCAAGTCGCGCCGGTCGACGTACACCGCCTTGAAGACCGACACCGCCCCGATCGTGCCGATGAAGAGCGCGACCGGCACCGACAGCCAAGTCAATACGCCGGCGATCATCAGCAGGCCGGCGAAGCCTTCCGCGAACGGGTAGACATAGCTGTACGGCACCCATCGTCTCGCCAGCAGATCGTAATTGAGGAACATGGTCGCGAAGCCTTCGACGTTCTGCAGCTTCAGGAGCGCGAGCACGACCATCGAGAAGCCGATGAACCATTCGGCCGCGCGGACGGTGAAGGCACTTCCCGTGACGGCATGGCTCGCCGCCAGCGCCATCAAGGCGGTCATCGCGAACAAGGCGATGACGGGGCGGTAGCTGGTCGCCTCCAGATCCGCGACGCGCTTGCCGAGGAACCTGCGCAAATCGTCGTGACCGCCGATGCGGCGGCCGCCGATGAAGATCTGCGGGGTGGTGGCGACGCCATGTTGGGCCTTGAACGCATCCGTCTCCTCGCGCGCGGTGAGGTGGTGATCCTCGACCTGATAGCCTGAGCGCCTCAGCAGAGCCTTGGCCTTCAGGCCGTAGGGACAAATATGGCCCGGCATCACCATACGGTGGATAACCGCGGTCCTGGTGGGGACCGGATGAGGGGCCGGATGAGGGACCATCGCCGACATTTTCGCGTCTCCTTGTGCTCCTGTCGGCCCTGATATAGGGTCCGTACCATGGTACAGAGTCAAGGGGTCGTTTCGCTGACCATCGGCCAGCTCGCCGCGGGGGGCGAGGTCGGCGTGGAGACCATCCGCTTCTATCAGCGCCGTGGCCTGCTCCAGACCCCCTCCCGGGAGAGCGGGATCAGACGCTATGGCAGCGAGGATCTGAGGCGGTTGCGGTTCATCCGGCAGGCGCAGGCGGCCGGTTTCACGCTGGAGGAGATCAGGGAGCTCCTGCAGCTCGACGCGGGCGGGGATCGCGGCCGCGTCCGCTCGCTTGCCCGCAGCCGCATCGCCGCCCTCGATGCCAGAATAGTAGAGCTCAGGCACGCTCGCGACGCCTTGCGCCGCCTCGCCAGCGAATGCGCGGGCACAGGAGAGGGCCCCTGCCCCATCCTGGCCTCCTTCCGGGTCTGACGGCTTGATTGGCGCACGACTCGGGGAGCCGCGCCCGCCTCAACTCTTGATCTTCCACCCCGTGCGCAACAGCGCATAGCAGATCAGCCCCAGCGCCACGTTCACCGCAAGAAGCCCGAGCGCCCCGACCAGGATCGGCGAATCCGCCACCCCCAGGAAGCCGTATCTGAACCCCGAGATGATGTAGAAGAACGGGTTGGCGTGGCTGATTGCGGCGAAGGTGGGGGAGAGGGAATCGACGTCGTAGAAGGTGCCCGAGAGCAAGGAGAGCGGCGCGACCACGAAATTGCTGACCGCGGCGGCGTGATCGAATTTCTCCGCCCAGATCGAGGTGATCAGGCCGAGCAGGCCGAGCATCGTCGCGCCCATCAGGCCGAACCACAGGATCGCCCAGGCATGGCGCGGCGTCACATCCACGCCGGGCCAGGCCAGCATCGCCAGCCACACCGCGAAGCCGACCAGGAAGGCGCGGGTCACCGCCGCGCCGAGCAGGCCCGCGATCAATTCGCCGACCGACAAAGGCGGCATCAGATAATCGACGATCGTCCCCTGGATCTTGCCGACCAGCAGCGAGAAGGACGAATTGGCGAAGGCGTTCTGGAGCATCCCCATCACGATCAGGCCCGGCGCGAGGAAATCGGCGAAGGGAACGCCCATCACGGTGCGCCCGGAGCGCCCCAGAGCGACGGTGAAGATCACCAGAAACAGGAGGGTGGTGACGGCCGGCGCCCACACCGTCTGCAGCTGGACCTTGAAGAAACGCCTGACCTCCTTCACATAGAGCGTCCGAAGGCCGCCCCAATTGACGTTCCTGATAATGGGAACGCCCGGGTCGGTCCGAACCCAATTCGAAGGCAAATCGGTCACAGCGCCGTCGCTAGTCGCAGACGTTGTGGCCCGCAAGCCGTGAAGCAGCATGAGGGAAGAGTGATGTCCTGGACCGACGAGCGGATCGAACGGCTGAGGGAGATGTGGACGCTGGGCAAGACCGCGAGCCATATCGCCGAGGAGCTTGGCGGGGTTTCGCGCAACGCCGTGATCGGCAAGGCGCATAGGCTGGGCCTGCAGGCGCGCCCCTCCCCGGTGAAACCCAACGAGCCCGCGCCCAAGGCGGCGAAGGCGAAGCCGCGCGCGGAGGCGCCCGCGGAGCCTACTCCCGCGGCGGCTGCCGCCGAGGCGCCCGAGGCCGAGCTCGAGCCCCCATTCGAGATCGGTGACGAAGCGGCTGCGGAAAGCGAAACCGACGCCGATCCGGACGCCGCCGCCGCGCCGGCCCGCCCGGCCGGCCCGCCCGCGCCCTTGGTCCGTTCGATCGGCCCGGGCGGCTTCGTGCGCCAGGGGCCGAGCGACCAGCAGGCGCCGATCCCGCCGGCGCCGCCGCGCCGCCTCGTCCCCGCCAAGCCGAGCCCCGAGGTCGCCAACAAGACCGGCCTGCTCGATCTGAGCGAAAAGGTCTGCAAATGGCCGATCGGTCATCCCGGCGAGCCCGATTTCCACTTTTGCGGGCAGCAGGCGAACCCGGGCTTCCACTATTGCGTCGCGCATTGCGGAATCGCCTATCAGGCGCAGCTCCCCCGCCGCGACCGCAAGCCCCCGCCCCCGCTCCCCTTCGGTGGGCCACGGGTGAGGTGAAGCGAAGCCGCAGGTGCGTATCGCGAAGCGAAGCGCACACTGACGGCGCACGCCGGCCGACAGGTCCGCGCAGCGGAGCCTGATCGACGTCAAGGGACAGTGGTCCCGTGACGGAACCGCCCAGACCTGAACGCCTCATTAATCATACGAACTCAGCTACTTATCAGCCTCCATCAAGCCGATTCCACGGAACGCCCAGGCCCCTCGAACATTATTCGCATCAGGGGCTTAGGACCACGCGCGATCGTGGACAGAGGCGGAGGCAGAACCGGGATGAGCGACGACAGAGACTATTTCGAACGCCGCGCGGAAACCGAGATCAAGCTCGCCCAGCGCGCGACCCACGCCAGCGCGGTCAACGCCCATTATCAGATGGCCAGCGCCTATCTCGACCGCATCCACGGCGAGACGCCGCGCCCCGCGCCAAACTTCCTCGACAGCTGATCCGCCGCCCTACACCCGCGCCAGCGGCATGGAGAGGCAGTGGGCGCCGCCGCCGCAGCGGGTGAACTGATCGAGCTCGACCGGGATCAGGTCGAAGCCGCTGGCACCAAGGATCGCGTTCAGCCGGACATTGTCCGCGGGCGTCACCAGGCGATTGTCGCCGAGGCTGAGCAAATTCGCCCCGAGGCTCGGGACCTCGTCGCGCGAGGCGGGGATGATGCCGATGCCGAGCGCGCCGAGCCGCCGCAGCAGATCGTCCTCCAAAAACTCGGTGCAGGCGACCGCGCACTCGTCCGAGACCATGGTCAGCAAGGTATCGAGATGAAGGAAAGCGGGATCGAAGCGGGTGTGGATGACCTCCCAGCCGCGCCGTTCGAACAGCGCGCCGAGCGCCTCGGCGCCCGTCCGGTCGGTACGGTCGCCGCTCTGGCCGATCAGGATGACGCCGTCGCGCAGCAGGCAGATGTCGCCGCCTTCGATTCTCCCCTCCTCGATCCGCCCGAGCCGCGGCGCGCCGAATGCGGCGGCCGCCTTGGCGACGTGCCCCGGCTCGGCCCGGCGATGCGGCGCGGCCGGGCGCAGTTCGATCAACCCCCAGGGGCTCATCAGCACGGCGTCGCGGGTGAAGCAGAGGTCAGCGAGGCCGGGCACCGCCGGCACGAAATGGCAGCGCACCCCGGCTTGCTCGAGCGCGCCGGTGAAGGCGCGATGCTGGCGCGCGGCCAGCCCGGGCGAGGCGAACAGGCCCTTGGCGAGGCTGTCGCGGGTGACGTCGTTGCACGGCACCATTTCGAGATAGGCCGGGCCGCTCAGCAGCACATCGGTCAGCCGCCCGGTTTCCGACGCGACGCCCCAGCGGGAGTCGGCGCGGCGGAAGGCCGGCGCGACCCGGTCGGGGTTCGCTTTCGCCTGTCTGGGCTGGAACGGTCGGTCGAGCGCGGGCACGGCGGAGTGCTCCGCGCCTGGGCGCAATTGCGTCGCCATCTGTCTTAAATCCTCGGGGAAACTGAACCCGATCAACAGCCTGGGCCCAATATCGTTCCGGCCCGAACCAGTGAAATTGACCTGGATCAGCGCGATTTTCGGGGTCCGCCCGCCGGTAACGGCTGCCCGCTCAGTGCAACTTGAGCCGATAGCCGACCGCGGGCTGGTTGACGATCAGCGCCGGCTCCGTCGGCTCGCGCTCCAGCTTTTGACGAAGCGCACGGATGGCGACGCGCAGATAATCGATCTGCTTTTCCTGCGCGGGCCCCCAGACGGTGCGCAGCAGATGGGAATGGCTCAGCACCCGCCCGCGATGCTTCACCAGTTCGGCGAGCACGGCATATTCCTTGGGGGTCAGATGAACCGCCTCCCCGTCGCGAAACACCTCGCGCTCGAACAGATCGATGGTGACCGCGCCGATCTCGATCGGCCGCTCGTCCGATTCCGGGCCCAGCGCCAGCAAATTGGTCAGATAGCGCTCGATCATCTGGGTTTCCGCGCCGACGCTCGAGACCAGCGCCTTGTCGCCCCCGCCATCGCGCCGCAATTTGCGGGCCGCATCGCCGATCGTCTTGAGCCGGGGGCCGAGGTCCTGGCCGATCGTCGAGAGCAGAACGGAACGGGCTTGGTCGCGCTCGCGCACCCGGGCGAAGGCGTTGGCCTCGCTTTCAAGGCGCCCGCGCTCAAGCGCCAGCGCGACCTGATCGAGCAGGCTGTCGAGCAGCTGCATCTGCTCCGCGCGGACCGGCGGCGCGCCGTCGTCCCGCGCCAGCCCGATTGCGGCGATGGCGCCCTCGGCCGAGCGCACGGGATGGAATTGCCACTCGGTCGGCACCGCCCGGTCGACGCCCCGGCCGGCGCGCTCGCCGCTCTCCAGCACCATCGCGGCGAGCGCGAAATCGCCGGGCGACAGGCCGATCGGCGCGGGCACGCCGGCGAGGATGCGCGGCTCGGGGCCGTCGCCGACCAGCACCGCGTTGCAGGCGAAGATCGAAGCGACCTCCGCGGCGCTGACCTCGTGGATCTCGCGCTCGCTCGTGCAGCCGAGCAGCCGCCGGGCGAGGCCGGCGATGGTCGCGTTGCGGGCGGCATGGGCTTGGGCGAGCCGCGCCTGCTTGCGCACCGAGGCGGCGAGATGGCTGGTGACGAGAGCGACGGCGAACAGCACTGCGACGGTGACGATGTCGTTGGGATTTTCCATCCGGAAGGTGAGCCGGGGGGCGGTGAAGAAGAAATTATAGGCCAGCGCCGAGGCCAAAGCCGCGAACAGCGCCGGGCCGAGGCCGGCGAGCACGGCCGCGCCGAGTACCGCCGGAAGATAAAGCAGATCGACCGCCATATTGCCCCAGCGCGGCGCCAGCGCGAGGCCGACCACGGTCGAGGCGGCGACCATCAGCGCCGCTTCGGCATAGAAGCGAAGCTGCATTGCGGCGGATCGTCCAGGCATGGGTTCGGCCATGCCCGCAAAATGCGCCCCGCGGCGGCCCGCGTCGAGTGCCCCCTGCGCAATCCACATGGAATCTTTATGCCATCCGCGCCCACATCGCGGCCCATGGCCACGCTCACCCACCCCCAAGCCGCGCCCGGCACGTCGCCCGCCGCCGCCGCCCACAAACATTCGCTGCCGGCGCTGATGCTCGGCGCGATCGGCGTCGTTTACGGCGATATCGGCACCTCGCCGCTCTACGCGATGAAGGAGAGCTTCATCGGCCCGCATCCGCTGGCGGTCGATCCGCTGCACATTTTCGGCGTGCTCAGCCTGATCTTCTGGTCGCTGATGCTGATCGTCACCGCCAAATATGTGCTGGTCGCGATGCGCGCCGACAACAAAGGCGAGGGCGGCTCCTTCGCTTTGCTCGCCTTGATCTCGCGCAATCTCACCCAGGGGCGATGGGCGACCGGGCTGGTCATGCTGGGCGTGCTCGCCGCCGCGCTCTTCTACGGCGACGCGATGATCACGCCGGCGATTTCGGTGCTCTCCGCGGTCGAAGGGCTCACCGTGGTCGAGGCGAGCCTGGCGCCGCTCGTCGTGCCCATCGCGATCGTCATCCTGATCGGCCTGTTCCTCGTCCAGTCGCGCGGCACCGCGAAGGTGGGTGCGATCTTCGGTCCCGTCGTCCTGGTCTATTTCGCGACGCTGGCGGCGCTCGGCGTGTGGAATATCGGCCAGCGCCCGGAGATCCTCGGCGCGCTCAGCCCGCATTGGGCCTTCGCCTTCTTCGCGCACGATCCGACCCTCTCCTTCCTCGCCATGGGCTCGGTTTTCCTCGCGGTAACCGGCGCCGAAACGCTTTATGCCGATCTCGGCCATTTCGGGCGCAGGGCGGTGGGCTTTTCCTGGCTGGGCCTCGTCTATCCGTGCCTGATGCTCAACTATCTCGGGCAGGGTGCCCTGCTGCTCGGTACGCCGGCGGCGGTCGAAAACCCCTTCTATCTGATGGCGCCGGAATGGGCGCGGCTGCCTTTGGTCTTCATCGCCACCGCGGCGACGATCATCGCCAGCCAGGCGGTGATCTCGGGCGCCTTCTCGGTCACCCACCAGGCGGTCCAGCTCGGCTTCCTGCCCCGCCTCAAGACCCGCCACACCAGCGCCAGAGCGGCCGGCCAGATCTACATCCCCGCAGTCAATTGGGGCCTCTTGGTGATGGTCGTGCTGCTCGTCCTGGGCTTTCGCGAATCCACCAACCTCGCCTCGGCCTACGGCATCGCGGTCAGCGGCACGATGATCATCACCACGATGATGCTCGCCGTGCTGATCTTGCGCGTGTGGAAATGGAACCGGCTGGTCGCGCTGCCGATGATCGGCCTGTTGGCAATCGTCGACGGCGCCTTCTTCGCCTCCAACATCACCAAGGTCGCGGACGGCGGCTGGTTCCCCTTGGTCGTGGCCGCCTTGATCTTCACCGTGCTCACCACTTGGGCGAAGGGCCGAGCGCTGATGCGCAGGCGCCTGGAGGAGGACGCACTCCCGCTGGACGTCTTCATCAAGTCCGCCGCCCGCGTGCACCGGGTGCGCGGCACGGCGGTGTTCCTCGCCGCCTCGGCGGACAGCGTCCCCTCCGCCTTGCTCCACAATCTCAAGCACAATCAGGTGCTCCATCAGCGCGTCCTGATCCTCAACGTGAAGGTCGAGGACGTCCCCCATGTCGCGCCGGAGGGCCGGCTCGAAACCGATGCGGCCGGCAAGGGCTTCTACCGGGTCGTGCTCCACTACGGCTTCATGGACGAGGTCGACGTGCCCGCCGACCTGGCCCGGATCGACACCTGCGGCGGCGCCTTCGATATGATGACGACGAGCTTCTATCTCGGCCGCCAGAAGCTGATCGCGAGCCGGGCGCAGCCGGGCATGGCGCTGTGGCGCGAGCGGCTCTTCGCCTGGCTGATGAAATCTTCCGAAAGCGCGATGGAGTTCTTCAAGCTGCCCACCAACCGGGTGGTCGAGCTCGGCAGCCAGGTGCGGATCTGATGCGGCGGCGTCTGCGCTTGCTCGCTCTCCTCGCTTTGTGCTCCGCCCCGGCGGCGGCGGAGCCCGGGGGCGTCTCCTGGTCCGCCACCGCCGGCCTGGTCTCCGACTACCGCTTCCGCGGCCTGTCGCTGTCAGACGGTCACGCCGCGCCCCAGGCGAGCCTGACGCTGAGCCACGGCTCGGGCGCCTATGCGAGCCTGTGGGCCTCGACGCTGGACGGCTTCGGCGCGGTCGGCGGCGCCGATCTCGAAATCGACGCCTCCGCGGGCATCCGCCGCCCGCTCGCCGGCGGGACGATCGACATCGGCCTCCTTTACTACGCCTATCCCGGCGCGTCGGGCGGCGATTACGAATTCTTCGAGCCCTACCTCAGCTTCACCCGCACCGCCGGCCCCATCACCGCCAAACTCTCCGCCGCCTTCGCCCCCGCCCAGGACGCACTCGGCGGCAA
>Ga0190275_10000227_pt1 | contig 58256 bp, 58 predicted proteins | sample Popmic550T_FD_133745 | JGI IMG/M metagenome (GOLD analysis project Ga0190275, IMG submission 133745) | Populus adjacent soil microbial communities from riparian zone of Yellowstone River, Montana, USA - 550 T | ecosystem: Environmental > Terrestrial > Soil > Riparian zone > Trees stand | place...
CCGTCGCCGATCCGGTCGGTGAACTGGCGGCGCTCGGCGATCGTCGCGTCGGCCGCGAGGTCGCCGAGCTGGACCCGGTTGGTGTCGTAGAGGAAGCCGACCCGGATGTTGCCGCCGGGCTCGCCGCCCTCGGCGCCGTTGACCGGCTCCTGGTCCACCCATTGATAGGCGGCGCCCGGAACCGCGGCGTTGAGCGCGTCGATCAGCATCTGCCAGCCGATCGAGGCGTCGGTCGTTCCGGCGGCGGCGCCGTTATTGTCCTGCATCTCCTCGATGATGACGATGTCGGGCGAGTTCATGTTGTTGGCGATGATGTCGGCCAGAGCGGCGAAACGGGCCGCGCCGTCCGTGGGATCGAGATTCTCGACGTTGAACGTCGCCACGGTGAGGGCGCGGTCGTCGTTTCCGAACGACGTCGTCTCCTGGGCGGGGACGGTGTCCTGATAGGCCCCCGGATCGATGTCGGTGACGAACAGCTTGCGGTCGGTGAAGTCGAACTCGACGATCCCGGTGACGTCGCCCAGGCCGTCGCCCATCGACATCTGGGCGAGCTGCCCGGCCGGATAGGGGTTCGCGAATCCGGAGAAATCGAGCTCGACGATGTCCGGGTTGACGTCGCCGTCATGGACGTGGCGGCCGCCGTAGATCGTGCCGTCGTCCGCGTCGGCCGTGTCCGGCGGCGAGAGCGGCGGATCGCCGGCGACGGTGTAGCCGCCGCGCGAGTTGATCTGGTCCGAGTCGGCATGGACCCGCGAATAGGCCTGGAAGATCGGATCCCCGCCCGACGTCGAGACGAAGCCGTCGGCGACGACCATGTCGGGGATCGTGACCAGCATGCCCTCGACCGTCTCCCAGAAGGACAGGCCGTAGCGGTCGGCGTCGAACGTATTGCCCACCGAGTCCGTATAGTCGGGCGTCACCGCAGTCAGGATCGAGTTCGGGATCGGCCGGCTTGCGTCGAGAACCAGGACCGGGAGGGCGTTGCCGGAGCTGTTGATCGAGAAGCCGGTCATGTTGACCAGGATGGTCCGCGGAAGGCTTTGGAACGCCTGATATTCCATGACCTGGGCGCTGAAGGTGACGATGTCGCCGACCTGCAGGCCGGGCGCGGCGGTGACGAGGTCGCTGCCGACTCCGGCGTCGTTGCGGGTCTGGACGAAAATGCCTTCCGAGGTCAGCGGATTGGAATCCCAGTCGCTGAACTGCTCGGTGAGGTAGAACCCCTGGCGGGGCCCGTCGCCGTCGACCGCGGTGACCACCGCCTGGATGGTGACGATCGTCGTCGACGCGACGTTGAAGCCGTTCTTGCCCTCGGCCGCGAGGATCGGGCTGTAATAAGACGAGCCCTGGATCTGGTGGGTGAAGAGGATGTCGTCGTTGACGATGGTTCCGGTGGCGCTGGTGTCGGCGATGACGGCGAAGCCGGTCGGGTCGGAGAGCTGGACGAAGAAGGTCTCGCTCTGCTCGCCCGCGGTGTCGCCGTTGACGACGACGTCGACGGTCTTGCTGTTCTCGCCGGCCGCGAAGCTGAGGGTGCCGGAGGTGGCGACGAAGTCGCTGCCCGCGGTCGCCGTTCCGGGCGCGGTGTCGTAGTCGACGGTGAAGGCGCCGGCGCCGCCGGTGCGGGTGACGGTAAAGGTAAAGACGGTGGTTCCGGCATTGCCTTCCGCCTGGCTGACGTCGGAAATCGTCACCAGCGGCGGCGGTCCGTCGTCGTTGACGATCGTGCCCGTCGCCGAAGCGTCGGTGAAGGTTGCGCCCGCCGCGTTGGAAAGCGTGACGGTGAAGCTCTCGTCGGCCTCGGGATCGGGGTCGGTGAGCAGGTTCAGAGTGATCGTCTGGCTGGCCTCGCCGGCGGCGAAGCTCACCTGGCCGGTCAGCGGCTGGCCGACGGCGAAGTCTGAGGCGGCGGCGCTGAAGCTGCCGCTTCCCAGATTGACCGTCCAGTCGGCGCTCGAAGCGCCGGAGGTGTCGCCGGTACGGGTGACGGTGAAGACGATCGAGCTCATTCCGCCGGTGCCTTCGAAGACCGCGGTGTCGGCGATCGACAGCGTGGCCCCCGAGGAATTGCTCGAAACCACGATGTCGTCGATCCCTACCCATTCGTCGCTTCCGCCCGCATTGGTGGTGAGGATCCGGATCTCGAGATTGGCCGCATTGTCGGCGCCCGCGGGCAGGACGACGTCGAGCGCCGTGACCTGGGTCGCGCTTCCGCCGGTCGTCACGTCGGCGAAAAACGCGCCGGGGACGTTGGTCCAGGCGGCGCCCGGGCTGGTCCGATACTGGACGTTGATCTGCTGAGTGGCATTGTCCGCGCCGCCGTCGAGGTCGCGCAGATTGGCCTGAAGCCGAACCGCGCTCCGCCCGGTCGAATCCATGTAGAGGACGAGGCTGGGAGCGTCGGCCGTGCCGGAGCCCTGGATTCCGATCGTCGGATTGGCGATCTGGAACTCGGCGACTCCGCCCGACGTGTTGGACGTATTGGCCTGGTTGGCGATGACGTCGATCGCTCCGAGCGCGGGCCCAGTCACCGTCGTCGCGTTGACGTCGGTCGGCGAAGCCGGGTCGAGATCGCCCAGATAGCCGACGATGAAGGGAACGCCGCTCCAATCGTCATTGGCGGTGATCAGCCCGGTGTTGCTCCAATCCTGGGTGAAGCTGCCCGAAGCGAGGGAATAATAAGCGGAGCCGTCGTCGTTGGTGATCGTGGCGGTGCCGCTGGAATCGCCGATCGTCGCCCCGCTCGGGTTGGAGAGGCTCAGCGTAAAGGACTCGGCGCTTTCCGGGCGGGTGTCGCCGATGACGGGAATGGCGACGGTCTTCGTGGTCTCGCCGGCGGCGAAGCTCACCTGGCCGCTGGTCGCGACATAATCGGAGCCGGCGAGCGCGGTGCCGTCCGCGGTCGTGTAGTCGATCGTGACCGGCCCGGTCGGGGCGAAGGACAGGCTGACCGTGAAGCTGACGTAGCTGACTCCTCCATTGCCTTCGACGATCGAGACGTCCCCGACGGACGCGACGGGGATCGGCGGCTGGTCGTTATTGACGATGGTGCCGGTGGCCTGACCGTCGCCGACCGTGGCGTTGACGACATTGGTGACGTTGACGAGGAACGTCTCGTCCGGCTCGACCGCGGAGTCGCCGTTGACGGTCACGTCGAACGTGTAGCTGGTCAGCCCGGCGGCGATGGTCTGGCCGGTCAGGACGTTGGCGAGATAGTCGCCGTCGGCAACGGTCGCGCTGCCGTCGGCGGTGGCGATGTCGAAGGTCACGCCTCCGGTCGGCGCCGCTCGGTCGAGGGTGACGGTGAAGGTGTAGATGACCGTTCCCGAATCGCCTTCGGTCATCGAGACGTCGGCGATCGACAGCACCGGAGTGTCGTCGTTGGTGATGGTGCCGGTCGCCGTCGCATTGGCGCCGATGCTCGCGGCGATCGCGGACTGGTTGCTGACGCTGGTCAGGGTCGCCTGGAAGGCCTCGTTGGCCTCGACGACCGTGTCGCCGGCGACGCTGATCGTAAACGTTCCGCTGGCCGCTCCGTCGGCGATCGAGCCGCTGAAGACCGTCGGAGCGACTCCGCCGGTGAAGTCGGCGCCGTCGGTGGTTCCGGCTGCGATCGTTCCGGAGAAATCGAGGATTCCGGTGGTTCCGCCGGTGCGGGTGACGGTGAAAGTGTAGATCGTGTCGCCCGAATTGCCCTCGGCCAGGGTGACGGAGACCGGGTTGAAGACGACGGTCTGGGTTTCCGGGCCGGCGTTGACGACGAACGGCACCGCCGAGAAGGGCGTGTCCGGATTGGTGCCGTCGCCCGCCTGTGAGCCGGCGGCGTCCTGGGTCACCCAATTGGCGACGTTGTTGATCAGGGCGCGATAGTCGGCGAAGCTCAGCTGGCCGGTGCGGACGCCGTTGTAGGCGCCGATGTCCGCGCCCGCGTCGACGGTTCCCAGATCGATCGAATCGACCCCGAGCGTCAGTCCGGTGTTGGTCAGGAGGCCGGTCGTCGTCGCTCCGGTGAAGCCGCTGATCCCGATCGCGCTGAGGAAGGTCGGCGAAGCGCTGCTTCCGACATAGGCATAGACCGACTCGGTCGTCCCGGAGATGTCGAAGCTGCCGGTACGGACGACCGTCCCCGTCGAAATGGTCGGAGTGGCGGTATTCGACGCATCGACCCGGATGATCGTTCCGGCCGTCACTGCGGTCGTCAGAGTGATGGTGAGCGTGCCCTCGCCGGTGTTGAAGGCGGTTCCATTCCATTCATTGTCGTCGAGGATGATGACCGTTCCGGCCGCCAGATCCTCGAGCGCCGCGAAGGCGAGGCTGTCGGGATCGTCGGCGTTCAGACCAGTAAATGCAATCGAACCGGGGCCGGCCATCAGATCATCCTTTTCGCCATGTTGCAGCGGCTCCGCGGGCCCTCGGCGCCAAGGCAATGCTGCCGGGCGCTTTCAGGTCGTGGGCTAAGCAATCCCGCTCAGGATCCGCCGAGTGCCATGGGCATTCGGTTGAAACCGACAAACTATTGAGCGAGCTAGCGAATCCCCCACGGAGCCAAGCCCGACAATGTCAGCGGATCGTGACCGGCGCAAGACACGTCGCACGAATTCAGCCGAACGCCTTCGCGCGCTGGAGAGGGCCCGGCCAAGCCTCGGCTCCCCCTCCCCGCGCGCTGCAAGGCAATGCGTTCCGTTTCACGATGTCAAAGAGCCCTGCCATACGCGACTCGGCATTGAGAACAATATAGGAACAACCTGACAGGAAATCTCCTACAGTTTGATCCGATTCGGAAGTTGCAGGCGGCCAATCCCCTCTCCCGCATTCGCGGGAGAGGAATATGAATGGCTTCGTCGCGCCGACCCGGACCTTCGTCGCGCCGGCTGTTCTTCGCCGCCCCGATGGGAGCGGTCGTCGCAGCCGCCTCGCCCGCTGCGAACCCTCCGCTATCGAAGCACCACCGCCGCGGGAAACCGGCATGCCCCTTGTCCCTCCCGCGGCGGCCCCACCTGAAAGCCCGGTCCTCGATGAAGCGCCTATCCCTCGTCCTCGCCGCTCTCCTCGCTGCCTCCCCTGCCGCCGCCGCGCCCCGCGCCGACGTGGCCGAGGTCATCGCCGCCGAGCGGGCCTTCGCCGCGGCCGCTCGGACGGACGGAGTCAACGCCGCCTTCCTCCGCTATTCGGCGCCCGACGCCCTGGTCTTCCAGCCGGGGCCCAGGCCGGCCAAAGCGGCGCTCGAGGCCAATCCCATCCCCGCCGTCCCGCTCGACTGGTGGCCCGCTTATGCCGGGATCGCCGCCTCGGGCGACCTCGGCTTCACCACCGGCCCCTTCGTCATCGGCTCCGGCGAGCGGCAGGGCCATGGCTGGTATTTCACGATCTGGCGGCGTCAGCCGGACGGCGGCTGGCGCTGGGTCCTCGACCATGGTCCCCGCACCCGCGAGGCGGCGCCGGACGGGACGGGCGCCGAGGTCGCGACCCTTCCCGCCGGCCGCCGCTCCCCCGCGACCAAGGCCCTGGGCGACGTCAAGTCCGCCGAAGCCCGGCTCGCCGCCCTCCTCGCCGCGGACGCCCCTGCCGCTTTGCCCCGCTTCCTCGCCGCCGACGGCCGGATCATTCGGGCCGGTCCCCAGCCCGCGATCGGCGCCGCCGCCTGGGGGCCCCTGCTCGCCGCCGGTCCCGAGCGGATCGACTCCGTCCCGCTCGGCGGCGCCGCCTCGGCCGCCGGCGATCTCGCCTTCACCTATGGCTCGGCGCGGTGGCGCAAGGGCGAGGCCGAGGTCGAAGGCCATTACGTCCGCATCTGGCAGCGCCGGCGCGAGGGCTGGAAGCTGATCGTCGACAACGTCATCGCCGTCCCGCCGCCGGGCGGGTAAAAAATCCTCCCGCGCAAAAGCGGAGGAGGATTTCTTCTGCGAACCCCCTCGCCCCTGCGACGAAAAGGGCGGCGCGATCCCCGCTTCCACTATAGGATGCGCCTCCGGACGCCCTGGAAACGAGCTTCGATGGACAAGACCCCGTTCCGCCCCGACGTCGCGCTCCAGGCCGCGAAGCTGTCGCTCGGCGTCTGGATCTTCACCTTCATCCTCTTCCTCATGCCCGTCTTCGTTTCGAAGGGTGAGCTGCCGTCCTTCTCGATCGGGATGACCGCGCTCGTCGTCGCCATCGGCATGGTCCTCACCGTCCCGCTCTATTGGGCTTGCGAGCGCCTCCAGTATTCGCCGACCGCGCTCAAGGTCGGCGGCGTGTTCACAGCCGTCTGCGTCACCGCCTTCGCCTTCTCGCTCAGCGACGCCTTGTTCGGAGCCAACATCATCCAGATGTTCATGGGCGAGCACCGAATCCCGCCGGACGTGATCAACCGGACCGTCTCCAACTTCATCAGCTTCTCCTGGCTCTACGGCTGGCTGGGCACGACCTTCGTCATCCTCCAGACCAACGCCGCGATGCGCGAGCGCGATCTCCAGCTCGCCGAAGCGCGCACCCTGGCCCAGACCGCCCAGCTCACCGCGCTCCGGCTCCAGCTCAACCCGCATTTCCTGTTCAACACGCTGAACGCCATCTCCTCGCTCATCGTCACCGGCCGAAACCGCGACGGCGAGGCGATGCTCGCGAAATTGTGCGTCTTCCTTCGCACCGCCCTCGTCGGCGACGGACGAAGCGAGGTGACCCTGGGCGAGGAGCTGGAGACGCTCCAGACCTATCTCGAGATCGAATCGATCCGCTTCGGCGATCGCCTCACGGTCGAGTTCGCCGCTCCCGAGGCCCTGATCGAGCTGCCCGTGCCCAATTTCATCCTCCAGCCCCTGGTCGAGAACGCGGTGAAGCACGGAGTCGCTCCGACCAGCCGCCCGGTCATCGTCAGGGTCGGCGCGCGCCGCGACGGCGGCGACCTCGTCCTCTCGGTCAGCGACAACGGAGGCATCGCCCCCGTCGGCTCGGCCGCCGGCCCGCGCCCCTCCGGTACCGGGGTCGGCCTCGACAACACCCGCCGCCGGCTGGAGGTCATCTACGGTCCGCGCGGCCGGGTCGAGGCCCTCGCGCACGACGGCGGCTTCACCGTGCTGGTGCGGATCCCCGTCGACCGGGCGCCGCCGCTGGAGCTGGTCGCATGACCCTTCGAACCCTCCTCGTCGACGACGAGCCGCTGGCCCTCGAGCGGCTCCAGGTCTTTTTCCGCGACATCGACGGAACCGAGGTGATCGGCACCGCCCGCGACGGGCGCGAAGCCGCCGAGGCGATCGAGCGCCTGAAGCCCGACCTCGCCTTGCTCGACATCCAGATGCCCGAGCAGAACGGCTTGCGAGTCGCCGCCACTCTGCCTCCTCAGGATCGCCCGGAGATCATCTTCGTCACCGCCTTCGAGCAATATGCCCCCGACGCCTTCGAGGTCGAGGCGGCCGACTATCTCCTCAAGCCCGTCCGCTTCGACCGGCTCTGGCAGGCTGTCGAGCGCGCCAAGCGCCGCAAGCGTCAGCGCACCCTGGCCGGCCGCGCCGAAGCGGCGGCCGAGCCGTCGTCCCTTGAGCATCTCCGCGACGACGGACTATGGGTCCCGACCCGCGCCGGCGCCGTCTTCGTTTCGGCCGAGTCGATCGAATGGATCGAGGCGCAGCGCGACTACGTGATGCTCCATACGGCGACCCGAAGCCATATCCTTCGAATTTCCATGCGGGCGCTCGAGGACAAGCTCGATCCCGCCCAGCTGATGCGCGTCCACCGCTCCGCTTTCGCCCGCCCCGCCAACGTCGTCGAGGTCCAGCGTCTCGGGCGAACGATCAACGCCCTCGTTCTTCGCGACGGCGCGATCGTCCAGGTCGGTCCCAATTATTCCAGGGCGGTGGCGGAACGGCTCAAGGTGGCGGAGTGAGGGTTCTAAGGGGCACGGCATGCCCGCCTCCTCGTCACCCTGAACTTGTTTCAGGGTCCAGCTGGTCGCCCGTCGGGGAGGCGGTAATCTCGATGCTGAAACAAGTTCAGCATGACGGCGGGGGCAAGGCGAAATCCTTCGCGAACCCTCCCCAGCTTTATTTCATTTCGGCGACAAGCGCCGGGAACGCGTGCCGCTGATCTGGGTTAAGACTTCGGGCCGGCGTCCGCCCGCCCTCAACAGGGGAGGTGCGCGTGCCTGGGACCAAGATCCTGCTGGTCGAAGACGAGCCCCTCATCCTTCGAAGCACCGCCGATCTGCTCATCGACGACGGCTACGACGTCGCCGAATGCACCGGCTGCGAGGAAGCTCTGGCCAGGCTGGAAGCGGAGCCCGACACCGCCGTCCTGGTCACGGATCTCAACGTCGCCGGCCCGGGCGATGGAATGACCCTCGCCAGGGTCGCCGCCGAGCGCTGGCCCCATCTGCGGATCGTCATGGTTTCCGGCGCTCTTCGCCCGCCCCAGGGCAGCTATCCCGAACGGGCGATCTTCTTCACCAAGCCCTACGCCCCAGGCGCCCTCCTCCACGTCGTCAAGTCCCCCGATTTCGCTTAGGGCTGGGCGCGGTCGATCGACCTCGCTCGCCGTCGGGCTGAGCTTGTCGAAGCCCTTCCCTTCCTTCGCCCTCGCCTCGCCGAGAACCGAAAGCCCTTCGACGGGCTCAGGGCGAACGGAGTGGGTTAAAGCGAGCGGAACCAGGCTTCCCCCGCCGGGCGGCTACGCCTAACGCTCCTGCCATGGACGACGACCTGCCGGAGGCCATCCCGGCCTCCACCCTCATCCTGATGCGCCCCGCGGTCGCCGGCGGGCCGCCCGAGATCCTGATGCTCGAGCGCGCCGAGACGATGGCCTTCGCCGCCGGCGCCCTCGTCTTCCCCGGCGGCCGGATCGACCCCGAAGACCATGCGATGGCGGCCGGTTTCCCCGGGATCGAGGACGCCGCCGCCCGAATCGCCGCGATCCGCGAGACGATCGAGGAGACCGGAGTCGCGCCGGCGCTTCGGCCTGCCCCCGACGCCGCCGAATTGCGCCAAGCGATGGCGGCGGGCCGCCCCTTCGCGGCCCTGCTCGACGAAATGGACCTGTCGCTCGACCTCGAGGCGCTCACCCCCTTCGCGCGCTGGTGCCCCAATTTCCGCGAGGCCCGGCGCTTCGACACTCTCTTCTATCTGGCGCAGGCCCCCGCCGGCGGGGGAACGTTCCACAGCGCCGACGAAACGGAGAGCGTCCACACCTTCTGGGCGAGCGCCGAAACCGTCCTGGCCGAAATCGAAGCGGGACGCGCGAAGGCGATCTTTCCCACCCGCCGCAACCTGGAACGGCTCGCCCTTTTCGCTTCGCTCGCCGAAGCCCGCGCCGACGCCCGGCGCCACGAGGTTCGGCAGATCACCCCCTGGGTCGAGGAGCGCGAAGGCCGGCGCTTCGTCTGCATCCCCAAAGGGATCGGCTATCCGGTGACGGCGGAGCCCTACGAAAGCGCTCGGCGCCGCTGAGTCCGGTCGGTCCGGCGCGAGATCCGGGCCAGGACCAGGCGCTCCCGCCGGAGCCGGAAGGCGGCCAGCCAGAACATGTAGGTGAGCATGAGGGCGATGAGGATCGGGAACGCATACAACATAAGGCGATAAAGCTCCGAGAGTCTAAGGGTTCCAAGAACTGCCCGTCGCCCCAGCGAAGGCTGGGGCCCCGGCGGGTGAAAAGCGCCGCGTCCTTCACCCCCTGAGGCCCCAGCCTTCGCTGGGGCGACGTTCACCGGAAACTCGGCTCCAGCCGAACCGGCGGCCGGTAGCGGCGACGTTCCTCGATCCGCCCGACCGGAGTCGACTGGCGCGTATCCACGAACAAAGCGTCGATCACTTTCGGTCCCGGATAAGCGAACAGCATCTCCGATCCCGGATCGAGCCGGACCCGGCTCTGGTCCTCGACCAGCCAGACCGAGGGCGGCTCGAGCGCCTGGCCGTCGATCAATCCGCTTCCCTGCACCGGTACGAGCCAGACCGGCCGCTCGGCCTCGCCGGCCAGCCGGCCGCCCGCGGCGCGAGTCCAGCGCTCCACGACGAACGCCCCGCCTTCCGCCAGTATCTCTCGCCCCGCCTCGATCTCCCGGCGCGGCGTCGGCGCCCGATAGGGCTCCGGCCTGGCCGCCTTCACTCCGGCCTCGACCTGGAGCTCACGGTCCCGGCCGTAATCGAACAGGCGGTAGGTGAGATCGACATTCTCCTGGATCTCGACGAGCGTCAGCCCCGGCCCGAGGGCGTGGATCGTCCCGGCCGGCGAATAATAGAAGTCGCCCGCTTTGGCCTCGCGCCAGTTGACGAGGGCTTCGAGCGTGCCCTTTTCTATGGCGGAGCGAAGCTCATCGGGTGAAACCTCCCGCTTGAGCCCGAGCCCGAGCCGAGCGCCGGGCTCCGCTTCGAGCACCAGCCAGGCCTCGTCCTTGCCTCGGCGATGGCCCGCGGCCCGAGCCGCCTCGCCGTCCGGGTGAACCTGGATCGACAATTTCTCCCGGGTCAGCAGATATTTGACCAGCAGCTCCGATTCCGGGCCGCGTCCGTCCTGGAACCAGATTTCGCCGATCGGCTCGCTACAGGCGGCGGCCGCGCCGAAGCTTTGCGGGAGCTCGGATCGCCCCCACAATTTCTCGACCTGCCTCGACGCGAGCCGGCTCGCCGTCACCTTACCGTCCTTCGCCATATGAAACCGGCGCCCGTCGCCCGGAGTCTTGCCGGCATGAAATACGCGCGCCAGGTAAAAATCTTCCTAGTGCTGGCCCTGCTCGCCTTCCTGGTCTTTCTCGGCTGGGGCTATTCGCGCAATCACCCCGAAGACCTGCCCTGGACCGAGCTCGACCTGACCCGGCCGATCGGCGCCTTCACCGGCCGCAAGCTGGCCGCGTTGGGAGGAGAGGGGGAGACCTGCCGAGCCCTCCTTCGCCGCGCCGGAGTCCGGTTCGTCGCCTTGCCCCGGCGCGGCACCGGGCAGTGCGGCTACGAAGATGCCGTCCGCCTTTCGGCGGGCGGAGCGGTCACCATCGGCTACCGGCCCACGAATCTCGGCACCGCCTGCCCGGTCGCGGCCGCCCTCGCTTTATGGGAATGGCATGTCGTCCAGCCTGCCGCGCTCCGCCACTTGGGGACCAAGGTCGCCTCGATCGAGCATTATGGAAGCTACAGCTGCCGCCGCATCTACGGGCGGTCGGAGGGCGCCTGGAGCGAGCATTCCTCGGCCAACGCCGTCGACATCGCCGCCTTCCGCCTGGCGGACGGCCGCCGGATCAGCGTCGTCGGCGACTGGAAGGGCGCCGGCGCCAAGGCGCTTTTCCTCCGCGAAGTCCGCGACGGCGCCTGCCGCCTGTTCGCGACCACCCTGTCGCCCGATTATAACGAAGCCCATCGCGACCATCTCCACCTCGACCAGGCGCGGCGCGGCGCCACGGGGTGGAGGGGATGTCGGTAACCCGTCATCCCAGCGGAGGCTGGGATCCCAGGGAGGTGAAAGACGCCGGCGCTCTTCACTCGCCGGGGCCCCAGCCTGCGCTGGGGCGACGGATCCTCGAACGCAGATCGGCCCCGCCCTTGCGGGCGAGGCCGATCCTGTTCCTCCGCCGGAGCGGAAAGGCTTAGCTCAGATGGCGCGAGAGATGCTTGTTCATCTCGAACATGCTGCACTTATCGACGCCGAAGACCTTCTTGAGCTTGTCGTCGGCGAGGATCTCGCGCTTGTTCTCCGGATTCTGGAGCTTGTTGGCGCGGATATAGTCCCACATCTTGCTGACCACCTGGCTGCGCGGCAGCGGGTCGGAGCCCGTGATCGCCGCCAGTTCCGCCGACGGCTGAACCGGCCGCGACAACCCGCCCCTCGCTCCACCGCTTGAAGTAGTGCCCTTTGCCATAGTTTCCCTCCTGTGAGTGCTCGGCTGATAAGCCTCAAACGCGCGGCGAGCGCAAGAGATTCCAAGAGGGGAAGTCGTCGGATCGCCTCTGAGGGCCGTTCCGGCGCAATTTTGCTGTGGATCAATGCCGGATTCGGGCCGCTGCCGAGGGCAGATCGCTTGTCGGTCCCCGCCAGGGCGCCCCGATTCGCATTGCCGTCGTCATTCCGGCGAAAGCCGCAATCCAGGAACGCCGCTGCTTCAGGCACTCCTGGGCGCTCCGTGCTCCCGGATCGCGGATCAAGTCCGGGATGACGAATAGGACCGGCCGAACGGCACCACCTTGTTCGCGGCGTCGTGCCCGATATCGGCGCGGCCGAGATAGGGGATCCCCGAGCGGCCGCACCAATAGCGGAACACCTCTTCCTCGCCCGCGCCGAAGTCCGGGTCGTTCTCCGGGACCTCCGTGCAGCGGCCGAGCCTGATCCCCGCCACCTTCCGCACCCGGGCATTGCCGGTGATATGGAAGAGCGAGCGGTCGGTCCGGTACATATGCTCCGAGACATCCTCGAGCATAAGCACATGACCGGCAAGATCCGGCTCGACCGGAGTCCCGAGCAATTGCGAAAAGACGGTGATATTGAACGCCGCCGCCGGCTCCGAGCCCAGGTTCGGCTCCAAAGCGGACGGATCGTCCCGAACCAGCCAGGACAGCGCCCGGGCCACCGCGGCCTCGCCGCCGTCCCGGCGCAGGTCTCCCGGCATCGGGCCGTGGGCGACCCTTTCGAAACCGGCGCGATAGAGGCCGGCCAGCACGTAGCCGGCGTCGCTATAGCCAAGATAGGCCTTGCCGCGAGCCGCCGGCTCGAGCCGCGCCACCACATCCTCGGCGATCCGGCACGACCCGTAGCCGCCGCGGGCGACCCAGAGGGCGTCGAAGCCGGGATCGTTCGCCATTTCGACGAACGCGTCGGCGCGCACCTCGTCCTCGCCCGCGAAATGGCGGTGGCTGAGGAAGCATTGCGGGTGGAAGACCAGCTCCGCTTCCGGGACGCAGGCCGCCGCGATCGCCGTCGCCCGCTCCGCCGTCCCAGGCAGGATCGGGGTGCTCGGAGCGACGATTCCAATCCGCATTGCCTCCCTTCCGCGTTTGAAATGCCTCGCCGACCTCAATAGGGTGGCGCCATGCCAGAGACCAAATCCTATTTCTTCTGCGGCATCGGCGGCAGCGGCATGCTGCCCCTGGCCGCGATCGTCCGCGGCAAGGGCGCCTCGGTCTCCGGCTCCGACCGGGCGCTCGATCAGGGGCGCACCGCGGCCAAGTTCGACTATCTGCGCGGCCTCGGCATCCCGCTTTACCCTCAGGACGGCACCGGCCCGCGCGCCGGCCAAACCCTCGTCGCCTCGGCGGCGGTGGAGGAGAGCGTGCCGGACGTCCAGGCCGCTCGCCGCCTCGGCCTTGAGCGGATCACGCGCGCCGACCTGCTCTCCAGCCTGTTCAACGCCGCCGGCACCGGGATCGCCGTCGGCGGCACCAGCGGCAAGTCGACCGTCACCGGGATGATCGCCTGGATCCTCCATCAGGCCGGCCTGGAGCCGACGGTGATGAACGGTGCGGTGATGAAGAATTTCGCAACCTCCGACGCCCCCTTCGCCAGCGCCCTCGTCGGCGGCGACCGGGTCTTCGTCAGCGAGGTCGACGAAAGCGACGGCTCGATCGCGCTCTACCGGCCGAAGATCGCGGTCCTGAACAATATCAGCCTCGACCATAAATCGTTGGAGGAGCTGCGCGCCCTGTTCGGGGACTTCCTGGGCCGGTCGGAGACGGCGGTGGTCAATCTCGACGATCCCGAGGCTCGGGCCGTGGCCGGGACCGGAGCCGTCACCTTCAGCCTCTCCGCCGCGCAAGCGGACTATAGCGCCTCCGATATCGTCGAAGCGCCGGCTGCCGTCGGGTTCACGGCGACGGAAAAGCGGAGCGGCGCAACTGCCCAGGTGCGGTTGGCGGTCCCGGGCCGGCACAACGTCGCCAACGCCCTCGCCGCTCTTGCCGCCGTCGCGGCCGCCGGAGTTCCGCTCGGCGCCGCGGCCGAGGCGCTCTCCGGTTTCGCCGGCCTGAGGCGGCGTTTCGACCTCGTCGGCAGCCGCAACGGGATCGCGGTCATCGACGATTTCGGCCACAACCCGGACAAGATCGCCGCCACCCTCGCCACCTGCCACGCCTTCCCCGGCCGCCTGATCCTCTTCTTTCAGCCGCACGGCTACGGGCCGCTTCGAACGATGCGGAAAGAGCTGGCCGCCGCCTTTGCCCAGGGCATGGCCGGAGCGGACGTTCTCATCCTGTGCGACCCGGTGTATTTCGGCGGCACCGTCGAGCGGACGGTGACCAGCGCCGACATCGTCGCCGACGTCCGCGCCGCCGGCCGCCTTGCCGAGCATATTCCCGATCGCGCCGAGGTCGGCCGCCGTCTCGCGGCCCTTGCCCGCCCGGGCGACCGGATCCTCGTCATGGGCGCCCGCGACGATACGCTCAGCCAGTTCGCGGCGGAGGTTCTGGCGGCGCTGAAGTGACCATCGTCCCGGCGAAAGCGGGGACCCCAGGACAAGAAGTCACGGTGGGCCTGCCCTAGGTCCCGGCCTTCGCCGGGATGACGCTAGCGGACCGCCTCCACCACGAACGCGACGAGGCTCGCGGTCAGGCCGATCAGGAAGAGGCGATAGGCCCAGCCGAGCATCCGGTACTTCTTGTGCGCGAGCACCGTGCCGTTCTGGTAGATGTCGCGCGCCATCGTCCGGTAGATGCTGTCGTCGCTGCCGAGCTGGGCCAGCAGCCGCTCGATATATTCCTCCTCGTCGAGCTGGGTGAAGGAGCCGAAGAACATCAGGTTGAGCGGCGCCCCTTGGCGCGAATGGATCGCCGGAAGGATCGCCACCACCGCGCACACCGCGGACAGGAAGGCCGCGCCGCCCAGGATCAGAAGCGGCAGCGGCGCGCTTCCGCCGCGGCCGACCGCGAGGGTGAAGATGACGAAGGTGGCGCCCATCAGGATGCTCGCCTTCTGATCGGCCATGGCGGACAGCTGCATCTGCGCGAGGACCGCGGTCCGGGTCAGGTGAACGGCATTGGCCGGATAGGCCGGCGGTCCGCCTTGCTCTTCCTGTGCCACGGCCGCTCCTCCCGCTTGCGAGAGCGCGGAGCATGGCATGGCCTCCGCGGCGTGCCAAGCACGCCCCATTGACGCCCTAATCGCTTGGCAGAGCGGTGCGCCGGACATAAGGGGCAGGAATGACCGACAGAGAAGAGACGTTCGCCAAGGTCGCTCAGCTGATCGAGCCGTTCAACAAGAAGGACGTCGAGCTCAGCGACTCGACCACCTTCGCCGGCGATCTCGAATGGGACAGCCTTATCGTCATGGATTTCGTCGCCTCGGTCGAGGACGAGTTCGACATATTGATCACGATGAACATGCAGGCGGAGATCGAGACGATCGGCCAACTCGTCGACGCGGTCGAAGAGCTCCGGAACGACGGATGAGGGATTGGACGATTGAAATCCTCCCCGTGAGCGTAGCTCATGGGGAGGGGGACCACCCGAAGGGTGGTGGAGGGGTAACTGGCGGAAGCCTGCGCCATCTACCCCTCCACCATGCTTCGCATGGTCCCCCTCCCCGGCAAATGCCGGGGAGGATTTAAGTGACCAAAGCCGTCACCACCCCCAACGACCCCGCCGCGGCACCGCCCGGCCATACCCAGGGCCGCGACCTCTTTTCCAAGTTCGACGCCCTGATCGCCGAGCGCGACACCCTGCTCGACACCGGCGTCCGCGACCCGTTCGGGCTGGTCATGGAGGAAGTGCTCTCCCCCACAAGGGCGATCGTCAAGGGCAAGGAGACGATCCTCCTAGGCACCTACAATTACATGGGCATGACCTTCGATCCCGACGTGATCGAGGCGGGCAAGGCCGCCCTCGACGCTTTCGGCGCGGGCACCACCGGAAGCCGGGTCCTCAACGGCACCTATCAGGGCCATATGGAGGTCGAGGAGGCGCTGAAGGACTTTTACGGCACGCGCCACGCCATGGTCTTCTCGACCGGCTACCAAGCCAATCTCGGGCTGATGTCGACGCTCGCCGGCAAGGAGGATTACATCATCCTCGACGCCGACAGCCACGCCTCCATCTACGACGGCTGCAAGCTCGGCGACGCCCAGATCGTCCGCTTCCGACACAACAATGTCGAGGATCTCGACAAGCGCCTCGGACGGCTTCCGGCCGAGGGCGGCAGGCTGGTGGTCCTCGAAGGCGTCTATTCGATGCTCGGCGACATCGCCCCGCTCAGGGAAATGGTCGAGGTCGCCAAGCGGCACGGCGCCATGGTCGTCGTCGACGAGGCCCACGGCATGGGGTTCTTCGGTCCCAACGGCCGCGGCGTGTTCGAGGAAGCGGGGGTCGAGGACCAGGTCGATTTCGTCGTCGGCACCTTCTCCAAGTCGGTCGGGACGGTCGGCGGCTTCATCGTCTCCAACCATCCCAAGTTCGAGGTATTGCGCCTCGTCTGCCGGCCCTACGTCTTCACCGCCTCGCTTCCGCCGAGCGTCGTCGCCACCGCCGCGACCTCGATCCGCAAGCTCAAATATGCCGGCAACAAGCGCCAGCATCTCTGGGAGAACAGCCGCCGCCTTCACAAAGGCCTTCGCGATCTCGGCTTCGATCTCGCCACCCCCGAGGCCCAGTCGGCGATCATCGCCATCCTCCTTCCCGACCAGGACGTGACCGTTCGAATGTGGCAGGCGCTCCTCGAGGCCGGAGTCTATGTCAACATGGCCCGCCCGCCGGCCACGCCGGCCGGAATGTACCTCCTGCGCTGCTCGCTCTGCGCGGACCACACGGAGGAGCAGGTCACCCAGATTTTGGGCATGTTCGAGAGCGCGGGCAAGGCGACCGGGATACTCGGCTGAGCCGGAAGTTCCGAAGTTGGCCGACATTAAGAAATCTTTCCGATCACCGGCGTTCAAAGAGCCGCCTCGGAACATATCGGGAACTTCGTTCGCGAGCAACCCCTCAGAGCGTGGAAGGATTAGGTGGGATCTCTCTCGACCGTTCGCCCTGAGCCTGTCGAAGGGCCTTACTTCCTGTTTCCGAAAGAGGAAATTTAGAGGACTTCGACAAGCTCAGCCCGAACGGAACCGAGGACAACTGATCTTTCAATGCCCTAGGCGGAATTCAGAAAGCTCCGTCAGGCGTCAGGACCTGACTGGACGCAGGATGTCTGCTTGGAGTGGCGGAGGCGGAAGGCGGACCTTCAGACCGCCACACGGCCTACATCCGCTAACGACCATTGCGGACATCCACTGCCGGCCACTATCGTGGTGCCAGGGCTGAAGGGACCAAATTCAGGAGGAGCCGTTGGCAAGCGCCCGCGGGAGCAAAACCAAGTGGGCGCTGTCGCTGGCAGGTGCCTCGATCCTGTTCGTGCCGATCGGCATAGTCCTTCATGAGCTGGGCCACCTGCTCACGGCGCTGGCTCTCGGTTTTCCAAATCCCGAGTTCCATTTCAGTGCAGTTTCTCCAGGCGATGTCAGTCGGCAGGCCCAGTGGGAGCTGGGTGCGGTCGGCCTGGCAGGCCCGATCGTGACGGCCCTTCTCACGGGCTTGGGCATAGCCTCGCATCGCCGTTGGCCTGAGTCCCCATGGCCTTTCGCGCTCGCGATCGCGGCAGTGTCTCGTTTCGCGGTGGCGGTGCCGTTCAGCCTGGCGAATGTTTACGTGAGGGCGATTGGCGGACGCTTGGCACCCCCGGCATTCGACGAGCAAAAAGCGGCCGATGCGCTGGGCTGGTCCGGAGAGCTGCTGCTGGGCCTGACGTCGGCCATGTTTCTTCTGGTACTGGGCTGGCTGGTTATCGCTCTTCCAAATCGCTGGCTCTCGATTCCTTCGGTCTTGATCGGGACGGCGTTCGGCTGGGCAGCCTGGATGGTCGGTCTGGGACCACTCATATTCCCTTAGCTGGAGCAGGCATCGTCCTGCGGGCGAGTAGCAGGTACCAGGTACCAAGGAAAAATCCTGCGTGCCACGCATCCTCTCAACCCTTCGGCGATCGTGCACGCGAAGCGGGCAGCCCGCTCGTGCGGGGCGCTATAAGAGAGAACCGCCAACTAGCCCCAGCTGCTTCTGCTCGCAACCTGTCGGGGTCGGCGGCAAAGACGCTTGCGGTGCTGTCGGATCGGCTTGCGACAACTTCACCAAGTTCGTAGCTCTGTTATTCGAGCAATTTCGCGGCGAGAGACGGCCGGGCATCGAATGGCAGATCGTAAGGCGATACCAACCGCGACACGGCTACGCCTGTTTGCCGATGCATCGGGACATTGTCAGAAGCCGGATTGCCTCGATGTCCTTTTTCCTGCGGAAATGGGTGGCGACAAGCACATAGCCGAAATGGCGCATGTCATCCCGCATGGCGATACCGGGCCACGACACGAAGATCGACCGGCCGATGGATTGGATGCCGATTCGTTCGAGAATCTGATCTTGTTGTGCCCAACCTGCCACACGAAGATCGACAAGAACCCTGAAGCCTTTCCGCGCCATCTTCTGCTCGATTGGAAGGAATGTCATCTTGCGCACCTGGCGCTCAAACAAGGCATAAAGGCCTATGGCGATAGGGATCAGGCACGAGCGGCGGTCGCTGGCATTCTGGCCGAAAACCGGGCCATTTGGGAGAAATTTGCGCCGGAGCATGGGTCTGACTTCGAATACGATCCAGAGTCCGGCACCGCAGCAGCTTGGGACCAGCGAGTGAGAAGCGTAATCCTGCCCAACCACTACCGAACTCTGGCAATCATCGAGGCCAATCTGGGGCTCGCCACCGAAGACGAGCGGCGTACCTTCGCCGAATATCAGGAGCATGTGCGCGGCCTGTCGGAGCGCCACGTTTGCGGCGTTTCCGGCCGCGCTATTCGGTTCCCAGAAACGATGCAGGGCTTATTTGCGTGAACTGGCAGGTCAGATATGCGCTCGCCTCCTTCGCAAAGGACGGGGCCTCGACCGCCGAGCATGTCGGCGGGGACCTTATCAAGATTATGACCCGGGATCGTCCGGACGTGCTGGCCGCGATAACGACCGCCGAGACGATCGATCAAGCGACGGCCACCCACTATCGGGAGCAGGTTGAAGGGCTCGATTTTCTATGCGGCTATCGCACGCAATGCATTTGGGAGGGCGGGGCCATCCAGTATCTCGAAGAGAACCACGTAGGTTGGGGAAGCTTCGGCACGCTGGGTTCAGCCGCGCTGAAGGGCGATGCCAACTCGGCACCGCACAAGGTCTACAAATTCTCGGATAGGCTTTTGCGGCAATATGGCCGGATAGCGAAAGTCGACCGCGAGTTCGATCGCATCCACCGCGTCACACTTCACGGCGGGGCAACCTTTCGAATCGGGATGATCGCGGATTATGAGCCGACGGCCGACGAGGTCCGCAGTCTCTGGGCGCGGTTCGGCCCGGTCGACATCGTTTGGAACATAAATCCCAACGGCACCCCGCAGCCCGAAGCGGCCAAGGCGGGGCGTGAGCTGGGATGCGAGGTGATGAAATGGGACGAGTTGAAGGATCGCCTGAGCAAGATCTGATGATGGCCAGCGAGATCGCAGATCACCTCATGGGTACATGCGCCTCGCTGAAGCATTTCGATGCCTACATGTTCGGCTCGACCCTGCACGGCGTTGGCCAAGACATTGATATCCTCATTGTCGGCCCCGGTGGCGACCTGCTGGCGCAGCTCAAGAAGGAAATTCATTGCGCAGGGGAAAGTTTGCCGCTCCACACTCTCTACATGCAACCATCAGAAGAGCGTCACACTCAGTTCGTAGCGAGAGAGAAGTGCATCCCGCTCGCGCAACTTGCTTCGTCTGGCTCGTGGCTGAGTAGAACAGAAACCTGAAGGAACGGCCGGTCTTGAGGAGCCGCGAGTCGCCCCTCATAGCCGGCATTGGCGCATTGCAGACGCTCAGCTCGGCATCGACGCGAGGCTGCCGGCCTTCGTTCTCCGGCGCCTGGCGGGCCGGCGGCCGGGCGGCTGCCGGGCAGGTGACGGGGGCGTGCGGGGTGCGTGCGGGGCTGTGCCGGGGCCTTGAAGGGTCGAGAGCGTCCGGCCCCGGGGTGGATCGGCATTCGGTGCCCACCACGCGTGCCCTCTTCTTTTCTCGGGTGAGAGGGGGCCTGCCGCGGGGCGGCGGCAGGCGAGGGTCCGGAGCGACGAGTCGGCAAGACACCGCGCCTCTCAAGCCTTCGGCTTGGCCCCCTAACGGCTGGAGTCGAGAGGCACGCAGGGACACTACTCTGGATTCCAGACTACTTTGCATAACAGAGTAAGCGGAGCGTATGGGTGCGCGACCATCGCCCTCCGGAGCGCGGCGAATCGAACGGGTCGGCATGGAACCGCCTTTCCATCCCCTCCCCGCATGATCTAGACTCCCCTGATGGCGGGCGAGGACATGTACGCCATGTCCGAGGAAAGGACTTCCGGGGCATGGCGCGGGGTGCTGGCGAGCGCGGGTGCCGTGCTCGCGGGCCTGTTGCTCGTCGTCCTGATGCTGATGGTCACCTCCTCGAACGAGGCGAGGGACCGGGCCTTGACCTCGGAGCGCCACAGCTACGACGTCATGCTCCTCACCCGGACCGTCGACGGCACCATCGCCCGGGCGGAAGCGGCGCTCGGCCGCTACGTTCTCGACGAGGACGTCGCCACCAGCGGAAGCGTCTACGGCGCCGAATGGCGCCAGGCCCAGCAGCTTATCGCCGAGCTCAGGCGGCAGGTCCGAGGCAACAGGCAGCAGCTCGCCCGGGTCGAGGCGCTCGAGACATTGTTCGCGACCCGCGGCCGAGAGCTGGCGCCGGCAGCCATCGCCGCCCAGGCCAAGGCCGGCAGCGGCGGAATCTCCCTGTTCTACGGGGCGGCGCTGACTCCGACGGGGCAGCAGCTGCGCAACACCCTGGCCCGGATCGCCACCGCCGAACGCGAGGACCTGCGCCGGCGCATGGCCGCCACCCGGGTGTCGGGCACCCGTTCCGACCAGCTGACCGAGTGGCTCGGCTGGCTGGCGGTGGCGATCGGGTTCGGGGCGATCGTGCTCGGCTGGCTCGCGTTCCGGGCGATCAGCGGCCGGCTCGCCGCCCTTCGCGAAGCCGACAGCGAGGCCGATCGCGCTCACCAGCTCGAGGAAGCGGTGCGCGAGCGCACCCGCGAGCTGAGCCAGGCCTATGAGCATCTCAAGGAAGAATCGTCCGAGCGCGAGGCCGCCGAGGCGCAGCTCCGCCAGGTCCAGAAGATGGAGGCGGTCGGCCAGCTGACCGGTGGCATCGCCCACGACTTCAACAACATGCTCGCCGTGGTCGTCGGCGGCCTCGACCTTGCCCGGCGCAAGCTCATGGGCCCGCGCCGCGAGGTCGAGTTCCATCTCGACAATGCGATGGAGGGCGCGACCCGGGCCGCGGCGCTCACGCGCCGACTGCTCGCCTTCGCCCGGGCCGAGCCCTTGCTCCCGGTCGCCGTCGCCCCGTCCGGACTGGTCGAAGGCATGCTCGACCTGATCGATCGCTCGATCGGCGAGCGGATCGTCGTTCGGACCCGCTTTCCCGAGGAAATCTGGAACGTCAGCGTCGACACCAACCAGCTCGAAAACGCCATCCTCAACCTCGCCGTCAACGCCCGCGACGCGATGGACGGCGAAGGCCGGATGGCGATCAGGGTCGAGAATGTCGCCATGGCCGCCGGCGAGGTGGGCGCGCTCGCGGGCGACTTCGTCCGGATCAGCGTCTCCGATACCGGCTCGGGAATGCCCCCGGAGGTTCTGGAACGGGTGTTCGAGCCGTTCTTCACGACCAAGCCCGTGGGCAAGGGTACAGGGCTCGGCCTCAGCCAGATCTTCGGCTTCGCGCGCGAATCCGGGGGCGATGTCGTCGTCGAGTCGGCCGTCGGGATCGGCTCCACCGTCTCGCTCTATCTGCCGCGCTCGACCCGGGAGGTGGAATCGGGCGCCGCCCTGCCGCCGGGGCTGGAGGAGGCCGCGCGCGGCGACGCCGGAACCGCGATCCTCGTCGTCGAGGACGATCCGCGAGTCAGCCGGTCGACGGTCGGGGCGCTCGAGGAGCTGGGCTATCGGCCCATCGCCTGCGCCGGCGGACGGGAGGCGCTCGAGATACTGGAGGCCGAAGACGGACGGATCGAGCTCGTCATCACCGACATCATGATGCCGGAAATGACCGGTCCCGAGCTGGTCCGCGAAGCCACCGCGCGCTGGCCGTCGACCGCGATCCTCTACGTCACCGGCTATGTCGGAGAGGCGGGCAGCGAGGAGCTGAGCGGCCACGACATATTGAGGAAGCCCTTCACCGTCGCCGCGCTGGCCGGGGCGGTCGCGGGAGCCCTCGCCCGGCGGCCTAGCGAATGGCCCCCCGCGTCAGCAGCTTCGGCAGCAGGCCGATAGCGGCGACCAGCGGCCAGCGCCGCTGCCACGGCTTGATCTCGATCTTTGTCCCGGCGTGTCGGTTGATCTTCCACGCGAGGTAGTCGATCCCGCCGGCATAGGTGCCGCTCGCCTTGACGAGGCGAAGCACGGTCAGCGCCTTGCCCGCCCGCCGCCGCGCCGCCCAGCGCCGCCGGGCGCGCTTGCGTTCTGCCTCCGGCACCGTCTCGGCGAGATCGATTCCGGCCGCGGCGACCGCGGGGCCGGTGAAGCGCCGGTAACGCTCGGGCTCCGCCTCGACGACGGAGGCCGGCCGCCCCTTCCGTTCCGCTCTCAGCTCGGCCGAATAGGTGAGGGTGAAGGCGCATCGCCACAGGTCGAGCGGGTCGTCGCTCCCCTCCCACAGCGGCCGCGCCTCGCCGAGCAGGGTCGGAGCGGCCCGGGCCACCGCCGCGACCGCTCGAGCCGCCGCCGCCTCGTCCGAGCTCCACGCCAGCCGCGAAGGCTGGGCGAAGCGCGCCCAGACGGAGACGGACAGGGTCTCGGGGCCGTTCAGCCGCTCGAAATCGGCCTCGCTCAGCACCGCATATTTGGCGACGAGCCCGTCATGCTCGAACGGAAAGACGTTGGGCGGGATCAGCCGGTTCGCCGGCGCCCGCCAGCTCCGCCCGTAAGCGGCGCGGTAGTCGGAGACGATCAGGTAGAAATCGAGCATCAGCCCGTCGAGCTCGCGCTGCCTGAGGCAGGAGCCGTAGAACAAGACCGCGCGCGCCGAGCCTGGATAGGCGCCGGCCACCGCCGCCGCCATCGCGCTCACGCGCGGATCGACCGGCTCGGCCAACTCGGCCGCGACGAGAGTGCGGAGAGGCTCCATGTCGCCGTTATAGCCTCCGAACGCGGCGAAGCTAAGGCCGCCGCAAAGTTGCTCGCACAAAGCCACAGAGCCACAAAGCCACAAAGAGTCCGCAAAGCGGCTAATCTCCGGCCACCTGAAAAGGCCGTGAGGTTGGCGCCTGGGAGGCCCCTTTGTGCCTTTGTGCCTTTGTGCCTTTGTGCCTTTGTGCGAGCCATATTGGGCCTTCGCCCCGGGCGCCGCGGCTCCGAAGGGGCCCGCTATTCCTCCGTCCGCGCCAGCAGGTCGATCAGCTCCTGCCGCCAGAATTTGGCCCACGTATGCGTGCCGTGGCCGCGCGTGTCCGAGGTCGCCCGGATCAATATGTAGCGGCCGGTCTTGAGCCGCCGGGCGGCATCTTCGGCGAGTCCATAGTCCGAGGGATTGATAAAATCGTCGGCGCTGTTGATCCAGGTCATCGGCGCCCGGATCCGCTCAAGCGCAGGCCAGGGATCGTAGCTCCGCGACGCTTCGATCTGGTAGATGAGGTCGTTGGCGTCGCGCGTCGGTAGATCCTTCGCCACCCGATCGAGGATATAGGCGTCCGCCGTCGCCCGGTTCGGATAGGCTTTCTGCAGATAAAGCGGCGCGAACCCGGCGATCTGGAGGACGCTGACGGCGGTTCGAAGTCCTTGGGCCGGCTGAGCCGAATAATCGCCGCCCGCCCAGGCGGGATCGCTCTTGATCCCCTCCACCGCCAGCTTGCGCCACATCCGGTTGTGGCCGGCAATCTCGGTCGGCAGGCACGCCGTCGGCATCAGGGCCTGGGCGAAGTCGGGATGCGCCTGCGACCAGACGAAGATGTGCATGCATCCCATCGACGTGCCCATCATCAGTCTCAGCCGAGTGACTCCGAGGCCCTCGACCAGCATCCGGCGCTGGGCCTCGACCATGTCGGAATAATCATATTCGGGAAAACGCATGCGCTCGCCGTCGCTCGGCTTGGAGGATTTGCCATGGCCGATCCCGTCCGGAAGGATGACGTAATAGCGGGAGATGTCGAGCGGCTGGCCCGGCCCGAACAGCTCATTGGCAAAGTGCGGCTGCAGGAACTGGCGGCCCGTACCGCCGGTACCGTGGAGCACCATGACCGCATTGGTCACCGCGCCCTTGGAATCCCGCCGCGGGGTGCCGAGCGTCGCATAATGGATCCGCAGCTCCGCCCTCCGCTCGCCGCCGGCAAAGCGGAAGTCGCGAAGGACGGCGTCGCCCTCCTTGAGCCGCGCGGCGTAATCCGGTTGAGCGGCGGCGGCGCCGGCCCAGGCAAGCGCCAGCAATCCCATGACGCGCTTCAGCATCGCGATTCTCCCCTGGCCGGGGCTTTACTCCCGGCCGGCGCCGATGCTCAATGGCGGCGATGCCGACCGGAGCATCGTATTCCCGCGAAACCCGTCGAGGACGTTCGTCAATGCCGAGGCCGCAGCCCGATCTGTTCGAAAAACCGACGCCCGCCGCGCCTGTGGGGCTGGTCTATGCGCCCGGTTTCGTCGAGGCCGAGGAAGAAGGCGCGCTCGCCGACCGGATCTCCGCCCTTCCCTTCAAGCCCTTCGAGTTTCACGGCTTCACCGGCAACCGCCGGACCGTTTCGTTCGGACTGCATTATGCGTTCGACGGCAGCGGCCTTCGCGAGGCCGAGCCGTTTCCGGACTGGCTGCAGCCGCTTCGCGCCCGCTCGGCCGCCCTGGCGGGGCATGGGCCGGAGGCCTTCGTCCATGCTCTGGTGATCGAATATGCGTCCGGCGCCGGAATCGGCTGGCATCGCGACCGGTCCGTGTTCGGCGACGTGGTCGGCATCTCGCTGCTCGCCCCGGCGCCGCTTCGCTTCCGGCGCAAGCTCGGCGCGAAGTGGGAGCGCTTCACCCTGACCGCCGAGCCCCGCTCCGCCTATTTGCTGCGCGGCGAGGCGCGGCACGAATGGGAGCACAGCATCCCGCCGCTGGAAACGTTGCGCTATTCGGTGACCCTGAGGACTCTGGCAGATTGAAATCCTCCCCGCGATCTCGCCGGGAGGATTTTTCTGCTCATGAATAAAAAATATGAAGCCCGATCTGGGTCTGCCGGGTGAGGCGCTTGCCCCATTTCGGCGAGACGTAGGTGGCGTGGTACCACAGACATCCCGACGGCAGCGAACCGGCCAGCTTCCGGCGGGCGATGCTGGCGATGGCGACGGCATTCTTCCAGGCCTCGGAGCCGCGGTCGGCGCTCGGAAAACGACCGCGCCTGATGAAGGAAAATTGCGCTTTCTGGGTGATGACGGCGCAAAGGTCGGTCGGATAGCGGCCGGACACGGAGCGGTTCAGCACCACTTGGGCGACGGCGAGCTGGCCTTCGATCGGCTCGCTTCGCGCCTCGAAATAGACGGCGTTGGCGAGGCATTCCATTTCGCGGTCGCCGGCCTGGGTACCGGCATAGGCCAGGACGAGATCGGCGAGCGATTTCGCGGGCGACGGAATCGTCGCCGGGGCGGGCGCTTCGGGGGCGGGAGTCACCAGGGCCGTGACATTGGCCCACATGTTCGAGAACGCGCTCGGGTCGGTCATGATCGACGCCGACGGCGCCTCGATGCCGGCGCTTGCGGGAGCCGCGGCGGCGGCGGCGGTGGAGGTGCTGGCCCCAGCGGCGAGCGCAAAGGCAGCCGCGGCAATGCCCGCGGCGCGAACGATCCGGTTCATCTAGTCTCTTTTTAATGCGGCTGGCAGATCCCCCGAATGCGCGAAAACGCATCCCCGATCGTGCCCCCGTCTCGAGCGCCCGCCAGCCGTTCAATCGGCTGCGACGGACCCGCTCTCGCTTCAAAGCTGAGCGGCAGATGGTCGAAGCCGGTTGGCCGCGCAAGTCGTCGGAAGCGACGAAGCGATGAGCCGTGTGACTCCGGGGATATGCCGAAGAAAAATTCGACTTACCTTGGAACCTTCCAAAGAATCCTCATTTATCAGATACCTGGAAGAGTGGAACTGGCTGGCTCCGACAAATTCTGTTCCTCGGCCGGGCTGGCCGGTTGCGGCCCCTCCCCCGCAATCACCTTGACGAAGGCGCTTTGCACCCAACCGGAGCGGCACGGCCCCGAATAGTCGCGCCGCCGGGTCACGGGCTCCGAAACGCCGCATTTCTCGGCGAGAGTCGAGTCCTCGTCGAAGACGATTCCAAACCATTTCTGGTCGTGGCTTCGAGTGCAGATGAAGAAGCGCGCGCCCGACGCCACATCGCCCGTCTCGGCCGCATTGTCGAAAGGCGCGGAGCGGACTGGAAGCCCCTCGCCCGCCTTCAGACCGCGGGTCGTTCCGGCCGCGCTGCAGGCCCGGAAATTGGCTCCGAGCTCACCGATCCGCACTGGCCGCGATTCGGGCGTCACCACGGCGGCTTCCGGGTCGGCTTCCGGGGCGGCCTGAACGTCCTGCGCCGCTCGGTTGGCGAGCGTGGCCGGATCTCCGCAGGCGGAAAGGGCGAGGCAGGTGAGGAGGATGAACGGTCGCATGAGGGCTCCTTGTGGCGCGGCGCGCGGTAAAAATCTACGCTGGCTGCAAAGGAACCCGACTCGATGGCCCATTGGTTGATGAAATCGGAGCCCGGCAGCTACGGCTGGGACGCGCTCGTGTCCGACGGCGGCACCGAATGGGACGGCGTTCGCAACGCCGCCGCCCGCCTCCATCTCAAGGCGATGAAGCTGGGCGACGAAGCCTTCTTCTACCATAGCGGCGAGGAGCGTGCCGTCGTCGGGATCATGCGGATCGCTCGCGAAGCGCAGCCCGACCCGAAGGATTCCGATTGGGTTTCGGTCGCGGTCGAGCCGGTCCGGGCGCTCGGCCCCGTCGCCCTGAAGACGATCAAGGCCGAGCCTCGCCTCGCGGCCATGGAGCTCATCCGCCAGTCGCGCCTCTCGGTCGCACCGGTCCGGGACTCGGAATGGAAGGCGATCCTCGAGCTCGCCGGTTACTCCGAATGAGCCTCCCACTCGCCGCCCTCCTGCTCGCCGCGGCTTCGCCGGCCGAATCGCCTGGAAGCTTCGTCGAGCGACTCTACTCCGGCTATAGCGACCCCGATTACAGCCCGCTCGCCCGTCCGCGGCGCGTCTTCGCGCCCCCGCTCGTGGCCGCGATCCGCGAGGACGCCCGCCTGTCCCGGGACGAAGTCGGCTACATGGATGCCGATCCGCTCTGCCAATGCCAGGATCCGGCCGGCCTTCGACCCACGATCCGGGAGATCGGCCGGCCTTCCCGCAACTCGGCGACCGTCCAAATCCTGCTCGACTTCGGCGGCTCGGATCGTCGCGAGCTGCGGCTTCGGCTCGTTCGAACCGCCGCCGGGTGGCGCGTCGCCGACGTCGTCACCGCCGACGAGCCAAGCCTCCTCGAATCCCTCGGCCGCTTCAACCGCCGCAGGTCTCGCTGATTTCGTCGTTCCGAAAGCCGGAATCCACCGCCAGGCGCGTGCGTGGTGTCGGATCAAGTCCGGGATGACGGCGTCCACCGCCCGATCTCTGGAACCGGGCCGCCGCTCGGGCAGGCCGCGCGGTGCTCAGGGCTCCAGCACGGTCAGCGAGACCGCGGCATAGCGAAGAAGGTCAGGCTTGTCGGGCGGACGGCCCTTTGGAAATTCCCCGCCGAAGAAGGCGACGTAGCAATCGTACATCCCGATCTCGTCATCGAGCCAGCAATGCACGACGACACCATATTCGGATCGCCCTGGACCGAATCCGTCATGGCGGACTCGAGTGCCCGGCGACAGGAAGCGGTCCGAGAGCGAAGGGGCGTTCACCTTATCGATTGCCCGACGTCAAGCTGCCCGGAAGGCGGCCCCGAGCCATTACTTCCGGCTTTTGCGGGCCGCGTAGCGGGCGTCGCGGGCGGCCTTGCGTTCCGCCTCGGTAAGGGGCGGCGGCGCCGCGGCCGCTTCAGCGGCAGCCGCCGCCGCTTTCCCGTCGGCGGCGGCGCGGGCATCTTCGGACGCCTTCGCCTTTGCCGCCTTCGCGGCTCGCTTCTCTTCGGCCCGCGCCTCGCGCTGACGGCTGGCTTCCTGTCGGGCCGCGGCGACTTCCGCGTCCACAGGAGCCTTGGAGCGCAGGTTGTCGAGCGCCTTGCGCTTAGCTTCGGCGGCGCGGCCGACCCGGTCCTGGAAGGAATCCTTGAAGGGCGGCATGGTTCGTCGAATCCTTTCTCGATTGGATTTGCCGAGCAAAATTCGCTCGATCGCTTCCCCCGCGGACGGCGGTGGACGTCCGCTCCCTAGGGTCCGCCGGCAATACCGGCAATGGCCAGGATCGTCCGGCGAAGCGTTGAGCGATCCGATATAGTTCCGGCCAGCCGAGCGGCGGAGCGGAATGTGGTATGGAATGTGGCAAGGGGAGACGAGGCCGAAGCTTCAAGCTCGCCCGTCATTACGGGAGAACGGAAGCCGTCCGGTTCGTGCAGGCGCGGGCGCGTAGAGGCTCGGTCGCCCCACCCACCGCTTTGACGGGCGGGGACGGCGGCTCCTCCTGGAAGCCGCCGTCCCCGCGATCGATTTACTGGCCGTTGTCCTCGATCGCGTCGGCCTTGTTCTCGGCGACCGCCTCGATCACGTCAGCCTTGTTCTCGAGCGCGTCCGCCTGGTTCTCGGTCGCGGCGTTGTCGGCGGCGTCCTCAAGGGCGTCAGCCTGGTTGTCGGCGACGGCTTCGACATTGTCGGCCGCTTTCTCGGACTCCGAGCTGTTGCAGGCGCCCAGCGCCATCAGACCGGCGACCATCGCGCCCTTTACGATCATTCTCATCAACTTCCCCCTTCATGTTCGACCAAAAGAGACGCTCCGGCCGCAAGGCGGCCGAAGCGCCGTGGACCCCGGCGTGACCTCGGGGCCCGGCGATGGGGCTAACATGGATAAATCGCCCCTGTACAGAAGGGATTATCCGCAACGTCATCCCAGCGGAAGCCGGGGCCTCGGGAAGACCCCGCCGAGACTTATCGACCCGAGGTCCCGGCTTCCGCCGGGATGACGATAAACCCTTACAAACAGACACAATCGAGACCATTCAAACAGCCGGCGAACGCATTTCGACCCGTCATGACCATAATTTGGCCGCAAGGCTGAGCGATTGGCAGGCCATGGGGGCCATCATCCACGCGCCGCGCCGAACCGGGCGAGGCGCAAGCGCCCGGGAGCTTTAGCGGCGATGTCGAGACTTTTCCTTTCCGTCGCCGTCTGCGCGGCCGTCCTTTCCGCCAGTGCCGCTCCGGCGCAGGCGGCGCTCGGGCCCGACGCGGCGGCCTGCAGCCCCGGCGCCAACCGGCCCGCCGTGCTGGTCAGCGTCAACGGCTTCAAGAATCGCGTCGGCAAGGTGAGGATTCAGCTTTACGGCGGCAATCCGGCCCACTTCCTCGAGCGCGGCAAGAAGATAAAGCGGATCGATATTCCGGTTACCCGCGGCGGGGCGATGAACGTCTGCGTCGCCGTTCCGAGCGCCGGCACCTACGCCATCGCCGTCCGCCACGATGCGGACAATAACGGCAAGACCAACTGGAACGACGGCGGCGGCTTTTCGAACAATCCGAAGCTGTCGCTTCTGAAGCTGAAGCCCTCGGCCCGCGCCGTGTCGGTTGCGGTCGGGACCGGCGTCAGGACGGTGCCGGTGGTTCTCAACTATCGAAGCGGGCTCTCCATCGCTCCGATCGGCCGGTAGGCATGGCAAGGGTCGCGCTTCTCTCCAACCCGCGGTCGACCGGAAACAGGGCGCTGCTTCCGGCGGTTCGAAGCTTCTGCGCCGACCATAAGGACATCTTCCATTACGAGGTGGAGCAGGTCGACCAGATCGCCACCGCCCTTCGAACCATCGCCTTGGTCGAGCCTCGGGTGCTTGTGATCAACGGCGGCGACGGCACCGTCCAGGCCGCCCTGACCGAAATCTACAACGGCCGTCATTTCGGCGACAACCCGCCGCCGGTGGCGGTCCTTCCCAACGGCAAGACCAACCTGATCGCCTACGATCTCGGCGCCGGAGCCGACGCGCTGGAGACGCTCGAGCGGGTCCTGGCCATCGCCCGCACCGACCTTGCGCCGCACATCGTCCAGCGCGAGCTGATCACGCTTTCGGGCGGCGCCGGGCATGGCAAGCCGGTGCTCGGCATGTTCCTGGGCGGCGCTTATCTCGCCGACACCATGCTCTACTGCCGGAACAAGCTCTATCCGCTCGGCATCCCCAATTGGCTGGCCCATGCGCTTGCGCTCCTGCTCGGGCTGCTCGGAGTCGTGCTCGGCCGCCGGGCGAGATTCCTTCCGCCGCCGCCGGCGACCCTCAGGGTGTCGGGGATGCGAGGCGGCGAGCTGAACGGAAAGTTCGCCTTCCTGATGGTGACGACTCTCCAGCGGCTTCTGTTCAAGGGAAGCATGCCCGGCGCCGGCGCTCGAACGGGAGCGATGCAGATGCTGGTCATCGACCGCAATCTGGGCGCCCTGCTCGGCGCCTTCGTGGCGGCCATACGCGGCCGGCTCGGCCGCAAGCGGATGAGCGGAGTTCATCTCGAACGCGGCGACGAGATCACGATCGAGGGCGACCATTCGAACGTCCTGCTCGACGGCGAGCTGTTCCAGGCCGATTGCGGCCGCCCGATCGTGCTCAGGCCCAGCGCGCCCGTGCCGTTCCTGGCTTTGACCATCTAAATCCTCCCCGTCGAAAGATGGGGAGGGGGACCAGGCGAAGTGGGGTGGCGGGGTATTTGGCGCAGGCCTGTTCCAATTACCCCTCCACCACCCTTCGGGTGGTCCCCCTCCCCACGGCTTCGCCGCGGGGAGGATAGCTATGCCGAATCGTGGAAGATCAGTCCGAGCGTGAATCGCTCGCCCGAGCGGATCGTGCTCACACCATGCTTCATCCGGGTGCGATAAGGGCCTCGGCTCCCTTGCACCGGCCGTTCGCTCACCGCGAACGCCACCGCGTCGCCTTGCTCCAGAGGCACGACCGTCGCCCGCGACTGCCGGCGCGGGCGCTGCTCGGAAAGCAGGAATTCGCCCCCCGTGAAATCCTCGGCCGGCCGCGAGAGCAGGATCGCGACCTGAAGCGGGAAGGCTTCGGCGCCGTAAAGGTCCTGGTGGAGGCAATTATAATCGCCGGGCCCGTAGCGCAGGAGCAGCGGGGTCGGCCGCTCCTGGCCGGCGGCGCGGCAGCGGTCGAGATAGGCCGGGTGAGTGTCGGGGAAGCGCTCCGGCCGGCCCAGCGCCGCCTGCCACCGGTTCGCCACCTCGGCGAGCGGCGGGTACAGCGCTTCACGAAGCCGGGCGACCGGCTCCGGCAGATCGTGGTCGAAATAGCGATATTCGCCCCGGCCAAAGCCGTGGCGCGCCATTACCACTCGGCTTCGAAAGCGCTCCTCCGCCTCCCACAGGCGGGCCGTCTCCCCGCAGGCGTCGGAATCGAGGAGGCCGGGGAGCACGGCCCAGCCCTGCTCGTCGAGGGCGGGGCCGGCGGCTTGCCAGTCAATGCTTGCCATGTTCATTCCCCTGCATCGCACGGGCCGGCCGGAACGGCACTCCGCCGCTTGCTGCCGATGTCCAAGTGCGGACGAACGGAGTGCGAAGCCGGACAGGCCGGCGGACCGCGTCAAAACGAAATCGCGCATTTCCCCACCGGCCGATGGCCCGCGCCTTGCATCTCGAAGGTGAATGCCACAGCGAAGCTCCAACATGCGCCGAGCCGTCTTCGCCCTTCTCGCCTGCACGCTCGCCCTTCCGGCCGCCATCCCTTCCGCCTGCGCAGCGCCCGGCCCGGCCGAGCCGGCGGAGACCGAGACGGGTAAGCTCGACTGGACGATCGATGCCGATGCGAAGCGGCTCGCCAAAGGCGAAGTCCAGCTCGCCCTCGCCCGCCGGACGGGCCGAGGCACAAGGTTGCGAAGCAACATCCGTCCGATCGCCGGCCTGATCGGACTGACGGCGGCGCAGCTCGGCTCCGAAAGCGGCAATCCCGTCTCGTTCGTACTGGACCGGGAGCCCGGCGCGTTCGTCTGCGAAGGCGTCGCCCGGCGCCGGCGCGCGACCGGCGAATGCGTCTTCCACGCGAATGCGGGCTTCGCGTCCGAGCTTGCCGATCGCGGCTTCGGCCTGCCGAGCGAGAGCCAGCATTTCTCCCTCGCTTTCTACGACGTCGGCCGTTCCTTCATCGACGAGCTGGGTCGCCAGGGCTATGCCCGGCCGACCCTCGCCGAGCTTGTCCGAGCGGGGGAGCATGGCGCGACCCTCGATTATCTCAAAGGCATCGGCCGGCACGGCTACCGGGTCGGCAACCTCGCCGCCCTGATCGACATGCGCGACCACGGGGTAACGCCGGCCTATCTCGGCGAGCTCGAGGCGCTCGGTTATGCCGGCCTCCTCGCCGAGGACCTCGTCCGGCTTCGAAGCCACGGGGTCACAGCGGACTTCATCCGGCGCGTCAACGCGTCCGGCGGCGGCCGCCGAAGCGCGGCCGAGCTGGTCTCGCTGCGCGCGGGCGGCCGGGCCGAGAAGTAGGAGGGCCGACGCGCCGCTTGCCAAGCGGCGCGGGCGCCGGGATAGTGACCGGCGATGGATGTCCTCATCGCCCTTCTCATCGCGATCGTCACCGCCGCCACGTCTTCCGGGGCGCCGGCCCGGCGCGACGAGGGCGTGGCGATCGCTCCGGTCGACCGAAGCGATCCGGCGCCCGGCCTGCCGCGCATCGTCGGCGATCCCGAGCGCCCGCTGGTAATTCTCGATGCAGGCCATGGCGGCCACGATCCGGGCGCCGTCTCGCCGTTCGGAGCGCGCCGGGAGAAGGACGTCACCCTCGCCATCGCCACCGCGATCCGCGACGCGCTGGCCGAATCCGGCCGGGTGCGGGTCGCGATGACCCGGGAGGACGACCGCTATCTCGTCCTAAAGGACCGTTACGAGATCGCCCGCAAGATGCGCGCCGCTTTGTTCATCTCGATCCACGCCGATGCCGCGCCGTCGAACGACGGCGCCCGCGGCGCCACCATCTATACCCTGTCCGAAGTCGCTTCGGACCGGGAAGCCGCCCTGATCGCCGAGCAGCAGAACCGGTCGGACCGGATCGCCGGAGCCTCGTTGAGCGGCGAAACGGGCGTCGACCGGATCCTGATCGACCTTGCCCAGCGCGAGAGCATGACCGTCTCGGCCGAATTCGCGGCCTTGCTGAAGCGGGAGGCCTCGGCCTATTTCCCCTTCCGCCCCGAATATCACCGCTTCGCTTCCCTGGTGGTCCTCAAGGCGCCGGATGTGCCCTCGATCCTGTTCGAGACCGGCTACCTCACCAACCCCACAGACACCGCCTACATCGCATCACCCGAAGGAAGGCAGCAGATCGCACTCGGAATGAAGAGCGCGATCGAGACGCATTTCGCAAGGAAGCTGGTACGGGTGGCGGCGCGCTAATCCCTTGCTGCCAATGCTGCCTGCATACGCTCGCGCACCATTTCCTCAAGACGCGACTGCCAGCCCGGGCCGGTGGAGCGCAGCCACCAAAGAATGTCCGGAGAAAGCCGGAGTGAGACCAATTCCTTGCGAGTACCCTCCGGCAATGGGGGCCTGCCGCGATTTGTAAGCGTGCCGGTGCCCTCGCGGATCACCTTTCCGCCCCGAGTGACCGCGGCATGCTCGAAGAAGGTGTCGTCAAACTCGATTATCTCGTCGTCCAAATTTGCTTCGAACGGTGAGACGTCGTCAGACACCTTCCCAGAACCGGAAGAATTTCTCTTGCTCATGGCGTTGCGCTTTCCACATCGTGATTATCCGAATCCTGCCTGCTCCTAAATCGACCCAGACACATGCCAGAACTTCGCCTTTTAGAAGGCCGAGCGATCGCCACCGGTCCTCGCCATAGTCGAATCTGTCGTCCAACTCATCCAGGCGAGCCCCGAGCAATAATTCGCCGGCATCGGCCAGGTCGAGCCCTCTCTCCCGCAATACTATTTCGCGCTTCTCGGGATCGAATTCGATTTTCACATAATTATTGTATATACGATAAAGCGAAAAAGTCAAGCCCGCAGCCGCTTCACCGCGCCTCGATCATCCGCTAGAGCTTCGGTCCGATGTCCGCCGAAGCCGCCCCGACCCGCCTTACCCTCCATCGCGACGCCGGCAGCCGCTTCGGCGGCGCCCTGCGGCGCGCCTGGGGACGCCGGTGGGTTCGGATCCTGGCCTATCTGGCGGCGATTCCGGTCATCCTCTATTTCCTCCTCTGGCTATTGTTCGCGCGCAACCTGCCATCGGCGGAGACTTTGCTCACCTATCAGCCGCCACTTCCGACCAACGTCCGCGGAATCGACGGCGAGCCGGTGCAGACCTTCGCCCGGGAGCGGCGGGTCGAGCTGTCGTTCGACGAATTCCCGCAAACTCTGGTCGACGCCTTCACCTCGGCCGAGGACAAGACCTTCTTCACCCACGGCGGAATCGACTATCCGGGCCTGGTCGGCGCGGTCGGCGACTATATCTCGAAGGTCGGCAGCGGCGAGCGCGCCCGGGGCGGCTCCACCATCACCCAGCAGGTCGCGAAGAACCTCCTGCTCGGCGACGAATATTCGGTCACCCGGAAGGTCAAGGAAGCTTTCCTGGCCCGCCGGATCGAGAGCGTCCTCACCAAGCAGCAGATCCTGGCGCTGTATCTCAATCAGATCTTCCTCGGGCGAAACGCCTACGGCGTCCAGGCGGCGGCGAGGGCCTATTTCGACAAGGACGTCGAGCAGCTCCTGCTGCACGAGGTCGCGTATCTTGCAATCCTTCCCAAGGCGCCGAGCAATTACGATCCGGGCCGGCAGACCCAGCGCGCGCTCGACCGGCGCAATTGGGTGCTCGCCGAGATGGAGCGCAACGGCAAGATCAGCGCCGCCCAGCGCGCCGCCGCCCAGGCCGAGCCGCTCGGCACGGCCCGCTTCGCGACCAACAGCGTCCGCAACGTCGGCGGCTATTTCGTCGAAGAGGTGCGGCGCCAGCTCATGGTCCGCTGGGGCGAGCAGACCGAGAAGGGGCCCAATGGCGTCTATACCGGCGGCCTGTGGGTTCGGACCTCGCTCGACGTGCCCAAGCAGAAGGCCGCGGAATTGGCGCTTCGCGACGGACTGATGCGCTACGACCGCGGTAAGGGCTGGCGCGATCCGGGCCTCAAGATCGACGTCGACGGCGACTGGCGCGGGCGGCTGGCCCGGGCCCCGTTCGGGGTCGGCTACGAGGATTGGCGAGCCGCGGTCGTTCTCGCGCGCGAGGACCGGAGCGCCACGCTCGGCTTCTCGGACGGCTCGACCGGCGAGCTTCCGGCTTATGCCGCCGCCATGCCCAAGCGGGGCACCGGTACCGCGGCCTTCAATTTCCTTCGGCCGGGCATGGTGATCGCGGTCAAGAGCGACGGCGGGATCTGGTCGCTGCGCTCGATTCCCGAGGTGAAGGGCGGAATGGTCGTCGAGGAAGTGGCGACCGGCCGGGTGCTTGCCATGCAGGGCGGCTTCGATGCGCGCGGCGACGATTTCAACCGCGCCGTCCAGGCCCAGCGCCAGCCCGGCTCGACCTTCAAGCCGATCGTCTATTCGGCGGCGCTCGACAACGGCATGACTCCGGCCTCGATCATCGTCGACGGCGCTTTCTGCGTCTGGCAGGGCGGCAATCTCGGCAACAAATGCTTCCGCAACTTCTCGGGCGGCAATGCCGGCCCGCAGACGATGCGCTGGGGCATCGAACAGTCGCGCAACCTGATGACGGTCCGAGCCGCCAACCAGACCGGAATGGACAAGGTGACCCGCCTATCAAGGCTCATGGGGGTCGGCGACTATCCCAATTATCTCGCCATCGCGCTCGGCGCCGGCGACACCACGGTGATCAAGATCACCAACGCCTTCGCCATCCTCGCCAACCAGGGCCGGGAGGTGAAGCCGACGCTCATCGATTATGTCCAGGATCGCAACGGCAAGATCATCTACCGCGCCGATACCAGGCCCTGCGACGGCTGCAACGCGCGCGACTGGGACGGCAAGCCGATGCCCCGGCCCCCGCTCCGCACCAAGCAGGTGCTCGATCCCCTCACCGCCTATCAGATGGTCCATATCCTCGAGGGCGTCGTGCAGCGCGGCACCGCGCAGGTGCTTCGCGACCTCGGCCGGCCGCTGTTCGGCAAGACCGGAACCACCTCCGGCCCGACCAACGTCTGGTTCATCGGCGGAAGCGCCGAAATCGTCGCCGGGATCTACATGGGCTTCGACCACCCGCGGCCCATGGGGGGCTACGCCCAGGGCGGAACGCTCGCGGCGCCGATCTTCAAGCAGTTCGCGCAGGTGGCGTTCAAGGACATGCCCGTGCTGCCGTTCCGCGCCCCGGCCGGGATCCGAATGGTCAGGATCGACCGGCGCTCGGGCAAGAAGGTGTTCGGCGCCTGGCCGACCGACGACCCCAAGGCCGCGGTGATCTGGGAAGCTTTCAAGCCGGAAAGCGAGCCCAGGCGCTCGATCCGGCGCGACGAGATGGCCAACCGCCCGCCCGAGAAGATAGTGCGCAAGGCCCGCGCCCAGCAGGCGCAAACGCAGCAGCGCGACAGCGACTTCTTGCAAAATCAGGGGGGAATCTACTAGTCCCCGCCCAAACCCCGTCATCCCGGCAAAAGCCGGGACCTCGGAGAGACCCGCCGAGACGTCTTGTCCTGGGGTCCCGGCTTTCGCCGGGATGACGGACGGTCGGCCTCGGCCGACGAAAGGTACGGATGAATGCGCGCCGAAGCGCAAGCCCATGTCGACCAGATAAGGTCGGCGCTCGACCTCCTCCGCAGGTTCCTCGACTGGGACCGGGCGCTGAGGCGTCTCGACGAATTGAACGCCCGGGTCGAGGACCAGTCCTTGTGGGACGATCCCAAGGCCGCGCAGGAGGTGATGCGCGAGCGGCGCCGGCTGGAGGAGGCGATCGCCGCCACCCGCGCGATCCGGCAGGAGCTGGACGACAATGTCGAGCTTCTGGAGATGGCGGAGGCCGAGGGCGACCAGGCGATGGAGGCCGACGCCGTCGCGGCGCTCGCCGAGCTCGCCGAGCGCGCCGAGCGCGACAAGGTCACCGCCCTTCTCGCCGGCGAGGCCGACGCCAACGACACCTATATCGAGGTCAATTCCGGCGCCGGCGGAACCGAGAGCCAGGATTGGGCCGAGATGCTCCACCGCATGTACCGGCGCTGGGCGGAGCGGCGCGGCTTCAAGGTCGAATTGGTCGACTATCATTCCGGCGAGCAGGCCGGGATCAAGTCGGCGACCCTGATGGTCAAGGGCGAGAATGCCTATGGCTATGCCAAGACGGAGAGCGGGGTCCATCGGCTGGTCCGGATCAGCCCGTACGATTCCAATGCCCGGCGCCACACCAGCTTCTCGAGCGTCTGGGTCTATCCGGTGGTCGACGACGACATCGACATCGAGGTCAACGAGGGCGATCTGAAGATCGACACCTACCGGGCGTCGGGCGCCGGCGGCCAGCACGTCAACACCACCGACAGCGCGGTCCGGATCACCCACGTTCCTTCGGGGATCATCGTCGCCTGCCAGAATCAGCGCTCGCAGCACAAGAACAAGGCCGAGGCGATGAAGATGCTGAAGGCCCGGCTGTACGAGGCCGAGCTCCAGCGCCGAGAGGCCCAGGCCAGCGCCGAGCATGCCGCCAAGACCGACATCGGCTGGGGCCACCAGATCCGCTCCTACGTCCTCCAGCCCTATCAGCTGGTCAAGGACCTGCGCACGGGCGTGACCTCGACCGCCCCGTCCGACGTCCTCGACGGCGATCTCGAGCGCTTCATGGCCGCGGCCCTGTCGCAGCGGGTCACCGGCGAAAAGGTCGAAGTCGAAGATGTGGATTAGGCGCTCTAAATCCTCCCCGGCTTTTGCCGGGGAGGGGAACCACCCGACGGGTGGTGGAGGGGTTCTTCCGGCGCCCGGAGAACCCCGGCAAATGCCGGGGAGGATTTTCAGCCTCCTCGCCCCTCTCCTCTTCCTCGCCGCCTGCCAGGAGAAGGCGCAGGAATCGCCTTTCCCAAGCCCGAAGCGGCCGGTCTCGCCGATCACCTCCGCTTCCTATTCGAACGAGGATGCGCGCGACTCCGTCCGCGAGGCCGAGACGGTGATGGACCTCGCCGACATCGGGGCGGGCATGTACGTCGCCGACATCGGCGCCGGCGAAGGCTATTATACGGTGCGCCTGGCGCCCCTGGTCGGCCGCAAGGGGCGGGTGCTCGCCCAGGACATCATGCCCGAGACGAGGGACGCGCTCGCCAGCCGGGTCACCCGCGAGGATTTGCACAATGTCGCGGTCAAGCTCGGCAAGCCCAACGATCCGCTGCTTCCCGACGGGAGCTTCGACCGGGTCTTCATGATCCACATGTATCATGAGATCGAGCGGCCGAGCGAGTTCCTGTGGAACTTGCGGCCCGACCTCAAGAAGAACGGCCGGGTCGTCGTGGTCGACGCCGACCGGCCGACGGACCGCCACGGCACCCCGCCGAGGCTGCTCATCTGCGAGTTCGCCGCGGTCGGCTACCAGCTCACCCGCTTCGAGCAACTTCAGGACAGCGAATCCTATTTCGCCCAGTTCGAGCCGTCCGGGGGCCGGCCCGAGCCGAAGGACATCCCCGTGTGCCCGGCGGCGGCGGACTGATCCGCCAGCCGGCGAAAGCGGATCAGGGGGACTCCTATTCCCCGTCATCCCGGGCTTGACCCGGGATCCATGAACACCGGTCCCTGCGAGTTCTCATCAATCCGTGTCCATGGATCCCGGCCTTCGCCGGGATGACGGTCGGGTCAGCCCTTGAACCCCTGGGCCACCACATACCATTCCGACGAGCCCTTTCGGCTGGCCGGGGGCTTGGCGTGCTTGACCGCGGTGAACCGCCGTTTCAGCTCGGCGACGAGGTGATTGTCGGCGCCGCCCGCAAGCACCTTGGCGACGAAGGCGCCGCCGGGCCTGAGCACCTCGCCGGCGAATTCGAGCCCGGCCTCGACCAGCGCCATCGTCCTGAGATGGTCGGTCTGCGGGTGGCCGACCGTGTTCGCCGCCATGTCGGAAAGGACGAGATCGGCCGGGCCGCCGAGCGCTTCGCGAAGCCGGCCGGGCGCCTCGTCGGCGAGGAAGTCGAGCTGGAACAGGATTGCGCCGTCGATCGGGTCGGTCGGCAGAAGGTCGATCCCCACCACCACCGCCTTCGGAACCCGCTTGCGGACGACCTGGGTCCAGCCGCCCGGGGTCACCCCGAGATCGACGACCCGCTCGGTGCCCTTGAGGAAGCCGAAGCGGTCGTCCAGCTCGATCAATTTGTAGGCCGCGCGCGAGCGATAGCCCTCCGCCTTGGCCCGCTTTACATAAGGGTCGTTCAGCTGCCGCTCGAGCCATTTGGTCGAGCCGACCTTGCGGCCCTTCGCGGTTTTTACGCGGGTCACCATTGTTTTGCCTCCCTATCGCAGATGGGGAGGGGGACCACCTGTGGACGACCCGCCAGCGGGTCGTCGATGGAGGGGTAACCGGCGAGGCCTGGACCATTACCCCTCCACCATGCTTCGCATGGTCCCCCTCCCCCCGCTGCGCGCGGGGAGGCAAGTCGTCCCCTCACAATTGATGCCCGTCCTTGGCCATGAGGGATCGCAATATCCCCTCGCGGATCCCGCGATCCGCGACCCCCAGCGTCTGGGCCGGCCAGATGTCCATGATCGCCTCGAGGATGGCGCAGCCGGCGACGACGAGATCGGCCCGCTCGGCGCCGATGCAGGGCAGCGCCGCCCGCTCGGCGAAGCTCATCCGCGACAGCATGTGGTTGACCGCCCGCATCTTGTCGACCGGCATCATCAGCCCGTCCACCGCCCGGCGGTCATAGCTGGGCAGGGCGAGATGGACGCTGGCGAGAGTCGTCACCGTCCCGCTCGTCCCGAGTAGCCGGATATTGCCCTCGCGCGGCGGCAGCAGTTCGGCGAAGCGGCGGAAGGCGTGGCGGACCCGCTCCTTCATCCGGCCATAAGCGGCCAGCCGCTCGTCGGCGTCGGCGAAGTCGCGCCCCTCGCTCTCGGTGAGTGAGACCACGCCCCAGGGCGCGCTCCACCAGCATTTGATCTTGGGCGTGCCCTCCGCGTCGGTGTCGATCAGGATGAGCTCGGTCGAGCCGCCGCCGATGTCGAAGATCAGCGCGGGCGCGTCGCCGGGCTCGAGCAGCCGGTGGCACCCCAACATCGCAAGACGGGCCTCCTCCTCGGGAGCGATGATCTCAAGGCAGATGCCGGTCTCCTGGCGGACGCGCTCGACGAAGTGGCGGCCGTTGACGGCGCGGCGGCACGCCTCGGTGGCGACCGAGCGGGCCAGCGAGACGTGGCGCCTCTTCAATTTCTCGGCACAGACCGAGAGTGCGGCCACGGCCCGGTCCATCGCCGAGTCGGCGATCCGCCCGCTCGCCGCCAGCCCCTCGCCGAGCCGGACCACGCGCGAGAAAGCGTCGATGACGACGAAGCCGTTATCGGCGGGACGGGCGATCAGCAGCCGGCAATTGTTGGTGCCGAGATCGAGCGCGCCGTAAGTGTGCCGGGGAGAGCGGAAGGGCCGCTGGGCGAGCGCATGCGTCGCGAGTTCAGCCGGACCGGGTACCGGCGGGAGCGGAGCCGTAGCAACCTGCTGCGCCATAGCGGAAAAACTCTTTTTTTCTCGTTCCGGCAGGCCGAGGCCGCCGGTGACTTGGCACCTTCGTACCGCGCCCCGTCCCCGTCGGCAAGGGAGGGGGTCGGTATGGTTAGATTGCCCGCCCAAATCCTCCCCACCGCTTCGCGGCGGGGAGGATATTACGGCCCCTTCCCCTGCGCCTCGGCGTCGCCGCCCGGATCGGCGGCGTTGCGCAATATGTCCTCGGCTTCCGGATTGCTCTGCCCGGCCGCACGATCCAGCGCGGCGTCGTGATCGGCGGCGCCGTCCTGCCCGCAGCCGAACATCAGCAGCGGAGCGGCGAACGCCAGGGGGAACCTGTTCATCGGCTTGGCTTCCTCGACAGGGTAAGCGAAATCAACGTGAGCGCGCGCCAAGAGTTGCCGCCGTTCGGCCGCACGGCCGGAATTTCGACCATGGTGACTTTTTTGCCGTTTCGAACGTGTCGGCCCGATAGGGAGGCCGTGCCCAGGATCGAGACTTACGGCCGCGGCTGAGGCGTCATCCCGGATCTGAGCCGGGACCCATGCTCGGCCTTCGCCGGAACGACGTCGGTTCATTCTTCCCCAAGCGGCTTTGCGAACCGGTAGCTCGTCCGCTCGAAGCCCAGGCGGCGATAGAAGCCATGCGCGCCGGACAGGTCGACCTGGCTCGTCACTTCGATGAGCCCGCAGCCCCTCGCCCGCATTTCCACGCAGGCGGCCTCGACCAATGTCCGGCCCACGCTTTGCCGCCGTTTCCCGTAGGCAACGACCATCATCGTGATCCGCCCGACCGGCGCCGGCCGGTGGAGGACCGGAGTCACGTGCCAGGCCAGGATCCCGATCACTTCGCCCTGCTCGGCGAGGAAAGGCGTCTCCCGCCCTTTCTTCAGCACAGCCAGCCTGGCCGCTATCTCGTCGGAGCCCGCTTCGAAGCCCAGGCCGGTGACGAGGTCGGCGATAGCCTCCGAATCCGCCGGCCGAGCGGGGCGGATCGAAAGCGGCGGTGGAGGTTTCGGCTCGGGCTCGGGTTCGTGTGCGGGTTCGGGCTCCGGCGCACGGGCCGGCGCCGCTCGCGGCTCGGCTTCGGGGGCCGGGCGTTTCTTCGGCCGGGCCGGCGGCCCGGCCCCGGCTGAGCGAAGGGAAGTCTTCCAGTCGGCGAGCGCGCCCTTGTGGAGATAATCCTCTATCTCCTGCGCGGTCGCGGTCAGGCCCGATTTGCCGAAGCCGAGCAGCTTCCTGCCGTCTGCGTCGGTCAGGCCGTAACGGCCGTGATCGCCCTTGCCGGGTGTCCGGACCCGCGACCTGACGAGCTTCAGGCCGCGATTGGCCGCGGCATCCCGAAGCCCGTCATCGCGGCCTGAGTCGCTCATCCTTCGGCCGGGGGCCTTCAGCTCTTCTTGGCGGGAGTCGTCTTTCCGGCGGTGGTCGTCTTCCTGGCGCCGCCGCTCTTCTTGGCGTCGCCCGAAGCCGAGCGCCCGCGGACCAGCGGAATGGCCGCCGCGGCGATCACGCCCGCGGCAAGCGCGGCGCCCGCGGCGATCGCGGTCTTGGGATTCTCGCGTGCATAATCGGTCGCCTGCTCGCGAAGCTTGCCGGCCCGTTCGGAGATGGAGGGGCCACCGCTCTGCTCCTGCTGCGGTTCCTCGGCGGCTTTGGCATGGGGCATGGCGCTATTGGGGATATTGGACATGGTACGCTCCGTTCTTCAGGTGGGATTGCGCAAGCGAAACGAACGCCGCGGCGGGCGGGTTCCGGGCCGTACCGATGTTTAACCTCCATCCACCCCGCCCCTGCCTCGACAGTGCTGGCGCTGCCGCTCGATCCGGCGTAGGGCTGAAGCGATGCTGTCATATCCCGTTCGAATGGTTCCTACCAAGGAAGGCGAGGTTCGAGTCGTCTTCCCCGACGTTCCGCAGGCGGTGGCGGAAGGCCGCGACGAGGAGGATGCGCTCTACCGCGCCAAGTTCGTCCTCGAAATGTGCCTCGGCCACATGCTCGCCCATGGCGAGCTTCCGCCCAAGCCCTCCGACATATGCGGCGCCCCGACGGTGACCACCGAGAAATTCACCCGGGTGCGGGAAGAGGACGGGGCGGAGTAGAGCCCTACCGAATGCAGATCCAGGTCGCCTCCTGCTTCTCGAGCGGGCGCGCCTTGTCCCCGCCCACCGTCGCCCGCGCCGGCCAGCCGAGGCCATATTCTGCCGAGTCGTTGCCGGTCGGCTCCGTTCGGCCGACGCTGACGGTGATCCCGGGGGCGGTGAAGAAGCCGCCGGTCGGCCCGACCGGGCCCGACACGGCGAGCGGGACCCTCCGGCCGTCGACCCGGGCGACCGCGCCGGCGGCGTTGACGACGAGAAGCAGGCGGCCGTCGCGGTGCAGCCGGCAGGCCGGCTTGGAACGCAGTTCGGGGCCGAGGTCCTTTTCCTTCAGATTGGCCAGCCGGGGCGCCGGCTCGATCTCCTCGCTGGTCCGGTCGGCCAGCTTCTCCAGCCGGTTCTCCAGCTCCTCGATACTGTTCGCGCGCGGCCGGTCGTCCTCCTCCGGCCCGCCGCAGGCGGCGAGGAGGAACGGGACGGCCAGGAGAAAGGCGCGCGGCATGCCCGCTCAACCCGCAACGGGCGCGACTCGATCCGCCGCCTTTATCGGGTGACTGGAAATTAGCCGGGGCCGGCCAGGCCCGGAATGACGGTCCCTCGACGCGGCGGCGCCCGTTCGAAGCGCCAGGTGCCGCCTCCCCTGCCCTTCAGCCCGCACAGGGTGCTCGTCCGCCCCCGCTCCAAAGTCGCGATGAACGCCGCCAGCGCTTCTCCGCGCGGCTTCGCTCCGGGCGTCAGATGGCGCAGGCAGCGCAGCACCAGCCGGCGCAGCAGCTCCGGCGGAAGGCCACCCGGGCGAAGCGTCGCCGCGTCTTCGTCCAGATCCGCCCGAGCCGCGAAGAGCGGCCCCGCAATCCATTCCAGAGCCGTTTCCGCCTCGGCGAGAAGGGCGGCGCTCCGGGCGAGCGCGGCCGGGTCGAGCCACGGCGCGTCTCCCAGCCGGCGCCGAAGCCGTGCCCGATCGAACCGCTCGTCCGAATTGCCCGGATCGAGCGCCGGCTCCACCCCCGCCGCGGCGACCACCGAGCGAAGCTCGCCGCGCCGCCAGCCGAGCAGTGGACGGCACAATCGAAGCCGCCCCTCGGTGCCCGGCACCCCGACTTCGGCCCTGATCCCGGCGAGCCCCGCGACTCCCGAGCCGCGGCCCAGCCGCATCAGCAGGGTCTCCGCCTGGTCGTCGCAATGATGCGCGGTGAGAATTCGCCCGAGGCCTTCCCGGTCCATCCACTGCGCCAGCGCGGCGTATCGAGCCGCCCGCGCGGCCGACTGAAGCCCCTCCCCGGCCGGTTCGACGATGGCCGGAAGGATCCGATGCGGAACGCCGATCTCGTCGCAGAGGCGGGCCACCGCCTCGGCTTCGCGCAGGCTTTCCGGGCGCAGGCCGTGGTCGACCGTCGCCGCGCTCACGCTTTCCGGGAAGGCCGCGCGCGCGAGCAGAAGCAAGGCGAGACTGTCGGGACCGCCCGAGACGGCGACTCCCAGAACCCCTGGATCGGCCCCGGCGACCGCCTCGAGATCGGAGCGGAAGCGCGCGACTGTATCCGGAAACGGAGCAATGGCCATTTGACGACCTTAACCTCAGCATACGACGGGATACAGAATGCGTTCAGTCGCTCTGCCCCACCGCCCGTTCAAGCCCGGTCGGGCCTTAGAAAACAAAAAAGGTAATATTCGCGTGCCCGTCCGCAAATCCTTCGTCCTTCTCCTACTCGCCGGAACCGCGACATCGCCCCTCCTCGGCCAGGAAACGCCGCCACGCGAAACCGCGGTTGCGGCGCCCGATCCGACGCCTCCGGTAGCGGAGCCGGCCGAGGCTGAGGCCGCCGCCGCCCAGGTCGATCCCGCCGATCCCGATTCCGAGCTCGACGAGGACGGCGAGACCATCGTCGTCACCGGCCAGCGCCAGCGCGGCGCCGTGCTCGGCGACATCCCGCCCGAAGTTCAGTTCAACAGCCGCGAGATAAGGGCGCTCGGCGCCGGCAGCCTCGACGAATTGCTCGAAGCGATCGCCCCGCAGACCCGGAGCGGCCGCGGCCGCGAGGACGGGCGCCCCATCATCCTCCTCAACGGCCGCCGGATCTCCGGCTTCGCCGAGATTCGCGACATCCCGCCCGAGGCGATCGTCCGGGTCGACGTCATGCCTGAGGAAGTCGCCCTCAAATATGGCTACCGGGCCGACCAGAAGGTCGTGAACTTCGTCCTGAGGCGCCGCTTCGACGCCTATACCGCGGAGGTCGAGGGCGGTCTCGCCACCGACGGCGGCCGCGAATCCTACGGCGCCGAGCTCAACTATCTTCAGATCAACACGGCCGGCCGAATCAATTTGGGCGCCGAGTTCAACCGCGCCGAGCCCTTGTTCGAAAGCGAACGCGACATCGTCCAGGCGGAGCCCGTGGCCGGAATCGAGCTTGGCCGCTACCGTACGCTCCTGCCCCGGACCGACCGGCTGGAGGTGAGCGCAACGATCGCCCGCGCCGTCTCCGAAAGCGTTTCCGCCACCTTGAACGGCACGTTCGACGTCAATTCGAGCACCGCCTTCCTCGGCCTTCCGAGACCGAGCCTGACCCCGCCGGGCCTTCGGCGCGAGAGCGACACGAGGACCGCCCATCTCGGCCTTTCGGTCAACGGCGCGATCTCGCCCTGGCAATGGTCGCTGACCGCCGCTCTCGACCGCAATGCGAACGAGAGCGAGACCCAGACCGTCGTCGGCCTCGATCGCTCCCGTTCGGTCAACCAGATCGGCAATGCCGAGCTGCTCCTGAACGGCCCCTTGTTCAACCTGCCCGCCGGCGGAGTCACCGCCGCCGCCCGCGGCGGCTTCGACGCCCGCGGCCTGACCAGCCAGTCGGATCGAGGCGGCAGCTTCACCGCCCGCGAGCTCTCGCGAAGCCGCGGGCATGCCCAGGTCAATATCGACATCCCGATCGCCAGCCGCCGCCGGGCGGCTCTGGCCGCGCTCGGCAACCTCTCCGCCAACGTCAACGCCGAGATCGAGCATCTGTCGGACTTCGGCACTTTGCGGACTCTCGGCGCCGGTCTCAACTGGTCGCCCATTTCCGAGGTCAACCTGATCGCGTCCGTCACCGACGAGGACGGAGCGCCCTCGATGCAGCAGCTCGGCGACCCCGTCCAGCAGACCCCCGGAGTCCGCATCTTCGACTTCGTGCGCGGCGAGACCGTCGAGGTGACCCGGATCGACGGCGGCAACCCGGCCCTGGTCGCCGACAACCGGCGCGTGTGGAAATTCGGCGCGAACGTCCGGCCCTTCACCAAGACGGATCTGTCGCTGAGCGCCAATTACACGTCGAGCCGGATCGTCGACGCCATCTCCGGATTCCCGGCGGCCACCGCCGAGATCGAGGCGGCTTTTCCGGACCGATTCCAGCGCGATCCGGACGGACGGCTGCTGCTGGTCGACACGCGGCCGGTCAATTTCGCCCGGGTCGAGCGGTCGGAGCTGCGCTGGGGGTTCAACCTAAGCTTTCCGATCGGGCCCCAGCCCCAGCCGGGCCAGGGCCGAGGACGCTTCGGCGCCGGCGGCCGGGGCGCTGCCGGCGCGACGGGAACGCCGGGGGCGACGGGCGCACCGGCTGCGCCAGCGCCCGGTGCAGGCCAGGTCCGGCCCGCTGAAAATCCTCCCCAGGGCGCCGGAGCTGAGCGCGGGCCGCGCCCGGGCGGCGGCCAGGGCGGTTTCCGCGGCGGCGGCGGGCGCGGCGGCTTCGGCGGCGGACGCGGCGGCTTTGGAGGCGGCGGCGGCGGAGGCCGCGGCCGGCTCCAATTCGCCCTCTATCACACTTGGCATATCACCGATTCGGTGCTGATCCGGCCGGGCGTTCCGGAGCTCGACTTCCTCGACGGCTCGGCCGGAGGCAGCCGCGGCGGCAAGCCCCGTCACGAGCTCGAATTCCAGGGCGGCCTGTTCAAGAACGGCCTCGGCGCGCGGCTCACCGCCAATTGGCAGAACGCGACCTTCGTCCGCGGCGGCCCCGTCGCCGGAGGCGGCGCCGGCGACGATCTGTTCTTCGACGATTTCACGACCGTCAACCTGCGCCTGTTCGCCGATCTCGGCCTTCAGAAATTCGCCCGCGAGCGGCCGTTCCTGCGCGGGATGCGGGTGAGCCTGTCGATCGACAATCTGTTCAACGCCCGCCAGCAGGTCCGCGACGGGCTCGGAGCGAACCCGATCAGCTACCAGCCCGGCTATCTCGACCCGCTCGGGCGCTCGGTGCGGCTGAGCTTAAGGAAATTGTTCTTCTGATTCTTGCCTCCCCATGCGCAGCATGGGGAGGGGGACCACCCGAAGGGTGGTGGAGGGGTAGAAGGCACCTAAGCACAGAGGTTCAAGCGGAAGACGGCGTGGCCTGCGCCGCTTACCCCCCACCAGGCTTCGCCTGGTCCCCCTCCCCATCTTCGATGGGGAGGCAAATCATTGCCCCAATATCCTCCCCAGCCCCTTCCTGAGCTTCTCCTTCTTCGTCCTCGGCCGCTCCTCGGCCTCCTCGTCGCGATCGTCCCCCGGCCCGGGCATGGTCATTCCCAGCATTCCCATATGGGTCGACTTGGTCCTCAGCTTCACCGTCCATTCCGGCCGCCAGGCGCGCGCCGCCCCGGCGGGCCTGGGCTGGGAGAAATTGCTCTCGCCTCCGAAGGCGACGAGGATCAGCATCGATTGCGGCGCCGCCCTCGCGACTTCGGCCGGCACGGTGCAGCGGTCCGCCGCCGCCGGCATCAGCACCCGGCTCTGGACCAGCCGGGCGATGTCCGCTTCCGCGACATAATCGGCCGCCAGCATCGGCACCGACGTCTCGGACGAGGTCCAGATTATCATGTCGCCATTCTGCGCCGCGCCCATGATCGAGCCGAACCAGGCGCGAGCGCCGGGGACCGGACGCCAGACCAGAGGGATCGACCCGGACGCTCCGGCGCTGTTGGAGGCCAGGACGACCGGGGCGAGGAAATCCTGGCCGGCGCCCAGGGCGAAGCGGATCTCCGGCGAATAATTGCCGCGGATGGAATGCTCGCCGACCAGCGAGCCGGCCGCCGGCACCCGCGCCTGCGAGCGCGCGTTCGGCCACTCGCCATAGGTCGTCGAAGTCGCGGCCGAGGGCGGGATCGTCGGCTTCAGCGGCGAATTGGCGAGGGCGGGCGGCACCTTGCCCGCGGCCATCGAGGCGAAGTCGAGCACCGCCGGCTGGCCGGCCCTGACCCGCTCGCCGCAGCCCCAATAGATCAGCATGCGCCCCTTCGGCCGCTCCATCTGGCCCCACGGCTGGGCCGGCGCGGGGGTGCGCGCCATCGCCTCCGGAGTGACCAGCGGCAGGCTCTGCCCGGCCTGAAGGCCCGCCGGCGGGAAATGCTCGGCCTGCGGCGCTCCGGTCGCCCGGCGCGGGCTGCCGAGCTGGAGGGTGAGCGTTCGGACGTAGGAGGAGGAGCGGCCGCGCCCGCTCAGCATCGAGCCCATCACCGAGCCGGCGCTCGGGCGTCCGCCCCCGGCCAAAGCGGCGAGGCCCGAAGCGGTATCGGCGCTCATCCAGTAGACGGCCGGACCGGTGCCCCGCGCCTGGCCGATCGCCGCCGCTCCGGCGGCCAGTGCGAGCAGGCTCGCGCCCGCCCAGACAATCTGCTTCGTCCTCATCCTCTCACCCCCAAGATTTGATTTCGGCCTTATAACGACCTGCCCAAAATCGCGCAAAGAGGAAGCCGCGAACCGTATCGGGTGCGTAAGGTCCCCTGGAAAAAACGGGTCGGCGCTCGGCAGGGAACGCCGGCGAAGCTTTTCTCGCTAAGCGCCGCATGAGCGACGACGCCGTCTTCCTGCGCCAACAGGCCCGCCGATGCCGCCGGCTCGCCCGAGGCTTCGCCACCCCCGACGTGGTCGAGACGCTCACTCGAATGGCGAGCGAATATGACGCGCGCGCAGAGGAGATGGAGAAGAAAGAGTAACTTGCCTCCCCGCCGCGAAGCGGTGGGGAGGGGGAACCGGCGAAGGTGGTGGAGGGTGATCTAGACCATGATCATTTTAGACTGAAGCGCTGTCTCATCCCGTCATGCTGAACTTGTTTCAGCATCCAGCTTTACGCTTCCCGGGCGAGCGACCAGCTGGACCCTGAAACAAGTTCAGGGTGACGCCGATGTCGGGAAAAAGTCCGCGATTCATTCTCAAGCGATCACGCTCTAGCGTAGAGCGGGCGGACCCAGCGCGAGACGTCGGAAACCTGCGCCAATTACCCCTCCACCAGGCTCCGCCTGGTCCCCCTCCCCTTCTTCGATGGGGAGGCAGGCTATCGGCACTTCGCCTGGGTGCGTGCCGCCGGAAGCCGCGACTTGACCCAGTCGCGCATGGTGGCGCCATAGACGTCCTGGAGCTCGTCATAGGCCTTGCAGGCGTCGGCGGGCTTGTCGAGCGAGACCAGCGCCTGGCCCAGGAAATAGAGGCTGTCGGCGGCACGCTCGCCTTTGGGGTTGGCCTGGTAATTGGCCAGGAAGGCCTTGGCGGCGGTGGCCGGCTTGCCGGCGTCGAGATAGGCGCGGCCGGCGAGATTGCTCGCCCAGCTCGCCCATTTGCTCTTGGGATAGCGCTTGGCGGCCGCCTCCAGCGCCTTCTGCGCCTCGGTGTAGCGCTTCGCCTCCCACAGCCGGAAGCCCGCGTTGTACGCCGCCTCGGCGGCGGCCTCGCCGGTGGCGGCGGCGGCGGGACGGGCGGCGGGCTCGTCCTCCTCTTCGGCCTCGGAGGCGGCCGGCCGCGGCTTCTGCGCGGAGGAGGCCGACGGACGGGCCGGCTCGGCCGCGGGTGCGCCGCTTCGCTCCAGCGCGTCGAGCCGGGCGCCGGTGCTGTCGCGAAGGCGGGTCATGCCCTCCTCGACCTGGCGAAGCCGGTTGCCGCTCTGTTCGACCTGGCCGGTAAGCTCGCGAAGCTGGGCCTCGAGCGAGTCGACCCGGGCGGTGAGGTCGGCGACGGCGGTGGACGCCGGCACGCCCGCCTGGGTCCCGGCCGGCGGCTGTTGCTCGATCTCGGGCGCGACCTGGGCGCCGTTCGGGAACACCCGGCGCTGGACGGCTCGAAGCTCCTGCTCGAGCCGTTCGATCCTCCGCTCCGCGCTCTCGCTTCGCTGGGCGGCCGCCGGAACCGCCGCGCTCGCCATCAGGAGCATCGCAACGAGATGAAAACGCATGATAAAATCCCCCAACCCAGCGGTCGTGCCTTATCCTAACCGGCTTGGGGCCGGGGTAGAAGAGTGAATTATTACGGGGTCGCGGCGGGCGGAATCCCCGGCGGTGCGCCGCCCCCGGCCTGCCCTCGGGCGACAAGGTCGGCGGCGGTCAGGCTGACGTTCGAGATGGTCGTCTCCGGCGGTCCGAGCGGCGCCACCTGGGCCCCACCGACGCTGACCCGAAGCACGTTGGCCCGGGCGGTCCGGACCCGAGGCGACTGGGCGCCCGCCGGCACCTGATAGCTTTCGCCGCTTTTCAGGGTTCCCATGTAGAGCGGCGCTCCGCCGCCGGCCTGGTCGATCCGAAGCCAGACGTCCTCCGTCGCGGTGAGTACCACCGGTCCGTTGCTCGGCGGCGGCGCCGCGGCCCTCGGCTGCGCCGGGGCCGCCGGGTCGACGGCCGCCGGAGCGTCCGCCTGGGTGATGGCGACGTCCGCCGGGCTGTCGTCGCCGACCGCGCCGCTACGCCAGACCAGGTAGCCGATGACGAGCAGGATCGCGATCACCGCCGCGGCGATGGCGATGGAGCGCGGAGGCACCCGAGCCGGGTCGGTCGGCTCGTAGAAAGGCGCCGCGGCAACATGGCCCGGGCGGATCCCGCCGAGCTGCTGGCGGACCTCGGCGCCGATCTGGGCGCCGTCGAGGTCGACAGTGTTGGCGTAGCTGCGCGCGAAGCCGACGCTGTAGGTGATGGCGGGGAGCGCGTCCCACTCCCCCTTCTCGATATGCTCGAGGTGGCGGACCGGGATCCGGGTCAATTGGGCGACGTCGTCCAGGCTCAGCTTCTTGGCTTCGCGCGCGACCCGAAGCCGCTCGCCGACCGACTGGCCCAGCAACTGATCCTGGTCCGCTTCCGCCATATCGCTTCCGATTTCCTACCAATTTGGATTAATCCATAGAGACGGGGAGCGCAGGCAAAAGTCAACCGGACTGGTACCCATCCTCCGTCAGACCTGGACCCCCTGGCCTTCCGCCCACGCGGCCAGCGCCCCGCGCAGATCGGCCGGCGGCCGCGCCAGATATTCCTCCATCGCCGGAAGCAACGCCGACCGGTCGAGCGACCTGATCATCGCCTTGATCGGCCCGACCGCCGCCGGGGTGATCGAAAATCGGGTGAGGCCGATCCCGATCAGGGCCATCGCCTCCAGGGTCCGCCCGCCCATCTCCCCGCACACGCCGACAGGGACCCCCGCCTCATTGGCCTCGCGGACGATCCTTCGAAGGAAGCGAAGGATGGAGGGGCTCAGCCAGTCGTAGCGCTCCGCCAGCTTGGGATGGGCGCGGTCGGCCGCGAACAGGAATTGGGTGAGGTCGTTGGTCCCGATCGAGAGGAAGTCCACCTTGGGCAGGAGGATGTCGAGGGTCTCGGCGAGCGCCGGCACTTCGAGCATGGCGCCGTAGCGGATGCTCGTCGGAAGCCTCTTCTCGTGCTGCGCGAGCCATTCGCGCTGCTGCTCGACCAGCGCCCGAGCCTCGTCATATTCCCAGGGCTCGGAGACCATCGGGAACATGACGTTCAGCTCGCGGCCGGCGGCGGCGCCGAGCAGCGCCCGGGCCTGCGCCTTCATCAGCCCGTCGCGGTCGAGGGCGAGCCGCAACGCCCGCCAGCCCATCGCCGGATTCTCCTCGAAGCCGACGTCGCCCATGTCGAGATAGGGCAAAGCCTTGTCGCCGCCGACGTCGATCGTCCGGAAGATGACCGGCTTGTCGCCGGCCGCGTCGAGCACCGCCTTGTAGAGCCTTTGCTGGCTCTCGCGGCTCGGCAGGGTGGCGGAGACGAGGAACTGGAACTCGGTCCGGAACAGGCCGATCCCGTCCGCGCCCACCATCTCGAGCGCGGCGACGTCGTCGCGAAGGCCGGCATTGACCATCACCGTCACTCGCGAGCCGTCCTTCGTCACCGGCGGCAGGTCGCGGAGCGCGGCGAACTCGGCGCGGCGCTTCTTGGTGATGACGAGCTTGGCCTTGAACGCCTCCTCGACCGCGCCCGTCGGCCGGACGAACGCTACCCCGGCGTCGCCGTCGAGAAGCACCTCGTCGCCCTCGCCGATCACCTGGCGGACGCTCCGCACCCGCCCGAGCATCGGGACTCCCATCGCCCGGGCGACGATGGTGACGTGGGCGGTCAGCGATCCCTCCTCGAGCACCACGCCCTTCAGCCGCCGCCGGTCATATTCGAGCAGTTCGGCGGGCCCGAGGTTGCGGGCGATGAGGATCGCGTCGTGCGGAAGCCCCATCTGCGCCGCGGTGCCGAGCTGCCCGGCGACGATCCGGAGCAGCCGGTTCGACAGATCGTCGAGATCGTGCATCCGGTCCTGGAGCAGGCTGTCGTCGATCTCGCGCATCCGCATCTGCATGCGCTGGCGGACCCGCTCGATCGCCGCCTCGGCGGTGAGGCCGCTGTCGATCGCCTCGTTGATCCGGCGCGACCAGCCCTCGTCATAAGCGAACATCTTGTAGGTCTCGAGCACCTCCTGATGCTCGCCGGCCGTCCCGAACTCGGCCTGGTTGGTCATGTTGTCGATCTGCTCGCGCATTTTCCGGAAGGCGGAATAGACCCGGTGGCGCTCGGCCTCGACGTCCTCGGCGACCGTATGCTCGATGAGGATCCGCGGCTGGTGATAGACCGCCTGGCCGCGCGCCATCCCGGCGACCAGCTTCAGCCCGTCGAGCCGTTCCGGCCCGTCCCCGCGAGTCGTCGAGCCCGTGGCCGCCGCCTTGTCGGCAAGTCCGGCATTGGCGATCAGCTCGGCCAGCACCATCGCCACCGTCTGAAGCGCCTCGATCTCGAGCGCGTCGTAGGCGCGGGCCTCCGCATGCTGGACGGCGAGCACGCCGATGGCCCGCTCGCGTCGGACGATCGGAACGCCCGCGAAGCTGTGGAACAGCTCCTCGCCGGTCTCCGGCCGATAGGCGAATTCCGGGTGGCTCGGCGCCTCGGCGAGGTTGAGGATGGAGACGTCCTTGGCGATGGTCCCGACCAGCCCCTCGCCGAGCGCCAGCTTGGTGACGTGGACCGCGCTCTGGTTGAGCCCGACGGTGGCGAACAATTCGAGCACCCCGTCGCGAAGCAGGTAGATGGAGCAGACCTCGCTCGCCATCGCTTCGGCGATGATCTTCACCACCTTGTTGAGCTTGGCCTGGGCGCTCGTGCGCGACGCCATCACGTCGTGCAGCCCGGTCAAGATCTCGCGGGCTGAAGCGGCGGATTGGGCGGGCATGGCGAAGCGGTAGCAGATGGGAGCGCACGGGCGCCACGGGAATTGCGCTCCGGTGTGCGCTTAGCTATGTATCTACAACGAGTCGAATGTATATCCGGGAATTGAATATGAAGGTAGCTAAGTGGGGCAACAGCCTTGCCATTCGGATCCCAAAGGACGTCGCCAAGGCTCTTGGCATCAATGAGGGCGATGATGTCGAGCTCGAGCCGGGGCGCATTGGGGTCCTCCGCCTCAATCGTGAGATGACCAGAGAAGAGGCCCTTGAGAGCTTGAGGCGCCTCCGCGGCACAATGCCCGTGGGTTTCAAGTTCGATCGGGAAGAGGCGAATGCCCGCTGACGCGTTCGTCGATACGAATGTACTTGTTTACTTCACAGGACAGGGAGAAAAGGCCTCGATAGCCGAAGCGTTCATCGCCGCCGGTAGCACCATCAGCGTCCAAGTGCTGAACGAGCTGGCTGCCGTGTGGAAGCGGAAATATGGATATTCGTGGCAGCAGATACGAGAAGCCCTGTTGCCTTTACCGAAGTTACTGAAGGTCGTTCCCCTTACGCTCGATACCCACGAGCTCGGACTGTTCGTGGCGGAACGATACCAGTTGCGGATCTACGATTCTCTTCTGTTGGCCGCCGCGCTCGAAGCCGGCTGCACCGCCTTCTGGTCGGAGGATCTGCACGAGGGCCTGGTCGTCGAGCGGCAGCTGACGATCCGCAACCCGTTCCGCTAGAGTCGATTTGACCTGAGTTGACCAACCTCGTCATGCCGGGTGACGATACAAGCCAAGCCGGCATTGCTTTAAGCCGACCGAGCGTTCCTGCGCCGTCTCTCAGGACGCCTCGAAGATCATCGTCTCGGCCTTCACCAGATCCTCGTTCCCGACGTTGACATGGTGGCGTTCGATTCCCTGGAGCATCTCGTGCGCGGACTCGCCGTAGCCGACCCGCTCGATCCGGCTGAAGCCGGCCGACCGGAGATCGGCTTCCAGCGTCTCCGCGTCGTAGAGGAACTGGTGGCCCCAGGCGCGGAAGGCGTTGTTGATGACGAAGGGGGGCTTGGCGAGCGCGGGATCGCCCAGGAACCTGCCCGCGATCCATTCCATGTAGCGCCGGCCGGTTTCGCCGGGCGCCTCGCGCAGCTTCAGAAGGAAATCGAGGTCCGGAGTCGTCAGCCGAAGCACTCCGCCCGGCCGAAGCACCCGCCGGGCCTCGTTCAGCATGACCCGGGCGCCCTCCCGGGGCACGTGCTCGATCATATGCTCGGCAAAGACGAACTGAAAGCTCGAGTCGGGGAACGGGTAGGGCTTGGTGGCGTCCAGATAGAGTATCCTGCCCGTGGGCTCGATGTCGGTCTCGAGCCAGCCGCCGAGGTGGGCATGGCTCGCGCCGAGGTGCAAGGCGGGCGTCGGGGCCGAATCCAGATAGCGGCGGAACGCATTTTTTCTCCGCGACAAATAGACATGGCGAAGCTTTATCGCGTCGTCGCGCAGGCCGCGGATGGTTCTCGATTTACCCAATAACTGACGCACGAACTGCCTCTCATTCCAAACGCCGCGCTATTTCCGCTCTCCATCGGCCCGTCAAGCGCGCACCGGGGCCGGGAGCGTCAGCCGTTCTGCCCGCGCCGCTCCAGCGCATGAGCGGCCTCGTCGACGAGGCGCCTCAAGATGTCCGCCGCCGGCGCCTCTTCCTTGACCATCCCGACCGACTGGCCGGCCATCACCGAGCCGCTCTCGACGTCGCCGTCGATCACCGCCCGCCTGAGCGCCCCGGCCCAATAATGCTCGATCTGGAGCTGCGCCTCCATCATCTCGACCTCCCCCTTGTCGAGCAGGTCGGCGACCTCGCGCTGCTTGGCGGCGAAGCTCTCCATCTCGCGATTCTTGAGCGCCCGAACCGGGATGACGGGAAGGCGCGGGTCGATCTGGACGCTGGTGATGGCGTCGCGCGCCGAGGCGCGGATGAAGGCCTTCTTGAAATTGGGATGGGCAATGCATTCCGTCGCGCAGACGAAGCGCGTTCCGAGCTGCACTCCGACCGCCCCCATCTCCAGATAGCCGGCGATCAGGCCGCCATGGCCGATTCCTCCGGCGACGAAGATCGGCATGTCGGCGGCGAGCGGCGGCAATATCTCCTGGGCGAGGACCGAGGTCGACACCGGGCCGATATGCCCACCCGCCTCCATCCCCTCGATCACCAGCGCGTCGACGCCCGAGCGGGCCAGCTTCCTGGCCAGCGCGAAGGCCGGAGCGAAGCAGATGAGCTTGGCGCCATTGCCCTTGATCCGGTCGATCGAGCCGGGCGGCGGAAGCCCGCCGGCGAGGACGACGTGGCTGACCTCGTGGCGGGCGCAGACGTCGATCAGCTCGGAGAGCATGGGATGCATGGTGATGAGATTGACCCCGAACGGCCGGTCGGTGCGCGCCTTCGTCTCCGCGATCTCGGTGTCGAGCAGATCCGGAGTCATCGCCCCGCAGGCGATCACCCCGAACGCTCCGGCGTTGGAAAGCGCCGAGACGAGGTTCCGCTCCGAAATCCAGCTCATCGCCCCGCCGAGGATCGCGACCTCGCAGCCGAGGAAGTCGGTTCCGCGCTTCATCAGTCGGGCGAGGCGTTCGTGGCCGAGGGTGGGGGGAGTGTCGAAATCGGTCATGTTCTCTCCGTCGCCCCAGCGAAGGCTGGGGCCCCAGGGGGTGAAAGGCGCGGGTGGTCTTCACCCGCCGGGGCCCCAGCCTGCGCTGGGGCGACGAGATGCGTCACGTCTTTTCGCCCAGATCGTCCAGCCCATAGGCCGTATGCAACACCCGAACCGCGAGCTCGGTATATTCCTCGGCGATCAGAACCGACACCTTGATCTCCGAGGTGGTAATGGCGAGAATGTTGATCCCGCGTTCGGCGAGCGTCTGGAACATCGTCGCCGCAATTCCAGCATTGGACCGCATCCCGACTCCGACCGCGCTCACCTTGACGACATTGGTGTCGGTGAGGATCTCGTCATAGCCGATCGAGTCCCGCGCCTTTTCGAGTATGTCGCGGCTCTGCGCCAGGGCGGCGGTGGGGATCGTGAAGGTGAGGTCGCTCTTCTGCCCCGCCCGAGGCACCGACTGGACGATCATGTCGACGTTGATCGCGCTCCCCGCGAGGGGCGCGAAGACCGCCGCCACCGCGCCGGGCCGATCGGGCATCCCGACGAGGGTCACCCGCGCCTCGTTCTTGTCGTAGGCGATTCCGGTGATGAGCTGCCGTTCCATTTGATATTCCTCGATGGCCTCGTCGCCGACCACCATCGTTCCGGGGCGGTCGTCGAAGGACGAAAGGACTCGGATCGGGATGTTCTCGCGCATGGCGAGCCCGACCGATCGGGTCTGGAGCACCTTCGCTCCGACGCTGGCGAGCTCCAGCATCTCCTCATAGGTGACGGCGGGCAGCTTGCGGGCGCGCGGAACGATTCGCGGATCGGTGGTGTAGACCCCGTCGACGTCGGTGTAGATGTCGCAGCGGTCGGCATTCACCGCCGCCGCCAGAGCCACCGCCGAAGTGTCCGAACCGCCACGGCCCAATGTGGCGAGGCTGCCGTCGGCGGCGACGCCCTGGAAGCCGGGGATGACGGCGATCCCGCCCTCCCTGAACACGCGCTCCAGGACGCTGGCCTCGATATCGTCGATCAAAGCGGAGGCGTGGCCTGAGGTCCGGATCGGAAGCTGCCAGCCCATGTAGGAGCGGGCATTGACCCCCATCCCCTGCAGAGTGATGGCGAGGAGCCCGCTCGTCACCTGCTCGCCGCTCGCCACCACCACGTCATATTCGCGCGGATCGTAGAGGCTGGACGCCTCCCTGCAGAATTGGATCAGCCGGTCCGTCTCCCCCGCCATCGCCGAAACCACGACGGCGACCTGGTTCCCGGCCTCCGACTCGGTCTTCACCCTTTGGGCGACATTCCGGATCCGCTCGATGCCCGCCATCGAGGTGCCGCCGAATTTCATCACGATGCGGGCCATGACGGCGGCTCTTTTCGTGTCGCGGCGTTCAGTGCAAGGAGATTCAGGTGCAGCGACAGGATCGGCCATGACCGCGACGAACACGATCGACCCCAGAGAAGCCGCCCATTTCGGCGCCATGGCCGCCGACTGGTGGGACCCCCGGGGCTCGTCCGCAATGCTCCACCAGCTCAACCCGGTGCGGCTCGCCTACATTCGCGACCGGATCGACCAGCATTGGGGAATGGACGAATGCGGGCTCAGGCCGCTCGAAGGGCGGCGGGCGGCGGACGTCGGCTGCGGCGCCGGGCTGCTCGCCGAGCCGCTGGCGCGGCTGGGGGCTCGGGTCACGGGGATCGATCCGGCGCCCGAGAATATCGCTGCGGCGCGCGACCATGCGCTCGGCCAGGGACTCGAGATCGACTATCGGGCCGGCGGAGTCGAGGCGCTCGAGGGCCACTTCGATCTCGTCACCTGCCTCGAGGTGGTCGAGCATGTCGCCGAGACCCGGACCTTCGTCCAGGGCCTGGCGGATTCGGTCGCCGACGGCGGACTGCTCATCCTCTCCACCCCCAACCGAACCGCTTTGTCGAGGCTCATGCTGATCCTGATCGGCGAGGGCACCGGCCGGATCCCCAGGGGCACCCACGATTGGGAGAAGTTCCTCTCGCCCGAGGAGCTGTGCGCCCTGCTCCGCGATTGCGGGCTCGAGATATTGGATTGCCACGGCCTCGCCTGGGGCCCGGCCCGCGGCCTCCATTTGTCGGACAACAAGAGCCTCGATTATTTCGTGACAGCCCGCCGATTTGCCTCCCCATCGTAAGATGGGGAGGGGGACCACCCGTAGGGTGGTGGAGGGGCAGCTGGCGCAGGCTCGTGCAATTACCCCTTGCATATTGCCCGTAGCCTGATCGTTTGCTGAGATTGGGCGACCGCCGGGGGTGGCCACCCCCGGCGGTCGGACGGTCGGGATCGTATGCCCCTGGGTCAGATCCGAGGTGGAGC
>Ga0190275_10000228_pt1 | contig 58225 bp, 62 predicted proteins | sample Popmic550T_FD_133745 | JGI IMG/M metagenome (GOLD analysis project Ga0190275, IMG submission 133745) | Populus adjacent soil microbial communities from riparian zone of Yellowstone River, Montana, USA - 550 T | ecosystem: Environmental > Terrestrial > Soil > Riparian zone > Trees stand | place...
GACGTTCTCGATCGAGCAGATGATCACGACGTTGTCGTTGCGGTCGCGCATCACCTCGAGCTCGAACTCGCCCCAGCCGATCACCGACTCCTCGACCAGGACCTGGTTGATCGGGCTGGCGGCGAGGCCCTCGGAGACGACCTGGCGCAGTTCGGTCTCGGTGCGACCGATCCCGCCTCCCTGGCCGCCCATCGTGAAGGCGGGCCGGACGATCGCCGGCAGGGTGATGTCGCCGGCGGCCAAGTTGGCCTCCATCTCCCCCAGGCTTTCGACGGTGACCGACCAGGGAATGCGGATGCCGGCGTCGTTCATCGTCGTCCGGAACTTCTCACGGTCCTCGGCGCGGCTGATCGACTCGGCGTTGGCTCCGATCAGCTCGACCCCGAACCGCTCCAGGGTCCCGTCCTCGTCCAGCGCCATCGCGATGTTGAGTGCGGTCTGACCGCCGAGCGTCGGCAGCAGCGCGTCGGGACGCTCCTTTTCGATGATCTTCGTCACCGGGCCGGGCAGCAGCGGCTCGATATAGGTGGCGGTGGCGAACTCGGGGTCGGTCATGATCGTCGCCGGGTTCGAGTTGACGAGGACGACTTCATAGCCCTCCTCGAGCAGCACCTTGCAGGCCTGCACACCGGAGTAGTCGAACTCGGCCGCCTGGCCGATCACAATCGGCCCGGAGCCGATCAGGAGGATCTTCTGGATGTCCTCGCGTTTAGGCACTTCCCACCTCCCGCGCCCCTGCCAGGCGCGACTCTAGATTTTTCCGGACCGAGGCCCACTCCTCGTCGACGATCGAGAAGTAGGCGGAGTCGCGGACCCCGATCACCGGCATCAACATGTGCTTGCGGAAGACGCCCTCGAACTTCGCCGGCAGCGCTGCCATCGCTCCGCGCGAGCGCTCGTTGCGAGCGTCGGTCTTCAGCTCGACCCGCATGCAACCGAGTTCCTCGAAGGCGAAGCCGAGCATCAGCAGCTTCGCCTCGACGTTGGCGCCGCTGCGCCAGGCCGAGGGAGTCAGCCAGGTGTTGCCGATCTCGACCCCGTCGTGGAGCGGGCGCGGCGCCAAGTAACTGGAGCTGCCGAGCGGCTCGCCATCGACGGTCAGAGTGGCGTAGCCGCCCTCCTGGCCCATCCGGCGGGCGAGCAGGCGGCCGTCGAACCACTGGTCGAAGCCCTCGTCGGACTCGGCCACGCGGCGGTCGATCCACTCCCAGACCTCGGGGTGGCCGGCGACCGAGCGCAGCGGTTCGCGGTGCTCCTCGGCCAGCGGCTCCAGCCGCACCACCTTCCCCTCCAGCGGTCGGTCGGGCGGTGGCCAGATCACGCCGCCAGCTCCAGGAAGCGCCGGAAGAGGTGGCGGGCGTCGTGGGGCCCGGGCCCTGCCTCGGGGTGGTACTGGACGGTGGCGCCGGCGACGTCGCGCAGGACCAGGCCCTCGACCGTGCGGTCGTAGAGGTTCAGCTGCGAGAGCTCGGCGATGCCGAAGTCGGTGTCCCAGCGGACCGGCTCGTCGCCGTCGATCTTCGGCTCCCCGTTCGGGCCGACGACGGCAAAGCCGTGGTTCTGGGAGGTGATGTCGATCTGGCCCGTCTCCAGGTCCTTGACCGGATGGTTGGAGCCGCGGTGGCCGAAGGGGAGCTTGTAGGTCTCGAGCCCGACCGCGCGGCAGAGCAGCTGATGGCCGAGGCAGATACCGAAGACGGGCTTCTGCCCGATCACACCGCGAACGGTGTCGACGACGTAGTCGAGGGCGGCGGGGTCACCGGGGCCGTTGGCGAGGAAGACGATGTCCGGGCCCTCCGCCAACACCTGCTCCGGGGTGCTGGTGCAGGGCAGCAGCGTCAGCTGGCAGCCGTGCTCGCGCAACTGGCGGACGATGCTGAGCTTGATCCCGGTGTCGATTCCGACCACGTGCGGGCCGTCGCCCTCGAAGCGCACCGGCTCCGGCGGGGTGACGGTCCGGGCCAGGTCGGCGCCGCCCATCGCCGGCTCGGCGCCGATCCGCTCCCGCGCCTCGGCTTCGGCCATTGCCGCCGGGAAGATGCCGCCCCGCATCGCGCCCTTGTCGCGGAGGTGGCGGACCAGCGCCCGGGTGTCGACGCCGCTGAGCGCCGGGACGCCGCAGTCGCCGAGCCAGTCGAGCCAGCCGCCCTCGGCGGTGGCGACGTCTTCGCGGTTCTTGGCGTCGCGCATGACGACGCCGCGGGCGTGGACGCGGTCGGACTCCATCGCCGCCCCGGAGACCCCGTAGTTGCCGATCAGGGGATAGGTGAAGACGATGATCTGGCCGGCGTAGGAGGGATCGGTGACCGCCTCCTGGTAGCCGGTCATCGCGGTGTTGAAGACGACCTCGCCGGTGACGTGGCCCCCGGCCCCGCAGGCGAGCCCGTCGAGGCGGGTGCCGTCCTCGAGCAGCAGGTAGGCGCTCATGCCGCGACTCCCAGGGAGAAGCTGCGGAGGCGGAAGGCGACCTGGCCGGCGGCGACGGTCATCAGGACGCGGCCGGTGAGCGTGTGGCCGGCGCACCAGGAGTTGGCGGAGCGACTCTCGTAGCCGTCCTCGCCGACCGTCCACTCCGCTCCCAAGTCGCAAAGGGCGACGTTGGCCTCCGAGCCCGGCGCCAGGCTCGGCCGCTGCAGGTCGAAGGGCTCAGCGCCCCCCGCCATCCGCTCGATCAGGAGTGCGAGGTCGATCACGCCGGGCATCACCAGCTCGGTGTGGAGCGCGGCGAAGGCGGTCTCGAGGCCGGTCACGCCCATCGCCGCCTGCTCGAAGGGCACGTCCTTTTCCTCCGGCTGGTGCGGGGCGTGGTCGGTGGCGATGCACTCGATCGTGCCGTCGCGGAGTCCCTCGATCAGCGCCTGGCGATCACGCTCCTCACGCAGTGGCGGGTTCATCTTGAAGCGGTGCGGGTCGAGGCTGCGCACCGCCTCGTCGGTGAGGCAGAGGTGATGCGGGCTGGCCTCGGCGCTGATCTGGACCCCGGCTGCTCTGGCGGCGCGGACGACCTCCACCGACTCGGCGGCGGAGAGGTGCTGGACGTGGATCCGCGCCCCCTCGTAGCCGGCCAGCGCGGCGTCGCGGGCGACCATCGTCGACTCCGAGACGGAAGGGACGCCGGCGAGGCCGAGCCCGGCCGAGACCGGCCCCTCGTGCATGGCGCCGTCGCGGGAGAGCTGCGGGTCCTCCTCGTGCAGGGCGATGTTGCCGCCGCAAAGGCGCTGGTACTGGAGCGCCCGCCGCATCACCCCGGCGTCGGTGATCGGCAGCCCGTCGTCGGAGAATCCGAGTGCGCCGGCTTCGCGCAGCTCGACCATCTCGGTCAGCTCCTCCCCTTCCATCCCCTTGGTAACGGTGGCGAGGAAGCCGACCGGCACCGAGGCGCTCGCGCCTGCCTGCTCGCGCAGGGAAGCGATGTCGGCGGCGGTGCAGACTGGCGGCCTGGTGTTGGCCATCGCCAGGATTCCGCAGTAGCCGCCGGCAGCGGCCGAGCGGGTTCCCGTCTCGATGTCCTCCTTGTGCTCCTGGCCGGGGGTGCGGAGGTGGACGTGCGGGTCGAAGAAGGCAGGGAAGACGTGCAGCCCCTCCGCTTCGACGACCTCGGCCCCGTCGGTGTCGGCCTCTCCCGGGGAGGCAAGTTCGGCGACCTTCCCGGCGCGGATCACCACGTCATGGATCGCGTTGATGTCTGCCACCGGGTCGAGCACCGTCGCCCGGCGCAAAACCAGGTGCGCGGCCTCGCCGGAGCGTTGGTCGAGTGCTTCGCGCAGGCTCATGCCGGCGTTCCAATCGGGGTAGGCCGGCTGCTCTCGCCCTCGCCGGCGGAGGCCTGTCCCTCGCCTCCGGCGAGCAGCTCGTAGAGAATCGCCATCCGTACCACCAGGCCGGCGGCGACCTGCTCGGTGATCAGCGATTGCGGCGAGTCGATCGCCGCGCCGGAGAGCTCGACGCCGCGGTTGACCGGGCCCGGGTGCATCAGCTGCTGGCGCGGGTTGAGCCGGCGGGTGTCGATCTGGAAGTTGGTGGCGTACTCGCGCAAGGAGGGGACGAAGCTCTCGCTCATCCGCTCGTTCTGCATCCGCAGCGCGTAGAGGACCTCTGCCTCCTCGCAGCCGTCGAGGGTGTAGGAGACCTCGCAGCCGAGCTTCTCGATTCCGCGCGGGATCAGGGTCGGCGGGCCGCAGATAGTGACCTTGGCGCCCATCCGCTGGAAGGCGATCAGGTTCGAGCGGGCGACGCGGCTGTGGAGGACGTCGCCGACGATCCAGATCCGCACACCGTCGAGTGAGCCGAGGCGGCGGCGCAGGGTGTAGACGTCGAGCAGCGCCTGGCTCGGGTGCTCGTGCTTGCCGTCGCCGGCGTTGACGACCGCGGCCGAGGTCCAGTCGGCGACCATCTGGGCGGCGCCAGCGTAGGGGTGGCGGATCACGATCGCGGCGGGGTCATAGGCGGAGAGGGTGGCGATCGTGTCCTTCAGCGACTCCCCCTTGTCGACCGAGGAGCCGGCGGCCTTGACCGAGACGACGTCGGCGGAGAGGCGCTTGGCGGCGAGGTCGAAGGAGCTGGAAGTACGGGTGCTTGACTCGTAGAAGAGCGAGACGACGGTGCGGCCGCGCAGCGTCGGCACCTTCTTGATGTCGCGGCGGCCGACCTCGGCGAAGCTCTCGGCGCGGTCGAGGATCGCTTCGATTTCCTCCCGCGAGAGCTGCTCGATCGAGAGCAGGTGTTTCATCAGCTCACCTCCATCGGGTTGGGCTCGGAGATCGTCATCCCGTCTGTGCCATCGATCTCCTCGAGGCGGACGTTGACCCGCTCCCCTCGCGCCGTCGGCAGGTTTTTGCCGACGTAGTCGGGACGGATTGGCAGCTCACGGTGACCGCGGTCGCAGAGGACCGCCAGCTGCACCCGGCGCGGGCGACCGTAGTCGAAGAGGGCCTCGATCGCGGCGCGAACAGTGCGGCCGGTGTAGAGGACGTCGTCGACGAGGACGACGGTGCGGTCTGAGAGGTCGAAGTCGATGTGGGAGGCGTGGACGACGGGCTGCTCCGCCGGGGCCTTGGCGCCGACATCGTCGCGGTAGAAGGAGATGTCGAGGTCGCCGATCGGCAGCTCGGTGCCGGTCAACTCGCCGAGGAAGACGTGGAGGCGGCGGGCCAACACGGCGCCGCGGGTGTGGATGCCGATCACCGCGAGGCGATCTGAATCCGGGTTCTTCTCGGCGATCTCGTGGGCGATCCGCCGCAGCGTCCGCCTTAGATCGTCGTGCTCCAGCACGACCTTCTCGTTCACTTCGCTTTGCTTCCTTCCTGGCCTCACGGGACCTGGTTAAAGGACGGCTTCACGGTAGCAGTGGGGGCGGCGGCGGGTCGGGATAGGACCTCGGCGGACAACAGCGGGGAGGGTCCGGCGAGGTCCTATCCGGCCTCGCCTCGATCCACGGCTCCGTTCGGAATTAGCTGGGGGTTGCCTCGCTCTGGGAAGGGGAGCTCGATTACGTCGAAGTCTTTGGGGGCGACAGTTGGTTCGAAGAGGTCCCTTGCCTCCTCGATCACCTTGCCGACGTGGTAGCGGGAGGAGATGTGGACGAGGGCGAGCAGCTTCACGTGGGCCTCGCCGGCGACGGCGGCGGCCTGGCCGACGGTCGAGTGGCCGGTCTCAGCGGCTCGCTGCACCTCCTCCTCGGCGAAGGAGGCGTCGTGGATGAGCAGGTCAGCGTCAGCCGCGGCGGAGACGGTCGCAGGGCTGGGCGCGGTGTCGCCGGTGATCACGATCGTGCGGCCGGCGCGGCTCGGGCCCATCACCTGGTCCGGGCTCACTGGGCCGCTCTTGCCTTCGACGGTCTCCCCCCGTTGCAGCGCTGCGAAGGCCGGTCCTTCGGGGACGCCTGCCGCAATTGCCGCCTCCGGGTCAAAGCGGCCGGGGCGCTCCTCCTCCACAAGCGCATACCCGTTGGCCTTGGCGCTGTGCTTGGCTTCAAACGGCTGCACCTCGTAGTCGTCGTGAGAGACCGGATCCCCGGGTCCAAGCTCAATCAAGTCGAGCGAGTACCCGAGACGGCCGATCAGCGGCGAGAAGACCTGGAACAGCTCGGTAAGCCCCCGCGGCCCGTAGATCTTCAGCGGCACCCGCCGGTCAGTGAGGTCATAGGTCTTGAGCAAACCGGGCAGGCCCATGATGTGGTCGGCGTGGAAGTGAGTGAGGTAGACCTCGTCGACCTGCACCAGCCCCAAGGACCGCTGCATCTGCCGCTGCGTGCCTTCGCCGCAGTCGAACAACAGCCGCTCTCCGCCACGCGTAACCAGCACGCTCGCGGTCGAGCGCCGGGCCGAGGGAACCGAGCCGCCGGTTCCGAGAAAAGTGACCGCCAGATCCATCGCCGGCGAGCCTACGCGAAGAAAACGCGAGAAGAGGATCCGACACCCATGAGGTGCTCGATCCTTATCTCGATCCGGCTAAGCTGCGAGCTGAGCGCCCGTAGCTCAGCTGGATAGAGCGCTTCCCTCCGGAGGAAGAGGCCACAGGTTCGAATCCTGTCGGGCGCGTCTTCTGCTGCTTAGCTGCCGACGGCCTTGAAGCGGGCCTGCCATTCCTCGCGGTCGAACTCGGCTGGCTCGGTTTCGGCGAGGAAGCGTTCGAGGACGGCGATGAAGCGACCGGGCCGCTCCATCTGCGGCACGTGGCCGGTCTCCTCGAAGATCTCGAGCTGGCTGCTGGGGAGCTGGGCGTGGGCCTCGCGGGCGTGCTCGACGGGGATGATCGGGTCGCGATCGCCCCAGACGATCAGCAGCGGCAGGGCTTCGGCGAGGTAGAGCTTGTCGAGGGCGCCGACGCGCTGGCCCTCCATCCCAACCACCGAGCGGAGGGTGGCGACGAAGGCTTTGCGGCGGTCAGGGTCGGTCAGAGTGGCGTAGCCGCGGGTCACTTCGGCGACATCGGCGTTGGGGCGCAGCCCGATGAACCCAAGGCCGCGGCCGATTGCCGAGCCGATGCGGCTCCCCACTCCCGCCGTGGCGGAGATGAACATTTCCGCCCCCGGCAGCGCCGCGGCGCGCAGGATCGGGCTCACATCCGGTCCCAAGCCCCCGCTGGAAACGAGAACCAGGCGCTCGACCATCTCGGGGAACTGGTAAGTGAACTGCATCGCGACGCCGCCGCCGAGCGAGTGCCCGACCAGCGTCGCGCGCTCGTGGCCAAGGGTCAGCATCAGGTCGCGGAGGGCGCTGGCGAGGCTGCCGAGCGAGTAGTCGCCCGCCCCGGGCGCCGAGGAGCCGTGGCCGGGGAAGTCTGGGGCGATCACCGTGTGATGGATCGCCAGCGGCTCGATCACCGATTCCCAATTGGCGCAGGTGCCCGCCATGCCGTGGATCAACAGCAAAACTGGGCCGGAGCCCGCTTCGATGAAGTTCATCGGCTGCCCGTGGACCTCGACGGTCCTCGGCTTCGGCTCAGCTCTATTCAGTCGGGTTACTTTCCCTGCCACGGGAGGAACGTACCCCCAATCGCGGTTTAGGTATCTCAAGGCGGCGAATTCGTCGCGGATTCCAATACTGTCGCGCTGTGAGCGACGCTCCCCAAAGCACCGATCCCCGCGCGGCGCGCCCCCCGCGCGGCGCCCTGATCGTGATCGCGGTCGGCCTCATAGCCTGCGTTGTGGCCGCCCTGGCAACCACCGGCAAGGGCGAGGGCGAAGCCGCGAACCTGGAATGGGTGCAGGCAAGCCAACCGGTCGACTCGAAGACGGTCCCGATTCCCGGCGGCAACGGCGAGATGCAGCTGACCGAGGCGCGCATCCGCGCCACCGGCACCAACGTCAGCGGCTACTCGCTCTTCGTCACCAGCTCGAAGCTGAACGTCAGCAGCGGTTCGCCGATCGGCGGCGGGCGCATCCTCTGCACGGTCAAAGCCCCGCAGGGCACCGAAGTCGCCCAGAGCTCAGGCGGCCTGCGGGCCACCTACCCCCGCTCCTCAGAAGCCGGGATCTACAACCAGGAAGTGCCGGAAACGGTGCTGATGGACTTCAGCTCGAAGAGCAACGAACTGGCAGTGCTCGAATTCCCCGACCGACCGCGACGCTTCACCACCGAACAGGGCGTCAAGGTCGAATGGCCGCAGTACAAGGTCGGAACCGAGCGGATCAAATACTTCGTCACCGGCAAGCCGGAAGGGGATCTGGTCCTCCCCTTCTTCACGATCTGGCGGACGACCGACGTTCCCGCCGCCAAGATCGCCTGCGAGCTTGAAACCAGCGCCGGCACCGCGACCGCCAGCACCGCGGTCGCCCTGGCCCAGCGCTCGCCGCTGATCGACGAAGAAGCCGAAGCGCAAAAAGCCGAGGAAGAGGAAGAAGCCGAAGCGGAAGCCGAGGACGAGGGCTAACCCCTCCTCAGGTCTCGAGCGTCGTCTGCGGAGCCACCAACAGCTCCGGCCCCTCGGTAGTCCCTTTGCCGACCTTGTTCAAGGCCGGGTTCGCGGGAGACCCCGCCATCCGCCCCGGGTCGAGCGGCCCGCACATCGCCACCGCCTCCTCGGCGCTGAGATCGGGATTGAGCCAGGCGGCCTCGGCCTCAGAATTAGGCAGGATCGCCGGCATCCGGTTGTGCACCGGGGCCACGACCTCGTTAGGAGTGGTCGTCACCAGGGTGCAGGTGTAGAGGTAGCCGTCGTCGTAGCCGCGATCCTCCGGGTCGTCCCACTCCTTGCGGGTGCAGAGACCGGCAAAGGCGAAGGGCTCGCCGCCATCGACGGTGAACCGCCAGGGCTGGCGCGGCTGCTTGGGGTCCTCGGCCTTCATCCACTCGTAGAAGCCGTCGGCGACGATCAGGCAGCGGTGGCGGAACTTGTCGACCAGCGGCGCATAGGCGCGGCTTTTCAGCAAGTTCTCTTTTTTCGCGTTGATCATCCGGTAGCCGACTTTGAGGTCCTTGGACCAGACCGGGACCAGTCCCCAGCGCATCAACCGGGCCTCGCGCTCCCCCGCCTTCGCCTCCTCGGGCTCGGGGGAGGTCCGCACGACGAGGATCTCCTGCGTCGGAGCGACGTTGAAGCGGCCAAGGCCAGGCGGCGCCGCTTTCTCCTCACTGCGCTTTTCGAGCGCTTTTTCCAGCTCGACCTCGAAGCGATCGGCGACCTTCTTGGTGTCCTTGGTGGTGACGGTGAAGCGGCCGCACATGCGGATCAGACTACCCGGAGCTCATTCCGGAGAGACCAGCTCGATCGTCGGGAAGTAGGTCCGGTAGCGAGACGCATCTCGGGTAAGCAGCCGCAGATTGGCCACAGCGGCATGAGCGCCGATGAAGAAGTCGGGCAGCGGCGAACGTCGTTGACCGCCGCGCCGGCGGTAGTCGAGATAGACCTTTCCGGCGAGAAAGGCGGCGGCCCAGGGAATGTTCTCGCGCATGAAAGCGTCCTCGGGCAGCTCGCGATCCAGCAGCTCCTTGCTCGAATACCGGTGGGATACCTCCGCGTAGACCACTGGGTTGATGACAAGCGGCCCCTCGGAGCCAAGCTTGCCCAACACCTGACTCGACCAGTCCTTCCAGGCGGAGTCTCCTGAGAGGATGTCGATCAGGACGTTGGAGTCAACGAGAGTCGCCGGCACCCTCTCCTAAGTGTCCGGTGCCCCAATCCTCTCCCCGGGTAAGGCGCATGATCTCCTCGGTGGACATCTTGATGTCGCCTCCGCTCGCTTGCCTGAGGTGATCGACGATTTCCTGCCCACGAGTGCGGCCGCCCTGGAGCTTGCGGACCTTCACATGGCCCCCCTCTGCCACAAACTCGACCTCCGTCCCCGGCAGTAGGCCGAACTCGTCCCGGATCCTCTTCGGGATCGTCACCTGCCCTTTAGTGGTGATCTTCACAAGTAAGAGTATTACAGGTATTACTCTTACTGAGTTTATAACGCCGGTCGCAACTCCGCGTGGCCCCGATACCAGTCGAGGGTGCGGATCAGGCCGTCGCGGAGCTCAACCTCCGGGCGCCAGCCGGTCATCTCCCGCAGCTTGGTCGAGTCGACGAACTGGCGGTCGATCTCCCCCGCCGGGTTGCCGGTACCGAGGTATTCCGGCACCAACCCGGAGCCCGAGACGGCGACGATCGTCTCCAGCACCTCGCGGACCGAGTGCGGGATCTCGCCGCCGGCGTTGAAGGCCTCGCCGGCACCCGGGCCACCGGCGCCAATGGCGTGCTCGACCGCGAGGTAGGCGGAAACGGCGTCGCTGACGTAGAGGAAATCGCGTTCGGGACTGCCGTCGGAGCGGATCTGTGGCCGTCGGCCGTCGAGAACGGCGGCGATCGCCTCCGGAATCAGACGCGAGAAGTTGGGGTCGCCGCCGCCGTAGATGTTGGCGAAGCGGGTGACCGCCACCGGCAGGCCATAGGCGGGCTTGTAGCTGAGCGCGATCGCGTCGGCCGCCGCCTTGCTTGCCTCGTATGGCGAGGCCGGCTGCAGTCGCATCTCCTCGTGGTAGGGCAGCTCGTCGCTGGGGCCGTAGGCCTTGTCGGAGGAGGCGACGATCACCGCCGGGACGTCGGCGCGGCGGCAGGACTCGAGCAGGCTCCAGGTGCCGCGCACGTTGATTTCGAAAGTTTGAGTCGGATCGGCCATCGCTGGGCCGACCAGGGTCTGGGCGGCGAGGTGGAAGACGACGTCGAACTCGCCGGCGGAGATCGTCGCCTCGACCGCGGCGGCATCGCGCAGGTCGACCTCGAGCAGTTCCACCTCGGCGTCGATCCCCTGCAGAGCGAGGCCGGAGCGCGGCGGCGGCGCCAGGTCGAGGACCGAGACCGTGTCGCCGCGCTCGAGCAGCGCCCGCGCCAGGTTCGAGGCAACGAAGCCGTGGCCGCCGGTAACGAGCGTCCGCTTCACGAAGCCTCCACCGTGGCGGCGTCCCAGATCCGCCAGGGGGCCCGGCCGGCGGTCCAGAGGTCGTTGAGGACGACGGCGTCCTTGTAGGTGTCCATGCAGTCCCAGAAGCCCTCGTGGCGAAAGGCGCGCAGCTGCCCATCCGCGGCCAGCCGCGAGAGCGGCTCGCGCTCGAGCACGCTCTCCGGCGTCAGGTAGTCGAAGACGCCCGGCTCGAAACAGAAGAAGCCGCCGTTGATCCAGTGCTCGCTGCGGGGCTTCTCGACGAAGCCGGTCACCGCGTCGCCGGCGAGCTCGGCCACCCCCCATTGCAGGTTGGGCCGGACCACGGTGACACTGGCAAGCGCACCCTGGCCCTGGTGGAACTCGAGCAGCGAGCTCAGGTCGACGTCGGCGACTCCGTCGGCGTAGGTGGCGCAGAAGCTCTCACCGCCGAGCTGGGTCGCCAGCGCCGCCACCCGACCTCCGGTCGGCGTATCCAAGCCGGTCTCGACGCATTCGACCTCCACCCCCTCGGGCCAACGCTCAGCCGTCGCGAACTCCTCGACCGCCTCGCCCATGTAGCCGGTCGCCAGCAGAAAGCGCTGGAAACCCTGCGCCGCGTAGATCTGAATCACGTGCCAGAGAATCGGCCGGCCGCCGATCTCGACCAGCGCCTTCGGCACCGACTCGGTGCGCTCGCGCAGCCGCGTGCCGCGGCCGCCGCAGAGGATCACAACAGGTGGCTTCATCGTTTCCACGGTTTTAGCCCCTATGGGGGCCCCAATGCTGGAAACGATCAGCCGCCGGCTACCGCAGGGAGGATCGTGACTTCGTCGCCGTCGTTGATCGAGGTCTCCAGGCCCTGCTGGAAGCGGATGTCCTCACCGGAGACGTAGACGTTGACGAAGCGGCGCAGGTCGCCATCCTGGGTGATCCGATCCCGCAAGCCGCTGTGGCTCTCGAAAACGGCATCGAGCACCTCGCCGACGGTCGAGCCCTCGACTTCGAGTTCGGCATTGCCGCCGGTGGCGGCGCGGAGCTGGGTCGGGATCTTCACGGTGACTGACATCTAGGCGATTACCTCCTGGCGGAACTCGGCCTCGAAGCTGTCGAGGTCGGGATCGATCTCGTGCATCTGGAACGTATCGCGGGTCGCGTCCAGCGTCTTCAACCCCTCGCCGGTGATGTAGACGACCACCCGCTCTCCGGCGGCGAGCTCGCCGCGTTCGGCCAGCTTGCGCAGGACCCCGACGGTGACGCCGCCGGCGGTCTCGGTGAAGATTCCGGTGGTCTCGGCCAGCAGTTTGATTCCCTCGCGGATCTCCTGGTCGGTGACCGAGTCGATGCCGCCGCCGGTGCGCCGCGCCTGCTCGACCGCGTAGGGACCGTCGGCGGGGTCGCCGATCGCGAGGCTCTTGGCGATCGTCTCGGGCCGTTGCGGTTTGCAGACTTCCCAACCTTCGGCAAAGGCCGTAGCCACCGGGCTGCAGCCCTCCGCCTGGGCGCCGTTGAAGGTCGGCAGCTCGCCGGCGACGAGGCCGAGGTCAATCCACTCCTGGAAACCGCGGCCCAGCTTGGTGAAGAGCGAGCCGGAGGCGATCGGGCTGACCACCCGGTCGGGCAGTTCCCAGCCGAGCTGCTCGACCGTCTCGTAGGCGAGGGTCTTCGAGCCCTCTGCGTAATAGGGGCGGAGGTTGACGTTGACGAAGGCCCACGGGCGCTCCTCGGCCAATTGCGTGCAGAGGCGGTTGACGTCGTCGTAGTTGCCGCGCACGCCAACCAGGTTCGTCCCGTAGACGCCGGTGGCGAGCAGCTTCTGTTCCTCCAGGTTGGCGGGGACGAAGACGTAAGAGTCGAGCCCCGCCGCGGCCGCGTGAGCGGCGACGGCGTTGGCGAGGTTGCCGGTCGAGGCGCAGGCGACCGTCTTGAAGCCGAGCTCTATCGCTTTCGCGACCGCCACCGCGACCACCCGATCCTTGAAGGAGTGGGTCGGGTTGGCGGCGTCGTTCTTGACGTAGATCTCCGCCTCGGTGCCGAGGCGCTCGGCGAGCCGATCGGCCCTCAGCAACGGCGTGAACCCCGGCTCCAGCGGATCGCTGGCATGGCCCTCGAAGGGCAGGAAGTCCGAGTAGCGCCAGATTCCCTGGGAACCGGCCTGGATCCGCCTCTTCACCTCGTCCGGATCGAGCTTGCCCAGGTCGTAGACCACTTCGAGTGGGCCGAAACAGTTTTCGCAGAAGTAGCTGGCGTCCAACTCGTAGGTGGACCCGCACTCCTTGCACTTCAAGTTCTCAACAGACATCCGATCCTCATTTCCGTTCTACGAAAAAAAACCTCCGCCATCTGTGGGGCAGAGGTCCGATCGGACATCCCCCACATCTTCCAGGTCTTCTCTGTGACCTGCTGGAGTTGGCACCTGCCTTGGCCTTGCGGTCGAGGTGGTTGCCGGAGCTTCAAAGGGCCAGATCCCTCCACTCCTCTAGATGTGGCTATGTGGGCGAAAACATTACCAGGGGTTCCCGGCGGCTTCCACCTTGTGTGAGGAGGCTAACCTAGGCGCAGGATGAGCCCGCTGTATGACGAGACGACGAGCCTGAGCGATGCCGAACCTTCCGAAGCCACGGCTGCGACGGCGTGGCCGGCGCGGCGAGCTCGTCTCTCAGCCCGCCGCGCCTGAGCGGCAGCAGCCGAACGTCGAGCAAATCGACTCCAGCGGCCTGCGCTGGGTCAACATCGAGTGGCCGGGGTCGCTGGAGCGGACCTGGTTGGAGGAGCACTTCGATTTCCACGCGCTCGACCTCGAGGACGTCCTCTCGCGCAACCAGCGGCCGAAGATCGACGTCTACGACGATTACCTCTTCATCGTCCTCCACCTGCCGGTCTTCGACCCCCACGCCGGCCGTCTCGGCACCGGCGAGCTCGACCTCTTCGTCGGCCCCGACTACGTGGTCACGATCCCGAACCTGCCGCTGCAGCCGGTCGAGTACCTGTTCGAGCGCTGCCGGGCCAAAGAGGAGCTGCGCGAACAGCTCTTCTCGCGCGGCTCCGGCTACCTGCTCTACCGGCTCGTCGACGACAGCTTCGATTACTGCTTTCCGATGCTGCGCAAGATCGGCAACAAGCTCGACGCGCTCGAGGACGACATCTTCGAAGAGCGGGCCGAGGAGGTCGTGCGAGACATCTCCAACGTCAAGCAGGAGATCATCAATTTCCGCAAGGTGATCCGGCCGCAGCGGCCGGTCCTGCGCGACCTCGAGAAGGTCAAACAGCGCTATCTCGCCTCCGACCTCGACCTCGAGATCTATTTCGACGACATCGTCGACGCCCACGAGCGAATCTGGGACATGCTGGAGAACTACAAAGAGGTCGCCGAGGCGCTGGAGGAGACCAACGAGTCCCTGATCTCCCACCGCCTCAACGACATCCTCCGCGTGCTCACCTCGATCAGCGTCGTGATCCTGCCCCTCACCCTGATCGCCAGCGTGATGGGGATGAACACCTGGGTCCCCGACCAGGGCCAGGAGGCGGGCTTTTTCATCGTCTTAGGCGTGATGGCGATCCTGCTTATCGGGATGGTCAGCTACTTCCGCCGGCGCAAGTGGCTCTAAGCGTTCGCCCGCTTCCATAGGATGAGCCGCCCGTGGCAAATTTCCGCATCTGGGCGCCTTGGCGCCTCGCTTACGTGAAGGACGCGTCCAAGGACATCGAGGAGGAGTGCATCTTCTGCGCCAAGCCGGCGGCGGAGGATGACAAGGCGAACCTGATCGTCCACCGCGGCGAGCGCTGCTTCCTGATCCTCAACCTCTTCCCCTATACCAACGGACACCTGATGGTGGCGCCCTACGAGCACATCGGCCGCCTGCAGGAGATCCCGGCCGAGACCCTGGCCGAGATGATGGCGCTAGCGCAGCGGGCGATGGACCGGCTCGAGGCCGTCTACCAACCCCACGGCTACAACGTCGGCTTCAACCAGGGCCGCGTCGCCGGCGCCGGGGTCGAGCACCACATCCATCTCCACGTCGTCCCGCGCTGGGCCGGCGACAACAACTTCATGCCGGTGATCGCCGACACCAAAGTGATGCCGCAGTCGATCGAGCAGAGCTACGAGGCTTTAAAAGGAGCATTCAAATGACGCCATTTACGCCCGGACGCGAAGCGGAGGACGTAAATCCGGACATCTTCAAGGCATACGACATCCGCGGCCTCCACGGCTCGGAGATGGACGAGACGACGGCGGAGGCGATCGGGCGGGCATTCACCCGCGTGCTGGGACGGCTGCGCGGCAAGGAGACGAGCGAGCTGCGGATTGGGCTCGGACGCGACATGCGCCTGACGGCGCCGGCGATGGCCGCGGCTCTGCGCGAGGGTCTCCTTGCCGAGGGTGCGACGGTTCTCGACGCCGGCATGGTCCCGACCGAGATGCTCTACCACCTGGTCGGCTCGCGCGAGCTCGACGGCGGCGCGATGGTCACCGCTTCGCACAACCCGAAGGCCTACACCGGGGTGAAGCTCGTGCGCGAGGGCGCGTTGCCGCTCTCCGGCGACGCCGGCATCGGCGACGTCAAGGCGGAGATCGAAGCCGGCCTCGGCGAGGCGCCTGGTGGGGGCTCGACCGAGGAGGTCGACGTCTGGGAGGAGTACCACCGCCACGCCCTCTCCTTCATCGACCCGAGCAACGTGAAGCCGATGAAAGTGGTCGTCGACGGCGGCAACGGCATGGCCGGGCCGATGGTCGGCCCGATCCTCGAGCAGCTGCCGCTGGAGCTGGCGGAGATGTACTTCGTGCCCAACGGTGAGTTCCCCGACCACGAGCCGAATCCGTTGCTGGAGGAGAACCGGAAGATGATCATCGCCCGGGTCCAAGAGAGCGGCGCCGACCTCGGGATCGCCTGGGACGGCGACGCCGACCGCTGCTTCTTCATCGACGGCGAGGGCAGCTTCTGCGACGGCGACTTCATCTGCGCCCTGCTCGCCCGCTCGGTCCTGCAGAAGAACCCCGGCGCGACGATCCTCTACGACCCGCGATCGAGCCGCGCCGTCCCAGACCTGGTTGCGGCTGAGGGCGGTCGCTCCGACCTCTCCCGCGTCGGCCACGCCTTCTTCAAGGCGCGGATGCGCGAGGAGGGCGCCGCCTTCGGCGGCGAGGTCTCCGGCCACTACTACTTCCGCGACTTCTGGAACGCCGACTCGGGGACGATTCCGGCGCTGCTGGTGCTGGAGCTGCTTTCGCTCGACGGTCGCACCCTGTCCGAGCTGATGGACGAGTTCCGCTCCCGCTACTTCATCTCCGGCGAGATCAACTCCGAGGTCGCCGACGCTGAGGCGAAGATGGAGGAGATCGCCGAGCGCTACTCCGACGGCGAGCTCACCCGCCTCGACGGGATCTCGATCGACTACGACGACTGGCACTTCAACGTCCGCCCCTCCAACACCGAGCCGCTGTTGCGGTTGAACCTCGAGTCGCTGGTATCGCGCGAGGACATGGAACGGCGGCGCGATGAGGTCCTGGGCCTGATCCGGGCGTGACCTGGTCGCCTGAGCAGGCGCTCGAGCAGGCCGCGCTCGCCGGCATCCACCGCATCCCGATTCCGACCCCCTTTGCGGTCGGCCGGGTCAACTGCTACCTGATCGAGGACGAGCCGCTGACGCTGGTCGACACCGGGCCGAATTCGGGCAAGGCGCTCGACGAGCTGACTGTGAGGCTGGGCGAGCGGGGGCACTCGATCGACGACCTCGAACTGATCGTCGTCACCCACCAGCACATCGACCACCTCGGTCTGGTCGAGATCTTGGTCGAGCACTCCGGCGCCGAGGTCGCGGCACTGGGCGCGGCGGCGCAGCGGCTCGCCGCCTTCGACGAGGACGCCGAGCGCGAGGATGAGTTCGCGGTCGAGGTGATGCTGCGCAACGGCATCCCCGAGGATGTGACGGTGGCGCTGCGCAGCGTCTCCCGCAGCTTCCGCGGTTGGGGCTCGCACGTCGAGGTGACCCGACCGCTGGATGACGGCGGAACGTTGGAGCTGCGGGACCGGCGCCTCGAAGTCCTCCTTCGGCCCGGCCACAGCCCTTCCGACACGGTCTTCTGGGACGCCGAGCGGCGGATCCTGATCGCCGCCGACCACCTCCTCCCCCACATCTCATCCAACCCGTTGATCAGCAGGCCGCTCGACGGCAGCTCGCAGCGGACCCAGGCGCTGGTCACCTACGTCGAGTCGCTGCGCAAGACCCGGGAGATGCCGGCCGAGATCGTTCTCCCCGGCCACGGCGAGCCGGTCACCGACCACGTCAAGTTGATCGACTCGCGCCTCGCCGGACACGAGCGTCGCAAGGAGAAGATCCACCGCCTGATCGCCGAGCAACCGCGCAACGCTTATGAGCTGGCGCAGGCGCTATGGGGCAACGTCGCCGTCACCCAGGCCTTCCTCACCCTCTCAAAGGTGATCGGCCATGCCGACCTGCTCATCAACGAGGGGCGGGTGCGCGAAGTCGACGACGGCGCGGTGGTCCGCTACGAAGCGACCTAATGTCGCTTTTGTACGGCATAGCCGAACAAAGGCGACATGTCTAGAGGTGCGAGCCAAGCCAGCGGCCGAAGGCGACAGCGGCCAGGCCTACCGCCACGCTGGCGATGACGTAGGCGAGCGCCGTTACGCGCTCGCCACCTTGGGAGAGCCGCTGCGCCTCCAGCATCCAGGTCGAGAAGGTCGTGTAGGAGCCGAGGAGGGCGATGCCGGCGAGCCGGTAGGCGTCTCCACTGGCGCCCAATCCCGCGACCAGTCCGAGGAGGAAGGCGCCGCTGATGTTGACGACGAAGGTGCCGAGCGGGAAAGCGCTGGGAACGCGCACGCTGACCGACGTTGCCACCAGTACCCGCGCCACCGCGCCGAGACCCCCGAGGACGGCGACCCCGCACCAGACGAGGGCGCTCAACGGAAACTCCAGCGCTGCGCCAGCTTGGTCGCACAGACGACGCCGAGGTAGCCGGCGACCACGCTTCCCGTGACGTAGAGACCGGCGAGGCCAACCATGCCCTTGTCCAGCATCTGCAGCAGCTCAAGCTGGAGGGTGGAGAAGGTGGTGAGGGCACCGCAGAAGCCAGCCATCAGCAGTGGTCGCCGGTAGCCCCCCTCGGGCAAGGCCATCGCGAACCAGCCAAGCAGGAAGCACCCCGCCACGTTCACCAAAAACGTCGCCCACGGCCATTCGGTTGCTCCGTACCCAAGCGCCTCGACGAGCCCGGCCCGAACCAGGGTCCCCAAAGCTCCACCGATAAAGATCGCCCCCAGCTCGCGTCGGTTGACCATCGGCGGCAGCGTAGGCGAAGCGCGTCGGCATTAGGGTGCAGCTCCGTGTCCGCCCAGCTTCGTTCCCTGCGCCGCCGCAAGCCCGCGAAGAAGCGGATGCTGCTGATCGTCAATCCCTACGCGACCACGGTCTCCGACCGGCTGAAAAACCTGGTGGTCTACGCGCTGCAGGGGCGCTTCGACGTCGAAGCGGTCTCGACCCAGGCCCAGAATCACGCGACCGAGATCGGGCGCGAGGCAAAAGACGGAGGCTACGACGTCGTCGTTGCCTTCGGCGGCGATGGGACGCTGAACGAGGTCGCCAACGGCCTCGCCGGGACGGACCTGCCGGTGGCGGTTCTGCCGGGTGGCTCGACCAACGTCGTCTGCCGCACGCTCGGCATCCCCAACGACGTCGTCGACGCCACCGAGCACCTGCTCTCCCTCGCCGACGACTGGCAGCCGCGCAAGATCGACCTTGGGATGGTCGACGACCGCTACTTCGTCTTCGCCTGCGGGGTCGGGATCGACGCCACGGTGGTGCGACGGGTCGACGCCAACCCGAAGCTGAAGGCGAGCGCCGGGCCCTACTACTACAGCTGGGCCGGGGTCTCCGGCTTCTACCGCAAGTACCTCGTCAACCCGGTCCGGGTGCGGACCACGGTCGACGGACACGAGCCGATCGACGGCGTCACCACGATCGTCCAGAACTCCGACCCCTTCACCTACTTCGCCAACCGCCCGATCCGTGTCTGTGAGGGGATCGCAGCCGACGACGGCACCCTCTCGATGGCGGTCCTGAAGCGTGCTACCCAGCGCGACATGCCAAGCCTGATCAGCCGCCTCTTCAGCGGCAAGCCCGCCGCCGACCACAAGCAGGTCGCCCACTTCGACGACGTCACCCACGCTGTCGTCGAAACGGTCACGACCGCCAAGGACGGGACGCCTCGGCCCTTTCCGTTGCAGGTTGACGGGGACTACATCGATGAGCGGGAGCGGGTCGAGCTGCGGGCCGCGCCCAGCGCGCTGACGATCATCGCCTAGGTACTTAGCTGGCGGGACGGAGTCGGGGGAGAGGGTCGGCGGACAACAGCGGGGAGGGTCCGGCGACCCTCTCCCCCGACTCCCCGGGCTAGCTCAGGAGGCCCTTTTGGCGGGCGCCGGCGACGGTTTCTTGGAGGGTCTCCTCCGCGTTGTGGGTGGGCTTCCAGCCGAGGTCTTGGCGGGCTCGGGAGGTGTCCATTAGTACGGGGGTGTCGGCGGCTATTGCCCACTCGAGTCTTGAGGAGAGGAATTTGAGTTGGCGGGCGGCGGTGGTGCCGAGGTTGACGGCGGGGCCCGGGACCGGGACCGCGTGCCAGCCCAGCTCGTGGGCGATGTCGGAGACTCGGACCTCTCCCTCACCGGCGAGGTTGTAGACGCCGGGCGGGCCGTCGCCGCTGATTGCCGCTGCCATCGCCTGGGCGACGTCGTCGTGGTGGACGAGCTGGATCGGCGTGCCCGGATCGGGCAGGACCGGGCTGACCAGCGGCAGCTTTTCGACGCCCCTGCGCAGTAAGGGCACCGGGTCCAGCGCCCGCACCGCCCCAACCGTCTGCTCGATCAGCATCGTTGCCCGCGGCCCGGCGACGATGCAGGGGCGAAATACGTAGGCCTCCACCCCACTCCCCGCCAGCAGCTCCTCCAGCAGCTCCTCGAGTTCGGCCTTCTGGGCGGAGTAGTAGAACTCCTCGCTGCCGCGGGCGGGGACATCCTCGGTCAGCGGCTGCGGGTTCTCCGGGTGGAAGCCGTAGGCAGCCACCGAGGAGGCGTAAACGAGGCGTTTGACGCCGGCCCGGATCGCCGCTTCGAAGACGTTGCGGGTGCCCTGCAGGTTGATCTTGCGCGTCTCCTCGCGGCTGCCGAAGATCGCGAAGGCGAGGTGGACGGCGACGTCGGCGCCGTCGAAGAGCGCCGCCAGCGAGCCGCGGTCGAGGATGTCGCCGCGGCGGTAGGTGACCTTCTCCCATCCTTCTTCGGCGGGATCGAAAGGGCTGCGCGCCATCCCCAACACGCCCTCGACCTGCGGCCGCCGCTCCAGCTCGGACATCAGGGGCTTGCCGATCTCCCCGGTGGGGCCAGTGACCGCTACGTTCAGCATGGCGGCGATTCTCTCAAGCCGATGGCGTAACGCGGTACGCATCGAAGACCGACTCCACGTTGCGCAAGCGGCTGATGCAGTGCTTCAACTGCTCGGTGTCACCGACCTCGACCACGAACTTGTTCTTGACCATCGGGTGGTTGGTCGCGCAGGAGGCGGCGATGATGTTGATCCCGGCCTCGGAGAAGGTCCGCGAGAGATCCTCGAGCAGGCGGGTGCGATCGTAGGCGTCGATCTGCAGCTCGACCCGGTAGGAAGCCTCGTTTTCGCCCTCCCACCGGACCTCGACGAAGCGCTCCGGCGCCCGTTTCAAGGCCTTGACGTTCTTGCAGTCGGTGCGGTGGATGGTGATGCCGCGACCGAGCGAGACGTAGCCGGCGATCTCGTCGCCGGGCACCGGGCGGCAGCACTTCGCCAGCCGCACGGCGACGTTGTCGGCGCCCTTGACGATGATCCCGTAGTTGGAAGCATCCTTGGTGCGGCGGGCCTTGTCCTCGCGGCCCAGCGGGGCCCCGGGGGCCTCCTCCTCGACGCCCTCCCCCGCCTTCAGCCGCTGCATCAGCTTGTTTGCCGCGGTCTTGGCCGTGACTTTGCCCTGGCCGAGGGCGATGTAGAAATCGGTCGCTTTGCGGAAGCCCATCTCGCGGATCACGTCGGCCAGCAGGGCCGAGCCGGAGACTTTCTGCATCGGGATCCCGCGCGTGCGCAGCGCTTCTTCGAGTTTTTCGCGGCCGTCGCGCTCGGCGTCCTCGCGCCGCTCCTCTTTAAACCAGGAGCGGATCTTGTTGCGGGCGCGATTGGTCCGCACCAGCTTCAGCCAGTCGAGCGATGGACCGCGCTTCTGCTTTGCGGTCAGGACCTCGACGATGTCGCCCGAGCGCAGCTGGTAGTGCAGCGGCACGATGCTGCCGTTGACCTTGGCGCCGACGCAGCTGTGACCGACGTCGGTGTGGACGGCGTAGGCGAAGTCGAGCGGGGTCGATCCGGCCGAGAGGTTCTTCACTTCCCCCTTCGGGGTGAAGACGAAGACCTCGTCCTCGAAGAGGTCGACCTTGAGCGACTCGAGGAACTCGGCCGGGTCCTGTTCGCCCTCGGCCTCGACGAGCTGTCGCAGCCAGGTCATCTTCTCCCGCTGAGGATCGCCGTTGGTCCCCTCTTTGTAGGCGACGTGAGCGGCGATCCCGTACTCGGCGAGCTTGTGCATCTCCTCGGTCCGGATCTGGATCTCCAGCGGTTTGCCCTCCGGCCCGATCACCGTCGTGTGCAGCGCCTGGTACATGTTCGCTTTGGGCATGGCGACGAAGTCCTTGAAGCGGCCGGGCAGCGGCTTCCAGAGGGAGTGAATGACGCCGATCGCGCCGTAGCAGTCTTTGACCGAGTGGACGATCACCCGCATCGCGGTGAGGTCGAAGATCTCGTTGAACTCGCGGCCCTTCTTCGCCATCTTCGTGTAGATCGAGTAGAAGTGCTTGGCGCGGCCCGAGATCTCGGCCTCGATCCCCACCTGCTCCAGCTCCTCGGCGAGGAACTCGCCGGCGTCGGAGACATAGGACTCGCGCTCCTCGCGCTGCTGGGCGACGAGCTGCTTGATTTCTGCGTACTTGCGCGGGTGCAGGGTGGCGAAGGCGAGGTCCTCCAGCTCCCACTTGATCGCGTGGATTCCCAGCCGGTGGGCCAGCGGGGCGTAGATCTCCAGCGTCTCGTGCGACTTCAGGGTCTGTTTTTGCTTCGGCAGGGCGCCGAGCGTGCGCATGTTGTGGAGACGGTCGGCCAGCTTGATCAGGATCACCCTGACGTCGGTGGCCATCGCCACCATCATCTTCCGGTAGTTCTCGGCTTGGCGCTCGTCGCGGCTCTCGAAGGTAATTCCGGTCAGCTTGGTCACCCCGTCGACGAGCTGGGCGATCTCGGCGCCGAACTCGGCCTCGATTTCCTCCAGGCTGGCCGTCGTATCCTCGACCGTGTCGTGCAGCAGGGCGGCGCAGAGGGTCTCGGTGTCGAGCCTCATCCCGGCGCAGATCTGGGCCACGCCGACGGGGTGAGTGATGAACTCGTCCCCCGAGTAGCGGCGTTGGTCGGCATGCCGCTCGCAGGCGAAGTCGAATGCCCGCTCGACCCTGGCGCGGTCGATCGTCGCCACCGCCACCGCGGTGCCGCCGGAGACGATGCTGCCGTTCCCGTTCCCGGCAGGGGCCGAGTCGAACTCCTCGATCACCGCAAAGAGATCGGCGAGGAGCTCCTTGTGCTCTACGGCAGTCTGGGTCTTGCGAGAAATTGCTGGGCCTCCGAAAGTCTTTCGCTGTACGCACGAAACGCGGCTGAGCGCTGCAGATCCGTTCTTACGGAGGATACGACCCGGACAACCCCGTCGCCGTCTGCGGGCGATCCTTGCAGTAGGCCAAGCTCGCGAAGGACCCGGAACCGGCGGGCGCTGGCCTCCGGGCAAAGCGGATACGCGCCGCCGCCGGCAAGCGCTTCGCGGAGGCGGTCGCCGCGGACATCGCCGGCCTCGCGCAGGACCCGGTAGGTCGCCGCCACCCCCTCTCGGGTGGGCCACTGCTCCGCCAGGACCTGGGTCGCGAAGTCCCGCTCGGCCTCGGTCCAGAGCACGTGGAGGAAGCCCCCTTCCGCACTTGGCATCTGCACGCGCAACTGGTCGAGCTCGCAGCTAGGCGGATCGACAAGGACGACGTGCTCGAAAGCGCAGGCCAGCTCCGGCTCCCGCTCCAGAGCGGCGAAGTCGGTCAAAGCGAGCCCGGCGCCCGCCCGCGCTCTCAGGCGCGCGATCTCCTCCCCCTCGCAGCGATGGCAGGCGATCAGGGCAGCGCCACCGTTGAACCGGGCAAGCCCGGTCGCCCCGTTGGCCAGCGCCGCCCGCCGCGAGGCGTCAGCGCAAACCGCCAGCACACCGGCGCCGCTGGAGACCAGCTCGGCGATCGCGACCGTGGCCGACCTGGAGTCCTGAAGCAGCCGCCGGCTGCTCTGAGGAGACGGCGAGAGCGCTTGCGGTAAACCCTCCCCGGCCTTGTTAGCCGGATCTGCCGCCAGCGCAACTTCGAAGCGGCGCCACCACTGGGACTCCTCGCATGAGCAGGGGTGCGGCAGCACCGGCTCCTCCGGGTTCGCCTCCTCCAGCGGATAGAGCTCACGCAGGACCACGCGGGGCTCGACCGAGCCGTTCCAGTGGTTCACCTCCAGGCGGACGCTGGCGTCGATCGTCTCCTCGGCCTCGACGCCGAGACTGGAGCGGCCGAAGGCGACGCCGAGGGCGCGGTGGGAGCCGCTGTGGAGGCTGAAGCGAGCGTGCTTGCCCTCCCCCATCGCCCGCACGTCGCTGACCCGCGCCGACGGGACCAGGAGCCTCACGCCCGGGTTCCCCATCCCGAAGGGGGCGAGCTGCCCCAGCTCCTCTGCCAGCTCGAGCCCGAGACCGACACCACCGACGATCGCGTCGACCTTTTCGACCCGCCGCAGGTCCGCCGGGCTCAACGCCTCGTCGGCGTGGGCGGCGAACGCCTCGCGGAAGGCCTCGACCTTCTCGGCCCTGATCGTCAGGCCGGCGGCGGCGCGGTGACCGCCGAAGCCCTCGAGATGCTCGGAGCACGCCTCCAGGGCCGCCAGCAGATCAAAGCCAGGGATACTCCGCCCCGAGCCGCGCCCGGAACCGTCTTCGGCGAGGGAGATGACGACCGTTGGGCGGTGGTGGCGCTCGACCAGGCGCGAGGCGACGATGCCGACAACCCCGGGATGCCAGTCGCCGCCGGCGACGACCAGTCCGCGGGCCTCACGCAGGCGATCGGGCAGATCGCGGCGGGCGGCCTCGGCGGCGGCGTCGACCTCACGCTCGGTCGCCCGCCGCTCGGCATTTGCCCGGCTCAACTCGACGGCTATTGCCTCGGCCCGGCCCTCGTCCTCGGTGAGGAAGAGCTCTACCCCCGCGTCGGCGCGGTACAGCCTCCCTGCCGCATTGATGCGAGGCGCCAGGCGGAAACCAAGGTCTCCCTCGTCAAGGCGCTCGGGATCGCATTTGGCCGCCGCCAGCAGCGCCCGCATCCCGAGCCTGCGTCCGCGCCGCAGCTCGGCGAGCCCCCGCTTCACCAGGGCGCGGTTCTCGCCAACCAGGGGCACCACGTCAGCGACGGTCGCGAGGGCGACCAGGTCGAGATCCTCCGTTGCCTCCGCTCCGCGCAGGGCGCAGGCCAGCTTCCAAGCCACTGCCGTGCCGCACAGGGACTTAAAGGGGTAGTTGCTGACTTGCGGATGAAGGATCGGACAGTCCGGCAGCTGCTCCGCCGGCTGATGGTGGTCGCTGACGATCACATCCATTCCGAGCTCCCGAGCCAAGGCGACCTCGGCGACCGAAGTGATCCCACAGTCGACCGTCAGCAGTAGCGAGGTTCCTCGATCGGCGAGCCGGCGGACGTTGTCGGTCGAGAGCCCGTAGCCATCCTCAATCCGGTTGGGGATGAACCAGTCGCAATCGGCCCCCAACTCGCGCAGGGTCGAGACCGTCAGCGTGGTGGCGCAGACACCGTCGACGTCAAAATCGCCGTGGACGGTAATGCGCCGCCCCGCGGCGATCGCGGCTTGAACGCGCTCGACGACGAGATCCATCCCCTCGAAAGCCTCCGGGGGATGCGATTCGGAGGCGGCGAGGAAAGAGCGCGCCTGCTCCGGCGTCCGATACCCGCGCCGAACCAGGGTGACGGCCACCGGCTCGCTCAGCCCCAGCTCATCGGTGAGAACCCGCGCCTCCGCGTAGGAATATGGCTCGACGGCAAACTGGTTGGCGATCTCCGGCACGATTTCAGGCTAGGAACCGCAGCGGCGGAAAGGCGACGGCTCGGACTCCGAAGATGCGGAAAAAAGCGTGGAACGCCTACTCGACGTGCTCTTCGGAGCGCGCGCCGATGGCGTAGACGACCGCAAGGCCGATCAGGGTCCCAGGCACCGCGATCAGCGCCGTCGAGAGGTCCGTGTCGCCGAGGCTTTTGCCACTGGCCTCCTGCACGATCAAGCCGAAAATCACCGACCCAAGCACGGCCCCGAGGAAGGCACCGACGATCCCCTGCCAGAAACGGTCAGGAACGAAGACGGCGAAATGCCAGATGGCAATTCCCATGATGAAGAAGACGATCAGTGCCATCAGCGTTTCCTCCCGTGTTTGCGGCGGGCCTGGCGGCGGGCGCGGCGCTCGGCATTGCGCTGGCGGCGCTCAGCCGACGCGGCCTCGCCGTCGCCGTCTCCATTCCCGTCGCCGTCGCCGAGAGAGCCGCTGCCGTTGCCGGTCCCCTCGGTCCGCTCCACCGTTGCCACCGCTCCCGGCGCCGTCTCGGCGGCGGGCGCCTCGGCGGTCCTAACGGGGGCCGCTTCAGGCTCGTCGTCGGAGCCGAACTTAGCGGTCTCGATGTCATCCGCGTAGGCGGGGACTATTCCCCCGGTCGCTTCGGTGATTCGCAGGCGACGGCGGATGAACCCGGGCTCACGTTCCTTCCAGGCGCTCAACACCGGCGAAGCGATGAAGATCGACGAGTAGGTCCCGGAAGCGATTCCGACCAGCATTGCGAAGGCGAAGTCCTGCAGCACGGCGCCGCCGAAGATCATCAGCGAGGTGACGCCGAGCAAGGTCGTGAAACCGGCGGCGAGGGACCTGGTCAGGACCTCGCTCATCGAGCGGTTGACGATCTGCGAGAACGCAGCCCGCGGCATCCGCGGAATGTTCTCGCGGATTCGGTCGAAGACGATGATCGTGTCGTAGATCGAATACCCGAGGATCGTCAAGAAGGCCGCCACGGTTCCGCTCGAAACCTCTTTGCCCGTCAGCGAATAGATACCGGCGGTGATGAGAATGTCGTGGAGGATCGCGATCATCACCGGGATCGCGAATTTCGGCTCGAATCGCAGCGCGATATAGCCGCAGATCACCAGGATCGAGAAGATCAGCGCGGTGACGGCACTATCGGCCACTTGTTGACCGAAGGTGGGCCCGACGCTGGTGCTGTCGAAGCCGTCCTCTTCCACCCCGAACTCGTCTACCAAGACCGATTCGGCCTCGCGGAGTTCACCCGGCTCGAGCTGGTGGGACTGGATCTGGAAGACGTTGTCGCCGAAGTTGGGGTCGTTCTCGACCCGCTGGATCTCCTCGGCCTCGATACCGGCGCCGGAGAGCGTGTCGCGGATCTCTTCCTCGTCGGTCGGCTGCGCCAACGCGACTTTGACCCGGGTCCCGGACTCGAAATCGATGCCGAAGTTGAGCTGCTTGGTAGCGAGGGCGAAACCGCCGATCAGCAGGATCACTCCCGATATCGAGAAGAACCAACGACTGGCGCCGATGAAGTCGAAGTGCCACTGTTTCCCCTCACCAGCCGCCCCGAGAGCGCCGCGGGAGCTGAGCAGGCCAGTGCGGCCCATGTTGCCGAGCAGGGCCTGGGTGAAGACCACGGCGGTAAGCAACGAGACGATGGTGCCGACGCCGAGGGTGAAGGCGAATCCCTTGACGCCCGCCGTCGCCAGCACGAAGAGGATGAACGCGGTCAGCAGGGTGAGCACGTTCGCGTCGATGATCGTGCTGATCCCGTGCTTGTAGCCGGCGGCAATCGCGCTCGACATCGAGCGTCCAGCGCGCACCTCCTCCTTTATTCGCTCAAAGATGATGATGTTGGAGTCCGCGGCAACGCCGATCGTCAGCACCAACCCCGCGATGCCCGGCAGGGTCAGGGTGATCGGGATCAGGTTGATCAGGGCGAAGAAGATGAGGCCGTAGGCGAAGAGCGCGATCGTCGCGATCAGGCCGAGGAAGCGGTAGTAGCCGATCAGGAAGCAGATCGCCAGGAAGAGCCCGATCAAGCCCGCCTTGATTCCCTGATCGAGTGCTTCGCTGCCGAGGGTCGCCGAGACCTGGGTCTGGCTGATCTGTTTGAGGTTGATCGGCAGGGCGCCGATCTGCAGCGTCGTCGCCAGGTCCTGCGCCTCGCCGATGTCGGAGAAGCCGCCGGAGATCTGGGCGCCGGTGCGGCCGTCGATCCCGTCGGGGTTTTCGGCGAAGTTGATGATCGGCCGCGTTTTGACCTCGTTTTCGAGGATGACCGCAAAGCGGTTGGAGAGCGCTTCGGCTTCTTCGCCTGCCACCGGGCCGATTGCCTGGGCCTGCCCCCGCTGGGCGATGGTCCTCGTGACTTCCTGGAAGGCGTCCTGTCCCGCGTCGGTGAACCCGAAGGTGACGATCGGTTCGTTGTTCGGCCCGTAGGACTGTTCGGGGTCGGTGATGTCGTTGCCGCTGAGGGCAGGTTCGTCTTTCAGGGCGTACCAGCCCGGCGGGAAGCTTTCGTCCACCTGGCCGGAAGCGTCAACCGGGTACTCGGAGACGACGACCGTTCCCGGTGGGACTTCGACGACGATGCCCTCTTTGGAGCGTTTTTCGCCGGTGGGCGTGACGTAGAGGTCTTTTTTCGCCAGCTCGGGCCCGGCGATCGGCTCATCGGGATTTTTTTTGTCGAAGAGGTAGTAGCGGGGCCGGGCGACCGAGCAGTTCTCGCAGTTCTCGACCGGCTTCTGTTCGGAGGCCAAGAGCGCCGCTTCGTAGGCGGTCGGGTAGGCGCCGGAGAGGATCTGCTGCTGGACCTCCCGCTTGGTGATGTCGCGGCCGGCTTCCTCCCAACGTTTTTCGGACGCTTTCAGCGGTCCAGCCGGAGGCTGCAACCCAGGTTTGCCACCGATGACTTTCTCGGGGCCAATCAGGTTGGCCTCCCAGTCGTAGTAGTAGAGCTGGGCAGTCGAGCCGACCTGCTCGGCGGCGCGCCGGGCGTCGGTGACGCCGGGGAGAGCGACCGTGATCTGGTCGGCACCGAGCCTTGCCACCTCGGGCTCGGAGACGCCAAGCTCGTTGATCCGGCGTTCGATGATCGAGATCGAGTCTTCGATGTCCTCGCCGCTGACCTCGTTCGTCGTCCCGGTCGGCTGGCCCTGGTAGACGAGTTCCAAACCGCCCTGCAGATCGAGCCCGAGTTTCGTTTCCTTCGTGGCGACGATGTATCCGGAGACGGCGACGAGACCGATTACGAAGAGGAGGACGAAGAGGTTGCGGCGGCGGGTTCCCATCGCTCAGCCCTCCGGGGTGAGGACGAGGAGCAGGCCACCGTCGTCGTCGTAGGCAGGGAACAGGTCTGCGACCGCACGCGCCGGCAGATCTCCCTCAGCGTTGACCGAAACCCGCTTCCCAAGCGATCGGACCCCCCACTCGAGGGAGGTCTCGATCGGATCGCTGACGCCGTCGCCGTTGGTGTCGGCCTCCTCGCCGCCGTCGCCGGCGTCGACCCAGTCGAGGCCGAGGACTTCGCGCACCGGCCTACCGATCACGTCCTCATCGGTCAAACCGGTCAGCTCGAAGCTGCCTTTTCCGGCGTCGATCACGCGTCCCTGCTTGTCGCATACGAAAAAGGCTGCATTGGGAGCCGGATAATAATCATCGAGTAATTCGAATACGAAGCCGAAGCCGCATTTAGAGCAGCCCTTGGGACGGGTGCTGAACCCCGCGGTCCTCTCCCCACTGACCTCCCGGTGTCCGCAATTCGGACAGATGAAGAACGGCATGATCGACAGGCTAGCTGGAGCGGCTTAGAAGAGGCTCGCTGCACCTTCGGGGGCGGGCAGCCCGAGGTGCTCGTAGGCTCGCTCGGTCAGGACCCTGCCGCGCGGCGTCCGCTTCAGAAGGCCCTGTTGAAGCAGGTAGGGCTCGAGCACGTCCTCGATCGTGTCCTGCTCCTCGCCGATCGCCACCGCCAGAGTCGAGAGTCCGACCGGACCGCCGCCGAATTTGGTCGCAATGGTGTCGAGCAGAGCGCGGTCGCTGCGGTCGAGGCCGCCTGCGTCCACCTCCAGCATTTCCAGCGCCGCTGCCGCTACCTCGGCGCCGATCCGCCCGCTCCCCTTCACCTGGGCGAAATCCCGGACCCGCTTCAGCAACCGGTTCGCCACCCGCGGCGTTCCCCGCGAGCGGGATGCGATCGTCGCCGCCCCGGCAGCGTCGACGTCGACGCCGAGGATCCCGGCCGAACGCTCGATGATTAGCGCCAGGTGCTCCGGCGCGTAGTACTCGAGTCGGTGGGATACACCGAAGCGGTCCCGCAGCGGCGTCGTCAGCAAGCCTGCCCGGGTGGTTGCCCCAACCAGCGTGAAGGGCGGCAGCGGCAGCGTCACCGTGCGCGCCCCGGCGCCTTGGCCGAGCACGACCGGCAGCTCGCCGTCCTCCATCGCCGGATAGAGCGTCTCCTCGACCGCCCGGCCGAGGCGGTGAATCTCGTCGATGAAGAAGACGCTCCCCGGCTCCAGTGAGGTGAGGAAGGAGGCGACGTCGCCCTTGCGCTCCAGAGCTGGGCCGGCGGTCTGAACCATCGGCACCCCCAGCTCGGCGGCGACGATGTGGGCAAGCGAGGTCTTGCCGAGGCCGGGAGGGCCCGCCAGCAGCACGTGGTCGAGGGGCTCTCCTCGATGGCGGGCAGCCTCGATGAAGATCGAAAGCTGCGCGGTCACCTGCTGCTGGTTGACGAAGTCCTGAAGGGTCGGGGGACGCAGCGAGCGGTCGAGGTCCTCCTCGGGCGCCTCGGCGCGGGCGTCGTGGACCTTGACCTCGGCGTCGACCGGTACCGGCTCCCCCTCGATACCCGGGGTCCTGATCCGGTTGCCACCGATGTCCGGGGGCCCGCTCACGCGGCGTTCCTAGAAGGTCCGGCTTTGCGCAGGGCCGCCGCGACCAGGTCCTGCGGCTCCGTGCCCTCGACGCCAGCCAGCAGCTGCTCGGCTTCGAGCGGGGCGTAGCCGAGGTTGACCAGGCCGTCGCGGGCCAGGGTGCGGGCATCGCCCTCCTCGCTGTCGGCAAGCACCACCTCTTCCTCCAGCGCTCCCGTCACCTTCTCGCGCAGCTCGACGATGATCCGTTCGGCGGTGCGTTTGCCGATCCCGGGCACCGCCTGAAACCGTTTCGCGTCGCCGGCGGCGATCGCCCGCAGGAGATCCCGCGCCGTGCCGCCGGAGAGGGTCGCGATCGCGACCTTGGGCCCGACTCCGCTGACCGTGACCAGAAGGCGGAAGAGATCGCGCTCCTCCTCGGAGGAGAACCCGTAGAGGGTGAGAGAATCCTCGCGGGCGACCAGCTCGGCGTGCAGGAAGACGTCGCGCCCCGTGGCGGGGACGCCTTTCAAAGTCTCGGCCGAGACCGCCAATCGGTAACCGACGCCGCCCACGTCGATCACCACGTGATCCGGGCGCCGCACCATCACCTCGCCCCGCACCGCGGCAATCATCCGGCGATCCGCTCCCCTTGGGCCTCGGTTGCCGTGGCTCGAGCGACAGAGACCGCGTGGCGATGGCCGCTGCCGCCGCCGTGGCAGATGGCAACCGCAAGCGCGTCGGCGGCGTGATCCGGCGTCGGCGGCTCCGGCAACCCCAGCAGCGTTCCAACCATTCGCTGCACCTGGCGCTTGTCGGCTCCGCCTGAACCGCAAACGGCCATCTTGATCGCCTGCGGCGTGTAGGTGAAGCAACTGACGCCGTGCTCGGCGGCGGCGAGCATCGCCGCGCCGCTGGCCTGGCCGACCGCGATCGCCGAGCCGACGTTCTTGCCGAAGAAGACCTCCTCGATCGCCATCGCCTTCGGCTCGTGCCACGCGATCAACTCCAGCAGGGCCCGGTGGATCTTCTCCAGCCGCAGCTCCATCGGCTGATCCGGCGTGGTCTCAACCACCCCTCCATCGAGAGCGACCATATGGCTGCCCTCCACACGCACGATTCCAAAGCCAAGATTGGCCGCACCCGGATCTATCCCCATCACAACTTGCATAAGTGGTGATTCTCGGAAGTCAGTCGGATGCCTTCCGGGGATCGGGGAAGCCCCGGAGGAACCTCCCAAATCGTGACGGAGGGGCTTCCCCGATCCCCTACGCGGCGAGTTTCTCGAGAACGTCTGCCGGAATGTCGAAGTTGGCGTAGACCTCGTCGACGTCGTCCTGGTCATCAAGCGCCTCGAGCAGCTTGAGCACGCGCTCGGCGTCCTGCCCTTTGACCTCGACGGTGCTTTTCGGCTCGGTGACGAGGCCGGCAGACTCGAACTCGATCCCTTCCCCCTCCAGCGCTTCGCGCACGGCGGTTAGGTCGTGGGGGTCGCAGATCACCTGCAGCTTCCCCTCGTCTTCTCGCACGTCCTCAGCGCCGGCGTCGATCGCACCGATCAGGTCATCCTCGCCGTAGCGGCCGCCGTCGAGGACGATCGCGCCCTTTTTCTCGAAGATCCATGCCACAGAGCCCGGCTCGCCGAGGTTGCCGCCGCTCCTGGAGAAACAGAGGCGGATCTCGGCGCCGGCGCGGTTGCGATTGTCGGTCAGGGCCTCGACCAGGACGGCGACGCCGGCGGGTCCATAGCCCTCGTAGACGATCCGTTCGATCGCGGCGCCGTCAGCCCCGGCCCCGGTGCCGACGTCGATCGCTTTCTGGATCTTGTCCTTTGGCATCGAGGCGTCTTTGGCCTTCTGCACCGCCGTCGCCAGGGTCGGGTTGCCGTCGATGTCACCGCCACCGTCGCGGGCGGCAACCGTGATCGCGCGCGCGAGCTTGCTGAAGAGCTTGCCGCGTTTCGCGTCGGCCGCGCCCTTCTTGTGTTTGATCGAGTGCCACTTGGAATGCCCGGACATCGCCTGCCATTCTATGAAGTCGCCAGATGACCACCAAGCAGATAACCACTAGAGCGGGTCGCGGGGTCGCCGCGAGCCTCGTCTTCCTCGCCATGCTCGTTGCCGCCTTCTCGCTCTGGACGGCGATTCCGCTGAGCTGGGTCTACATCGCCTCGAAGCTCTCGGAGACCCAGTTTCCGAGCGGCGGCCCCTACGCGGTCGTCGCCGTCGGCATCTTCAGCTCGATCATGGTCGTCGCCTGGCTGATCGGCCGGCTCAACAACCTCTACATCCGCATCACCGGCACCAACCGGCTGGCGCCGATCCGCCCCACCTGGCTGAAAAGCATGCGCGATACGGGACCGGTTCAGAACTCGGTCACGGTCGTCGAGGCGGTGCTGATGGCGTCGGTGATGCTCGCCGGATTGGCCCTCACTCTCTGGTTCTTCTTCCTCGCCGGCTCACCGTTGCCCGAGCAGTAGCGAAGCCGTCGCGAAACTTTTACATTTCGCGCACAACACGTTGCATGTTGCTCTGTAGCCTGGCAACATGGCTGTGATGGCAAGGGACACTTGGACGGACAAGCGCCTGGACGACCTCAACGCGCGGGTCGAGAGCATCGACCGGCGAATGGAGGCCGGATTCAAGGAGATGCGCGAGGAATTCCGGGCCGTACGAGGCGAGATGAAAAGCGAGTTCCAAGCCGTTCGGTCTGAGATGGCCACGCAGACGGCCATGCTGAACCAGACGATGTACCGGCTCTTCGGCGGGATGCTGGTGGCTTGGGTGGTGGGCATCGTCGCCATCCTGCTTCAGACCTAGACCACGAACTTGCCGTCTTCCTGCATCACCATGCCGTCGACCTCGAGCTTGCCGCCGAGGCGCAGGTCGCAAACCAGATCGGTATGGACGGCGGACTCGTTCCCGCCCCCCGACTCCGGGTAGCTGCTGCCGACCGCCATGTGGACGGTGCCGCCGATCTTCTCGTCGAGCAGCACCTCGCGGGTGCCTTTGGTGATCCCGTAGTTGGTGCCGATCCCGAGCTCGCCGAGGGTCCTCGCCCCCTCGTCGGTGTCGAGCAGCCCCAGCAGGTACTCCTCCCCGCGCTCGGCCGAGGCGTCGACGACCCTGCCGGCCTCGAAGCGCAGGCGCACGCCGGAGACCTCGCGGCCGCCGATCACCGCCGGCAGGTGGAAGCTGACCACGCCCTCGACCGAGTCCTCGACCGGGCCGGTGAAGAACTCGCCGTCGGGCATGTTGTTGTCGCCGACACAGGGGATGAACTTGCGGCCGGCGATGCCGAGCTTGATGTCGGTGCCGGGCGCGGTTACCCGCACCTCCTCATGACCCTCGATCCACCCGGCCAGCCGCCTGGTCTCCTCGGAGGCGCGCTTCCAGGCCGTCAGCGGCTCCGGGTCGGTCGCCAGGCAGGCGCCGTAGTAGAAGTCTTCGTAGTCGGCCAGGCTCATCTCCGCCTCGGAGGCGTAGGCGCTGGTCGGATAGAGCGTGTAGCACCAGCGGAACTCGCCCTCGGCGCTGCGCTTCATCGCCCGCGTCATCAGATCCCCGGTCGCCGCCTGGCGCAGGGTCTGCCGCTCGGGCGGCACGCCGGAGAGCTCCCGGGTGTTGGTGCTGGCGCCGATCGCGATCCGCACGTCGGCGTTGTCGACCATCCACTCCGCGAAGGGAGAGATCCACTTCAGCTGCTCGTCGGAAGCGTGCTTGAAGTAGGCGGCAACCTGGCCCTCGAGGGCGACGTTCAGCATCGGGTGGCCGCCGGCCTTCAGGACCTCCTCGTAAACCGCCAGCAGCAGCGGCGCCGCCGCCGTCTCGCCGTCGATTGCGACGACGTCCCCCTCTTTCACCTGGGTCGAGTAACCGACCATGATCTTCGCCAGATTCTGAACCCGCGGGTCACCGCCGCTCATCTCGCCGCTCCCTCCCCAGCCCGCTCGCGGGCGGCCGTCGTCATTGCCATGAAGATCGCATGGAACCGCGGGTCATCGGTCAGCTCCGGGTGGAAGGCGCAGGCGAGGACGCTGGCTTCCCGGATCGCCACCGGATGCCCGTCGCAGGATGCGAGCACCTCCACCTCGGACCCCCAGCGCTCCACCCAGGGGGCGCGGATGAAGACCGCGCGCAGGGGCTCATCTCCTACCCCCTCGACCTCGAGCTCGGTCTCGAAGCTCTGCAGCTGGCGGCCGAAGGCGTTTCGCTTCGCCGTCGCATCGATGAAGCCGAGGTGCTCGGCGTCGCAGATGATCATCCCGGCGCAGGTGCCGAGGATCGGCCGTCCCGCCTGATGGTGGGCCCGCAGAGCCGACTCCAGGCCGGCGGAGTCGATCGCCTTGCCGATCGTGGTGCTCTCACCGCCGGGAATCACGAGAGCGTCCAAGCCCTCCATATCCTCGGGCTTGCGCACCTCCCGCGGCTCGGCGCCGAGCCCTCGCAGGGTCCTCGCGTGGGCTTCGAAGTCGCCCTGGAGCGCGAGGACGCCGACCTTCAGATCTGCCACCTACGCTCCGCGGTTCTGCAGCAGGGCATCCGCGGCGGCAAGGCCGGCGATCTCCAGACCGGGCATCGCCTTACCGAGGCCAATCGAGGCGGCGCTGACCCGCTCAGGGTCCTTGTAGTGCGTGGTCGCCTCGACGATCGCGCGCGCCATCCGCTCGGGGTCGGAGCTTTTGAAGATGCCAGAGCCGACAAAGTTGCCCTCGGCTCCCAGTTGCATCATCAGCGCCGCGTCCGCTGGCGTAGCAATGCCGCCGGCACAGAAGAGCGGCACCGGCAGCCGACCGGCGCTGGCCACTTCCTGAACGACTTCGAGCGGTGCCTGGTGTTCTTTCGCCGCAGCAAAGAGCTCCTCAGGCCGGAGCTGAGCCAGCCGCTTGATCCCAGAGGTGATCTCGCGCATGTGGCGGACCGCCTCGACGACGTTGCCGGTGCCGGCCTCGCCCTTGGAACGGATCATCGCCGCCCCCTCGCCGATCCGCCGCAGCGCCTCGCCAAGGTTGGTGGCGCCGCAGACGAACGGCACCTCGAAGTCCAGCTTGTCGATGTGGTTCTGCTCGTCGGCCGGGGTCAGGACCTCCGACTCGTCGATGTAGTCGACTTCGAGCGCCTGCAGGACCTGAGCCTCGGCAAAGTGGCCGATCCGGGCCTTCGCCATCACCGGAATCGAGACCGCCTCCTGGATGCCCTTGATCATCGCCGGATCCGACATCCGGGCAACGCCGCCATCGCGGCGGATGTCGGAGGGAACGCGCTCCAGCGCCATCACCGCGCAGGCGCCCGCGTCCTCGGCAATCTTCGCCTCCTCGGGCGTGACCACATCCATGATCACCCCGCCTTTCAACATCTCGGCAAGGCCCGTCTTCAGTCGAAACGTCGCGCGTTCAGTCATCGCGTCCAGATTACCTACCGGGCGCAGCCGCCGGCACTGCCTGTGTGGCAGACGCTCCTACTTGAGTTTGTACGCGCGGATGCGGTCTTTGTGCGCCGCTTCGTCGCGGGCATAGAGGCCGTGGGCCAGGCCCTGCACCAGAGCCATCAGAGCCGTGTGGCTGCGCGTGAAGCTGGGGCTGTTGGAGGAGAAGTAGAGGGTCAGCTCGGCGTGCTCGCCCACCTCCGACATCGTCGCGTCGGAGATTGCCAGGGTGCGGGCGCCGCGGTGCAGGGCAAGCTTCATCGCCCGCAGCAGCAGCGGGTGGGCGCGGCCGGCGGAAAGGGTGATGACGAGCGTGTTCTCGTCGATCCGGCCCAGTCGCTGCAGCGACTCGCCGCCGGTACTGGCGACGATCTCGGCGCGGATGTCCAGCAGGCTGAGGGTGTGCCGCAGGTAGCTGGCGAAGAAGGCCATCTGGTCGACCCCGACGATGACGATCCGCTGCGCTTCGGCCAAGGCCGCGACCGAGGCATTGACCTGATCGGAGGTCAGCTTGCGCGCGGTTTCCTCGAGGTTCGCGTAGTCGGCGCTGAGCGATCCCTCCAGCTCGGAGTGGTCGAAGGAGAAAAGCGCGCCGCCGGCCGAAGCGCTGCTGGCGATCGTCGCGCGGTACTCCTCGATCGCCGCCTGCTGCAACTCCGGATAACCCTCGAAGCCGAGGGCCTGGGAGAAGCGCACCACCGTCGAAGACGAGGTGCTCGCTCTCCGGGCCAACTCCTCGGCGGTGAGGAAGGCGGCCTCGTCGAGATGGTCGACGATGTAGCGAGCTACATCCTTCTGGGAGCGCGAAAACTCTTCGAATCGCTCCTGGATGTAGTCGGAAAGGCTTTTGAGTTGTGGGGACTTCGTCGCGGTCTTGGTCACGGCGGTCCATTTCGCCGAACCTGACGCTTTCCCTTCCAGCTTCTGGTTGGATTGTTCGCGGAATGACCCTCGAAGAGGCCCTGCGCCTCCTCAATCGCAACATGATCGCCTTCGATCTTCTGCTCGGCAGCGCCGCCATCGCGGCCCCGGCGGCGACGCTGAAGGTGCTTGGTCATGACGAGCCGTCCCCGGACGCAAAACATCTCTTCCGCCGCTGCGGGCCGATCTGGCTGACCTTCGCCGCCGCCCACATCGTCGCCGACCGCCGGGGCTCCGCCGCCGACTGGCAATCGCTCGCCTGGCTGCGCGGCACCGAGATCGCCACCGACGCCCTCTGGTCCGCCTCGCCGGCAGTGAGTCGACCAGGAGCGAAGCTCGGTCTACGGCTCGCGAGCGCCAGCAACCTCGCCATGGCCGCCGGCTTCGCCTGGATGTCGAGGCGCTCGCGATGAATCAGCTCGAGGGCCTGCCGAGTATGCGCTGGAGCCTCACCGGGCTAAACGAAGAGGGAGACGAGACCTGGTTGATCCGAGGCATCTCCCGCAAGCTCTACCGCTGCCCTGGCTGCCACGGTGAGATTCCCGTCGGCGAGGAACACACCGTCGTCCAGTTCGTCCGGCGGCTGGGAGGCACCGACCACCACCACTGGCACCGTCGCTGCGCCGAGGAGCTGCTGATCCCCGAGCTCGGCAACCTCAAGCGTGTACCTGCCTCGGACTCGAGCCAGTCGAAGCTCGAGGCCCGCGGACGCCGGCCGTCGGGGCGCCGCCGCCGACCGTGACCCTCCGCCACCGGCTGGCCGCCACCTACGGGCGGATCTGGCACACCTATTGGAGCTGGGCGCCTTCGATCCTGCTCCTGTCGCTGATCATCTTCCTGCCGCTCGGCCTACTCGACGCCGCGACGATGAACGTCGAGCTCACTTCGCTCGACCTCACCAGCGGCATCAAGCTCGCTGCCATCGCCCTGGCGATCGCCGTGGTGACGGCCACCGGCCTGCTCGGCGAGGTCTTCTTCAGCGGCGCGATCGCGGTCTCCCTCACCCACCCGCACGGTGAGGACCCGCCGTCGTTGCGCGAGATCGCCCGCCGTCTTACCTACAGGCGCTTGATCGCAGTCGACCTCCTTTTCGTCGTCATCGTCGCCATCGGGTTGCTGCTGGGAGTGATCCCCGGCGTCCTCGCCTTCGTCTGGCTCGCCCTCGCCGGACCGGTCGTCGAGATCGAGGACCGCACCGCCTTCGAATCCCTGAAGCGCAGCCTCCAGCTCGTGCGTGGCAACTTCTGGCTGGTCTTCCTAGTGATCGGTCCGATCGAGATCGTCGGCGACGCGGTCGGCAGCGGTCTCGCTGCGATCGTCCACGGGGTCCTCGGCCACACCTTTGTCGCCACCTGGCTGGCTGAGGCCTTTGCGGATGCGGCCCTCTCCCCCCTCTTCGCCGTCGCCGCGGTCCTGCTCACCGTCGACCTGATCGCCCAGAAGGACGGAGAGGCCGCGGCGCCGCCCCTACACTCGACCCCGGCACCGGCATGACCACCGCCTCGATCTTCACGGAGTTCTGGAACCGAATCTCGGAGCACGAGCTGCAGGGCCTGTACCTGGTCCTGGTCGGGTTCATCCTCTCCTTCGCCTTCATCCGCATGAGCACGCGGCTGATGCGCAGCCCCAAGGTTCCCTGGTGGCCGGGCAGCATCGTCAGCGAAGGCGGCGTCCACGTCCACCACCTCGTCTTCGGGATCGTGACGATGATGATCGCCGGTGCCGGCGGCTTCGCCTCCCTCGGGGAAAGCCCCTGGACGGAGATCTGCGCCTTCGCCTTCGGGGTCGGGGCGGGACTGACGATCGACGAGTTCGCCCTCTGGGTCTACCTCGAAGACGTCTACTGGGCCGACGAGGGCCGCAGCTCGATCGACGCCACCGTGATCGCCGCCGCGGCGATGATGCTGGCCCTCCTCGGATTCACCCCGTTCACGATCGAAGAGGGCTCGATCGGGGCGATCCTCGGCAGCATTCTCAGCGCCCTGACCGTCTTCATCTTGGTCGCGATTTGCTTTGCCAAGGGTCGGGTGATGCACGGCTGCATCGGCTTCTTCCTCTTCCCGATCTCCCTCTACGGCGCCTGCCGGCTCGGCAAGCCGGGGTCCGCTTGGGCGCGTCGGCGCTACGGCGAGCGCAAGCCGCGCAAGCAGGCACGCGCGGAAGCCCGCTTCCAGCCCGACCGCCGCACCGAGCGCTTCAAGAACGCCGTCCGCGATCTCGTCGGCGGCAAGCCGAGCCACGCGCTCGAAGAACTCTCGAAACGCTGAGAAGAGCCCCAAAGCTCAACCTTGGCCCAACGTCGGGCCCGAAGCGAAGACCTAGACTCGCTCTAGCAATGCGCCGCCGGCTCCTCATCCCGCTTCTGGTCGTCCTCTCGCTCAGCGTCGGCGCTGTCTCCCAGGCCGAGGTCGAGCAGCGGGAAAACCTGCGGGTCACCTTCGACGCCGGCTTCACTCCCCGCTCACTCCCTCGCGATCGCCCGGCTCCGGTGACGGTCGAGATCGAGGGCAAGATCGCCACCACCGACGGAACCCATCCGCCGGCACTGCGCTGGTTGGAAGTCGAGCTGCATCGCAGCGGCCAGGTCTTCAGCGAGGGCCTGCCGATCTGCTCGGCGCCGATCCTGCAGTCGACCAGCACCGAGGCCGCGCTCGCCCGCTGCCGCCCGGCCCTGGTCGGTCGCGGCAGCTTCCGCGCCGACGTCCAGCTCGGACGGGAGATTCCGGCAACCGGCACGATGCTCGCCTTCAACAGTCGCCAGAGAGGCAAACGCTCGTTGCTCCTCCATTTCTTCGCCGGCGTCCCGGTCCGCTTCACCTTGGTGGTTCCGCTGACGATCGGCAACCGCCAGGAGGGACAGTTCGGGACGGTCTTGCGGGCGCGGATCCCCCGCCTCGGCGGCGGCCTCGGCTCGATCACCCAGATCCAGCTGGCGATCGCCCGCCGGTATAGCTTCCGCGGCGAGCGCCGCAGCTACGTCTCCGCCGCCTGCGGTGCCCCGGCGGGTCTCCAGGGCGCGGTCTTCCCCTTCGCCCGGGCCAGCTTCCGCTTCGAATCCCACCGCGAGATCCGCACCACGCTGGTGCGGGACTGCTCGGTCCGTTAGTCCGGGCCGGCTAGAGGCCGAGGCCGCCGACGCCGCCCTCGTCCCAGCCGAGGTGGTGGGCGAGCTCGTGCCGCAGCGTCTGCGCGACCTGGCGGGCCAGCAGCTCGCGATCGTGCCCGAAGTCGCGCTCCAGCGTGTCGCGGTAGATCACGATCCGGTCTTCGTAGCGTTCGGCGGCGATCCCGTCGCCGAAGTACTCGCCGTAGGCGTTGCGCTCGAAACCGAGATCGGAGATGACCACGGGTACCCTCTCCAGCAGGCGCTGGAATTCCGCGGGAAGCGCGTCGATCGCATCGGCGACCAGGGCTTCGAAGCTGTCCGGCTCCGTCTGATTCACTGCCGCACCACGTTAACCACCAAGGCGACTGGAGCATTCACATGAGAGACGATCAGCCCGTTCCCACCAAGAAGTTGCGCCTCGGCCCGCTTCTTGCCGTGGTCGCGATCGTCGCGAGCGGAGCCGTCTGGGCCGGTTGCGGCGACGGCAGCGACACCACCGGCACGGTCCGCGAGAACGCCGAACAGCAGGTAGAAGAAGGAACCCAGAAGGCCGAAGAAGCCGTCGAGGACGGCGTCGACAAAGCCCAGAAAGGTCTCGACGAAGCAAAAGAAGAGATCGAAGAAGGCACCGACGGGAAGACTCAGGAGAAGTTCGACAACGCCCGAAAGGAAGCTGAAAAGGGCCTCGAAGAAGGCCAGGCCAAGGCCGAAAAGGGCATCGAAGAAGCCAAGGAACAGGCGGAAAAGTACCTGCCTTAGCGAGTCCTTTTTGAAGTCCGGTCAGCCGGCATCGGCGAGCCAGCGCTCGCAGATGCCGGCGACGTGCCGGGTGTCGGTGCCGCAGCAGCCGCCGAGGACCCGCAGCCCGGGCAGGACGGCTTTCAGGTCCAGGTATTCCTGCGCCAGCTCCGCTGGGTTCCCTGCGTCGAGCTCGCTGGCTTCGTCTAGTTCCTCATGACTGCGGCGCGAGGCGTTGGCGCGGATGCCCCCGATGCGCTGTTTCCACTCCGCCGGCGCTGCCAACTCCGCCGCGAAGTGGCTGGGGTGGGCGCAGTTGATCATGAAATAGGCGGGTGAGCCGGCGCTCTCGGCGTCGACCCGCTCGATCGCCTCTCCCAGCTTCTCGCCGCTGGGCAGCCTGCCGTCGGTCTCGAGGGTGAAAGAGATCACCGCCGGCACACCCGCCGCCGCTGCGGCGCGAGCGATCCCCACCGCCTCCTCGGCGTAGGCCAGCGTGTAGGCCGCGACCATCGCGACGCCGGCAGCGGCGAAAACCTCGATCTGCGGCGCGTGGTAGCGCTCCGCCTCTCCGGCGCTCATCAGCTCCTCAGGCGCGTAGGCGTCACCGCGGGGGCCGAGGGTGCCGCAGGTGAGGACCGGCGTGACGGCACTCGACTCCGCCTCGAGGATCTCCTCCGCGAGGCCGACCGCCCTGCGGTTCACCTCGGCCAGGGCCTTGGCGGAGTAGCCGAGCTGCTCGCCCCAATCGGCGCTCGCCCTCCAGGTCGGCGTGTCGAAGGTGAAGCCGGTGCCGTTGCGCGCCGCGATCTCGAGATAACCCCGGTAGTAGTCGCGCAGCGCCTCCAGTCCCTCCGGGCGATCAAGCAGGGTGAACGCGGCGAAGCATGGCAGGTCGAGGCCACGCTCGAAGATCATCGTCGTCTCCAAGCCGCCGTCGCCGAGGTAGAGAGGCGCGTCGTCTGGGAATCGCGTGGCGGTCATGGCCTCCTCGCGTACTGGCCGCTGGTTGCTTCGATGCTCTCGACGAGGATGTCCACGGACCGGGTCATCATCTCGTCGGAAATCGTGAACGGGGGCGTCAGGCAGAGGATGTCGTCGAGGAGGCCACGGGTCAGCAGCCCCCGCTCCCGAGCCTCTGCGGCAGCGCGACGCCCGCGTTCCAACTCGACAGGCCAGCGCTCCCGGGTTTCCTTGTCGGCGACCAGCTCGATCCCGGCCATCAAGCCGAACTGTCGCACCTCTCCGACTTCAGGGTGGTCCCGCAGCGGCGCCACCAGTGCGGCCAAGGTCATGCTCGCCTCGTCGACCCGCGCCAGTAGATCCTCGCGCTCGATCGCTTCGATGTTGGCCAGCCCGACGGCGCAGGCGACCGGATGGCCGGAGTGGGTGAAGCCGTGCATGAAGAAGCCGGGACGCCGAGCCGGATCGCGGAGCTCGTCCCAGAGCGCGTCGCTGACGATCACCCCACCGAGTGGGATGTAGCCACTGCTTACTCCCTTGGCAAAGGTGATCAGGTCGGGGGAGATGCCCTCGTGCTGGCACCCGAACCAGCTGCCGGTGCGGCCGAACCCGGTGATCACCTCGTCGACGATCAACAGCACTTCAAAGCGGTTACAGATCTCCCGTAACCGGCGAAGGTAGCCGCGAGGCGGCACGATCACACCGCCAGAGCCGAAAACCGGCTCAACGATCACGGCCGCGACCCGCTCGGCTCCCAGCTCTTCGATTCTCTGCTCTAGCGCCTCTCCCTGGCAGATCGGACAAGTCTCAGGGTCGCAGGGCACCCCTGCCGGACAGCGGTAGGTATAGGGAGCGGGGATCTCGACGATGTCCGGAGCTGCTGCGCCGAACTCGCCGTGGTAGGGGTCCAGTCGAGTCGCCGTGGTGGTCACCCCAGATAAACCGTGGTAGCCGCGATCGTGAGCGAGCACGATCGACTTCTGTGGCTGATCATGGCGGACCCAGTGACGGCGGGCGAGCTTGATCGCCGTCTCATTCGCTTCGCTTCCCCCGCTGACGAAGAAGACCCCGCTAAGCCCCGGCGGTGCCAGGTCGACGATCCGCTCGGCCAATTCGATTGCCGGAGGCGAGGAGACGCCGCCGAAGGTTGCCGCGTACGGCAACGTCTGCATCTGGGTGACGGCAGCGTCGATCAAGTCCTGCCGGCCATGGCCGAGGTTGACCGTCCAGAGGCCGGCAAAGCCGTCGATCAGCCGCCGGCCGTCATTGGTGATCAACTCGCAACCCTCCCCACGTACGATCACCAAAGGTCCGGCCTCGGGCAGCTGTGAATGATCGGTGAGGGGGTGAATCAGGTGAGCCAGGTCACCCGCGGCATAGTCTGGAAACGACACTGCTCCCAGATTAGCGAAGTTGGACAGTTTGTCTAGACCACTAGGGAGAAGGCTTGCGGCCCAGTGGGCTGCGCGGAGCCTCGCTTGGGGCCACCGAGCAGATCGAGTACCAGTGCATGAGAGCGAGCTGGTGGGCTGCCTTGTTGATTTCCTCTTCGGTGGAGGAAACATCAAAAGAGGACAGGACCGACTCGATCATCGCGAAGGCCGCGCGGACGGCGAACTCGAGGTCGATGTCCTCGCGAATCAGACCGGCCTCTGCGTCGGCAGCGTGAACATCCACTATCCACCCGAGCAGCGCGTCGTCGGCGGCTTTGTCCGCCTCTTCCCAGCCACTTCCGCGCATGTTCTTGGCAACGGCGACGATCGGCCGAAGGTCGGCGTTGTCAACTCGCCAGCTCAGCGCTTCGCGGACCATCTCCTGGATCAAGTCGAAAGACGTTTCGCCCGTGCGGGCGTTTTCGCGCAGCCGCTTGGCGATCATCGCGTAACCGGTCATGTAGTCCTTGATGATGGCCGCGAGGATGTCCTGCTTATCGTCGAAGTTGTTGTAGACGGTTGCCCTCGCAACCTGGGCGGTGCGAGCGATGTCGCCCATCGAGGTCTCGGAATACCCCCGGCGCGCAAATAGCCTCCGGCTTGCGTCGAGGATCTTCGTCCTCGCTCGCGGCTCCCCCCGCCGTGGCCGCGTCAACTGTCGCCCCTATCGAGGCAGTTCATCAGCCTCATCACACAGGCGAGACTATCCAATTGATCCGGCATGACCATTGCTAATGAATTTCCTCGGGAAGTTCATACCAACGCTTCCTGTCTCCGACGCGGGCTCGCAGCTTCCATCCGCGCGTCTTGGGAATAGCGTCCAATTCCATCCGCAGGCGTCTTAGCCGAGCAGCTACGGAATCCTTCGACGAGAACTCAGGCAACTCGAGAGCGAACTGTTCGCTGCGCTCCGCTACCAATGCCAAGGTCCGCCATAGCCCCCAGTTCGAAGCGGTCAAGTTGGCGATGTAGGCCGAGTTGATGCCACTGTCGTCATCGCTCAAGTCGTGGTCGGCGAAGATCGCGCAGATATCGAGGTAGTCCTTCTCGTTGGTCTCGATCACCTGGAGCTTCAATACCGTCAGGTCGGCGAGCGAGACCGTCAGCGGCACCGCCTCGATTCGCCTCCTGAAATCGATCCGATGGCAGAGGTTCGCCTCGTCGACGAAAACGTCGACCTGGCGCTGATTGATCTCGTCCCAAAAGTAGAGACGACGATGACCATGCAGCACGTTGAACTCCCTGTCACTCGCGTACCCGAGCGTTTCCATCAACTCCACCACACCGTCCTTGGCCGAACCGATGGTGGCGAAATCGATATCGGCGTACTCTCGGTTCAGTGGGGGCAGCCGGCTGCTCGGGCAGAGAATCGCGACTGCGACACCCCCAAGAACCCGCAGAGGGAGATCCCGATCTGCGGCTGCCTCCGCTATCCGCCGCCCCTCGGCGACTGGATCCGAGAGGGGGTCCACCCCGGCTCCGATCACTACTCCGGTGGGATCTCTGCTGCCAGCTTGTCCACGTCCACACCTTGACGCAAACGAGCGGCGCGTGCGATGAAGAACGTCAGCAACGCTGCGCCGAGGATGTACGCGCAATGGCGGAAGAATTGGCCCTTGTCGATCCCGAGGTCGGGATACCGGAGGTAGACATAGAAGATCCCGGTGAGCAGAGCCGCCGTAAGCGCCCCAGCCAAAGCGACGATCGGGATCCCCAGGAAGCGCTGGGTCGTCGCGGACGAGCGCCATACCTCGGGCCGGCGGTACGGCAGCAGCATTGCCGCGATGCCGATCAGGATCATCGTCACCAGCTGCAGCGAGAAGGCCTCGACCAACACGTCGAAGAAGCTCTCGCCGTTGGTGACCGCCCACCTGAGAACGAGGATGCTGAGGACGACCGTCAAGCCGATCGCGTAATTAGGGGCATGGGTTCGCGGCGAGACCTGCGCGAAGCGCGAGGGCAGGATGCCGTCCAGGGCCCAAGCGAAGAGGGTGCGGACCGGGATCGTGAGGTTGGGGATCATCAGCAGTGGGAAAGAGGCCGCGAAGGTGACCAGGAGCCACCAGGCGAGCAGCGTGCTGTCACCCGCGATTGAAGTCAGGAACGTGTAGAAGGGCCCTACTGCGAACGGAGAGCCTTCTGCACCGAGCGCGTTGATCGCATAGAAAAAGTCGTGGCCGAACCTGCTGAAGAAGAGTAGTGCGAGGACAGCCGCGATTCCGATGTGGACCAGGGTCGCCAGGCTCATGACCTTCATCTGGGTCGTGTCTTTCGCCCGCCGCACCTCGCCCGAGATGTAGATCGAAAGCCAGCTGAAGATCGAAAGGCTGCAGATCGCCGCCCAGGTCGGCCAGGTGCTGTCCATGCTGAAGGACGGACTGGTGTCGATGCCTTCTTGGTGGGCAGTGCTGATGATCGAGTCGTAGGTGTCGGATTCGCCGGTGATCGGCCCCGCGAACTGATTGAAGCTGTTGACGAAGCCGTCTTGGGACTTGAAGAGAAGAACGAGGAACACGGTTGCGAGGCCGAGCATCATCAACACCCAGAAGCCGTTCATGATCCGCGTCGTCCAGCGCCACCCCCCGGCCAGAAGCACCGCCGAGACGAGGATCAGCGCAGTCCCGATTCCGAATTGCCAGTTCTCACTGGTGGCAAGGTCGTTGCCCGCGGTGACAAGCGAGCTGTCATCACTGATGAGGCCAACCGCCGTAAGCGACGGCGCGAGTCCGACGGTAACGAAGGCCAGCGCGATGAAGGCGATCGAGAGGATCACGCCTGAGGTCCAGAAAAAGGACGAGATCAGCCCGATCACCGGGTGGGTGACACGACCGACGAGGACGTAATCACCACCGCTGCGCGGAATTGCGGAGGTGAAAAGGCCGTAACAAACGCAAATGATGATGGCGACCACCAGGGCCATCGCCAAGCCAAGCCAGATCGAGCCGCCGGGAAAGGCCCCGAGAAGGAAGAAGATCGAGATCGCGAGGAAGACCGCGGTCGGCTGCCCCGCCATGTTGAAGACGAAGGTCGAGAACGGGGAGACTTCCCGCACCAAGCCCGTGGCTTTTCGCGCGTAAGTTCCCTGCGGCCTCACCTTGGCTCCTGGCCTCTCCCCTGGTTCAGTCATGCCTCCCCTTTCGAACTGCCCATCGCCTAACCCGACACCAGGTACTGGTTGACCACACGATCCGGCGCCAAGTGGATCAGGCATCCATCAAGATGGCCGCTACCGTAATCCGAACCCGGGTTGATTGCCACCGTCCGACCGATAGTCGTGACACCCTTGCTCTCGTGGATGTGCCCGTGAAGGCTGAGTAGCGGCTGCGCCTCTTCGATGATCTGGCGCACCGCCGAGCTGCCGGTGGGAACCTCGTGGGGTCGTCCTCCCTTCATCACGTAGCGCAGATCCTCATCAACCTCGAAGGCGGTGTCGAGGCTGCTCTCGTAGGGCGGGACGTGGACGTTGAGGATCGCGGCGCGCGGCTCCTCCAACTGATCCACAAGTCGCTTCAGGCGCGCATAGATCTCGTCCTCACCCAGCTCGCGAGGCGTCTGCCACGGGGTGCGGTTGGAGTAGCCGAGGGAAACCATCTCGTGTGGCCCGACCATCTGAACGGTTTCGTCGCAGGCGACCACGCTCTTCCCCGTCGCCAGAACCTCGTCTACCGACCAGGGATCGTCATTGCCGGGGATGACGTAGGCGCGTTTTCCGGTGCCGGCCAGCCGCTCGTCGGCGAATCTCACCCAGAGCCGTAGCTCGTCACGCAGCGCTCGTTCGAAGGCTTCCTCTCGTGCCCCCGCGTCCTCGGCCAAAGCCTGGGCTTCGTCTTGGTCAACGATCAACGGGTACATCCCGTTGGTGGAGATCGCCCGCTGCATCTGGTCGAGCTCCTCGGCGGTATGGGCTACCCGCTGCTCTCCGATCACCCGAGCGGTGTAGGAACCGTCGCCCTCGCGGACGATCGGGACCAGAGCCTTGCCGGTCAGGTCCCCACCCATGACCAATGCGTCAGCCGGGTAGTGACCGGCGGCGTTGACGAACTTCTTCCAGCAGATCCGAGATCCGTGGAGGTCGCCTGCGTAGAACAGGCGCGTGATCGGTCGTTTGTGGCGGCGTTTGAACATCTCTCCCCTGTGTAACGCCTGGGGATCATGGGCCATTTCCCCGACTGATAGCCGCCTGGATTTTCTATCTAGTTGGTCACCTTGCCTAATGCCCAGCTGGTTTGAGCTCCCGATCCAGCAGCCGCAGCGCGGCGTCACGGTCCTGGGTGGCGAGCAGGCCGGCCGCCGCGAGGATGTAATTGCGATCGATGCCGATCCGAGGATCCCGGGGAGCGAGAGAACGCGGTGCCTTTCTTCTCAGCGCCTCCGCGAGGATGCCTTCACCGTCGGTCCTATGGGCGAACACCCCGCCAGTACCGATAATCAGATCCATCTCCCGCAGATCCGGGCCGCTGCGCACGAGCGTGGGCGGACCCCCTTCTCCCCGCCTCAGCAACATCGTCCCGCAGTGGCGGGTGAGCGCGTGGGTAGCGCAACCGACTGCCAGGCGCTGATCGAAGAGCAGGTCCTCTTCCACCTCAGGCAACCACTTCGGATTCCCTCCCCGCAGCGAGACACTTTGTCGAACCGCTGCCTCTCCTCCCCTCGCCTCCGCTTCGATCCAACGCCGATCGGCCGCGAGCACCCCGGCCGCTCCGGATCTCATCCCCAGGTCTCCCTCGACCGTCCGCAGCGTCAGCGGCGGCGGCAGCAGCGGATCCGCGATCCCCGGCGTCGCCAACGCGGAGGTGCGGTTCGAATGAATATCGGTCGTCGCTCCGCCGATGTCGACCACGACCACGTCGCCGAGCAACTGCGTCGCTTCCAAAACGGCCTCTGGGGTCGGCAGCTTCACCATCTGCTGGAACTCCCGACTGGCGCTGAGGCCCTTGCCGCCGATCACATGCGCGAGAAAGGCGCGCAGGATTGCTTCCCGGGCGGATTCGATCTCCAGCCTTCCCAGCTCCGGCATCACGTTTGCGGCAACCTCGACGACGCTGCCCGCCTCCCGCAGAACCGAGGCGGTCTCTGCGGCCACCTCGGCGTTGCAGGCGACGATTGCGTTACCACCGATCCGACGGGCGGCGAGGCGACGGGCGTTCTCCAAGACCAACTCCGCTTGACCCCCGTCGGTGCCCCCGGCGAAAAGGAGAATCTCCGGCCGGCCCGCCTGTAGCTCGTCGAGCTGCTTCTCGCTGAGGCTTCCGGCGAGAACGGTCTCCACCCGGGCGCCGGCATTGAGCGCCGCCTGCCGCGCCGCTGCCGCAGTCAGGTCCTCGACCAGGCCGACAGCGGCCACCCTGAGACCGCCGCCAGCGCTGGAGACGGCGAGCTGATCGTCAATCGCCGTCGTACCCGCCGCAGCCTTCGCCATCTCCAGCGCCGAGGCGTATCCATCCATCAGATCCGTGTCGATGCTGGTGGGCGCCTCGGCCCGTGCCAGCAGCTTCCCCTCCGCGGAATCGACCAACCTGACCTTGGTGTAGGTGCTGCCGAAGTCGGCGAGCGCGATGACGCCCACCGCTAGGCGGGTACTCCGCGGCTCCGACATTCGATCAGCGCATCGACGAGGCTGTCAATCGTCCCGGGCGTCTCGATCCCGGTGGCGTTGAGGTCGGCGCTGACATCGATCGGGATCCCGGAGCCCTCCACGTCCTCGTTCAGTACCCCACCCATGAAGACCGGCACCTCCCCCAGCCCTGCGCTGCGCAGATCGCCGATCAGCAGCCGCCCGAAAGAACGCGCGACGCCATTGTGGGTGGTGATCACGACCGCGTCGGCATCAGTCTCGATCACCGCCTTGACGATGTCCTCCGGATCGCGATTGATGCCGAAGTCGATCACCTCCGTCCCCACCGCCGCCAGAGTGGAAGCGAGCAGGAACTCGGCGAACTCATGGACGTCGGTGGAGGTAACAAGCACCTTCATTCCGCGGATCGCTTGCTCCTCGCGACGGCCTTGCAGCTCGACCAGCAGCCGCTGGCGCTCTTCCATCGTTTTCCTAACCAGGTCCGTTTCCAACACCGGGCGGCGACCGCGAGGACACTCCGGGTCCGGCTCGCCAGCCCCGAAAAGCTCCTCGCAACGGGTGGACCCCAGTCGTTTGAGGACGAGCAGCAACTGAGCCGGGTCGCGAGTGTCGATCCCGGCGCCAGAGAGGCCTTTGATTGCGGCCTCGAAAAAGGCCCGGCCGCCGCGGACCAACTCATCGCGCATCGCCTCTATCTTCGCCCAGTCGACCACCGGCTCGACCGTCGGCAGGTAGTCCTCCAGCCGCCGGCTGATCGTCTGCACCGTGGCCACCTCCTGCCAGGTCGGGATCCGCTCGGTCTCGGTGACGGGGACGGCGATCGGCGCGGCACCGAGCCGGTAGCGCATGTCGACCATCTTGTTGAAGAGGAGGTCGGTGTTGAGCACCGCCATGTTGGCGTCGAAGTCAGAGGTGTTGCCGATCGTGTCGCCCTGGAGGTATGAGAAGGGGACTTTGTCGGGGTTGACGGCGTCGAGAGCCAGCGTTACCGCCGACTTGATCACCGGGTTCTGGGTGAGGCCGCCCCACGAGGGCGAGTAGGCGGCGCCGATCAGCTCTTCGCTGATGTAGCGCTCGACCATCGCCCAGCCGATGTAATTGGCGTAGTCGTGGAAGACCCCGGGGTAGCCGTCCTCAAGGTAGGAGTCGAAGACCACCCCCTCGTCTTTGAACGCCGCCAGCAGCCCCGCCGCCTGCAGCACTCTGATGGTCTGGTTGACGTCATCGTCGTAGTAGGGCCAGCGCCAGGAGTACTGCGAGAGGACGCCGATCGTGGTGATCCCCGCCTGCAGGGCGTCGAGGGCATTTTCCACCGAGCCCGGGCCGCCGATCGTGTTGTCAGCGGCCTGCGGCTCGATCGGCACGGTGTGGGCGAGCTCCCACCAGTCCTGCTGGGTCACCATCACCGGCCCAGTCTCCTGGGGCGCTTCGGCGCGCTTGTCTTTGGGCAGGCCCATGCGACGCTCGGCGATCAAGTTGAAACGGTCCGGCGGCCGGACGCCGCGCGCGAGCGCGTCCTCGTAGATCAGCCCCAGCGCCTCTCGAGTGTCGTCCCAGGTGGCGAGCCCGATGTTCATGCAGGTACAGGGGGTCCCCTGCTCCCGTGCCCGTTCGCGCCACTCTCGCTCCGAGCCGACGCCCTTCTCCTCACAGTAAGACGAGCGAGCGCGGTCGACCCCCTTCGCCATCTCCCTCCCTTCCGCAACCGCCTCTCTGCCGTCGGGCAGGTCGGGGGGAAGCAGCGCGCTCAGGTCGACTTCGATCTCGGGCATCGGTACGGCTGAGTCTGACGGGTAGAACCCGAAACGCCAACTATGAAGATGATGGAGCGAGCCCCCGACCGGGGCTCGCTCCCAGTCCCTAACTGCGCGCCTGCTCTTTGACTTCCTGTGCGCCTTCTTTGGCGCTGTCTTTGAGCTCCTCGGCCTGCTCCTGACCGGCCTCTTTGGCGGTCTCCATCGCTTCTTGGCCGACTTCTTTGGCGTTCTCCATCACCTGCTGGCCAGCCTCTCTGGCACCTTCGACCGCCTGGCCGGCGACCTGGCCGGCAACCTCGCGGCCGCGCTCGAGGGCCTCCTGGCCCGTTTCAGCGGCGGTTTCCTTCACCTGGTCGGCGATCGGCCCAACCTTTTCGTCCTCCACCTTCGTGCTCGGCAACATCATCCCGGCGAGGAAACCGGCGGCGAGGCCGCCGATCGCAAGGCCGAGCGGGTTTTCCTGGGCGACGCCAACCGCTTGCTGCGCGCCTGCTTTGACCTGGTGGCCGTCAGGGGTGGCCTCCCCCACCTTGTGGGTGGTTCCTTGGACCTGCGAGATCAAGCGATCGCGCTTGTCGCCGATCGACTCTTTGACGCGGGTTTTCACGTCGGTCTTGTAGGCGAGAGCGTCGACGGTGTCACCCATTTCTGCTCGCGTCTCCTCTATCTCCTGGCGGATTTGGCTTGGCTCTTGGCCCATTGCACGTCCTCCTTCACGGTTTCGACGGTTTGTTCGGCGGGTGGCGTTGCCTGTTTCACGCGGTCTCTTCCGGACATCGCCAGCACTGCGGCAATCGCCCCGTAGAGGACCGTGACGATGAGGGCGGCGACCCAGAAATCCATCGCCTTGTCGAGGAGGGCGAGGATCATCGCCGTCAACACCCCCAGCGCCAGCAGACCCACAACCGCGGCGCCGCCGAACATGCCGGCGCCCTGGCCTGCCACCTTGCCCTTCTCGCTCAGCTCCGCTTTTGCCAGCTCGATCTCCTTGCGCACGAGCGTCGTCGTCTGCTCGGAGAGCTGTTTGACCAGGTCCCCGGTCGAGTGCGATCGCAGCTCCTCGTTGCTCTCCCCGTTCATGGTGCTCATCGCGCCGGGGAGGGAGTGGCCGGCGCCGAGGCCGGCGTAGGCGTGGACGTGCTGCCCATGCCACCGACACCGGGAACTGGGTTGCCGGGCTGGGCCGTGGGCGGCGGGGGCGTCGCCACCGGCTCTACCGCGGAGCGGCGCGGCATCGTCTGCGGCACCTGGGCGGTGGCTCGGCTGCCGTTGCGCTGCTGGTAGCGGTTGCGGCTCGAGGCCTTGAGAAAGCGGGCGGCGACGATGCCAACCGCGACCCCTCCGGCGAGGACCGCCCAAGGGCGTTCCCGGCCGAAACCCTCGATGTCCTCGAGCATTTTGTCCGGGCCGTTGTCTTTCAGGTAGGTACCGACTCTCTCCGTCTGCTCAGCGGCCCTGTCGGCCAGTTTCGCCGGCCCATCCTTGCCCTGTTTGCGTAGCTCCTCACCGACGCTGCGCAAGTCCTCAGCAGTGCTGCTCACCTGCTCGCCGGCCTGGGTGGAGCGATCGTCGATCTGCTGGCGCACGCCTTCCTGTGCTTTTCCAGCCATCTCCTGCGCTTTCTCTTGCGCCTGGCCGGCAACGTCCTGCGCTTTCTCCTGCGCTTCGCCAACGGTTCCGTCAGCCATAACAACCTCCAAGTCGTGGGTTTCCCTAGCTCTCGCTCCTGCCGGGAACAGCGCAGGAGCGCTTGACGGCATTGCGCCGTTCGATGACCAGCGGCAAGTCGAGGCCGAGTTCAACCTCACCACTCCGCGGTCGCTGTTCCCAAGATCGGCTCGAACCTGACCGAGACGGCACGACATCGGGTTCACGCTGGAATTACCCCTGAATGCGATAGACAAACGCTCTGGTGGAATCCGCGAGCGCCATCTTCATCCGCTTTCTCAAGTTCGGCTGCCTGGCCTGGGGAGGGCCGGCGGCGCAGATCGCGATGATCAAGCACGAGTGCGTCGACGAGGAAAAGTGGGTCGACGAGAAGGGCTTCCAGCGGACCCTCGCCGTCTACCAGGTGCTGCCGGGGCCGGAGGCTCATGAGCTCTGCGTCTACTTCGGCCGGCTGCGCGGGGGCAAGCTCGGTGGCTTTGCGGCAGGGCTCGGCTTCATGCTGCCGGGGTTCCTGCTCATGCTCGGGATTTCGGCCCTGTACGTGGAGGCCGGGATCGCCGACGATCTGGACGCCCTCTTCTATGGCCTGAGCGCGGCGGTGGGGGCCCTGGTGGCGCGTGCGTTGGTGCGGTTGGGGACCTCGTTCATCCTTGACGTGCCGCTGGCGTTGATCGCCGTTGGCGGCTTCGTCCTCACGCTCTTCGCCGGGGTCAGCTTCATCCTCGTGCTGCTCGCCGGTGGCCTGCTCTACGAGGCCTGGCGCAACATTCGCGACTGGATCGGCGGCACCCCTTCGCTCTCCTTCGGCCTACCGGCGGCACTTTGGGTCGCGGCGGGGGCAGTAACGATCGGACTCACCGCCGAGATCTTCCTCGAGGGCCTAAAGGCGGGCCTGCTCACCTTCGGTGGCGCTTACACGGTGGTGCCGTTCCTCCACGACAGCGCCCTCGCAGACCACCACTGGCTGACCGAGAGTCAGTTCATCGACGGGCTCGCGATCGGCGGCATCCTCCCCGCCCCGCTGATCATCTTCGCCACCTTCGTCGGCTACCTCGCGGGAGGGCCGGCGGGGGCGCTGGTGATCACGGTCGGCATCTTCATCCCCGCCTTCGTCTTTCCCATCTACTTCCACCGCCAGCTGGTGGCAATCGCCGAGAACGAGCGCCTCCACCAGTTCCTGCTCGGAGTGGCGGCGGGGGTGGTCGGTCTGATCGCCGCCGTTACGGTGGAAATCGTCGACGCCGGGGTGGTCGACGTCTACACCGCCGCCCTGGCAATCGGAGCCTTCCTCGCCCTCAACCGCTGGCACGGAAAACTGACCGTGCTCTACGTAGTGCTCAGCTGCGGCGCGATCGGCGCCCTCCTGCAGCAGACGGTTGCCTAACCAGGCGCCGCCGCCAGTCTTCTGCAAGTAGAGATTCCACCGCCACGAGAAGAGCTTCCGAGGGGGCGCGGCCGACCTGCGTCATGGGCTTCGCGGCCGGCCGCCGCCTCCTGCCCTCGGCGGGGGAGGCGCTCGTTCGCGGGTCTAACCGGCGCCGAAAAGGGGCGGGGCACCGGGTAATCGGCGCGATTGAGCACACCATTAACGATAGATCCGCGCCCACCCTCCCGAAGGGGGGTTGAGCCCGCCCTGCGAGTAGTCCATCCTGTGTGCGGGGTTCCATGAAGGGACAAGGGGAGAAGCGGGAGATGCAGCGACAACCGTCGGAGTCACCCGAGGGCATCCAGGCGATGCTGAACGCGCTACCGGCGCTGGTTGGCTACTGGGACGGCGAGATGCGCAACCGGATGGCGAACGACGCCTACATCGAGTACTTCGGCAGGACCCCGCAGGAGATCCGCGGGACGCACATCCGGGAACTGCTTGGCCCCGACCTCTACACGCAGAACCTGCCCCACATCGAAGGCGCCCTGGCGGGCGAGAAACAGCTGTTCGACCACGAGATCGTCACCCCCTCAGGCGAAGTCCGCTACACCCAGGCTTCTTACATTCCCGACACAGTCGAGGGTGAGGTGCGGGGGTTCTTCGTCCTCGTCACCGACATCACCGAGCGCCGGCGGATCGAAGAAGAGGTCGAGCAAAGCCGCGCGCGCCTCGCCGAGGCCGAGCGGGTGGCGCAGATCGGCAGCTGGGAGTGGGACATCCGCAGCGGCCGGCTGAGCTGCTCGGAGGGCCTGTTCGCCATCTACGGCACCCCTCCTCAGGTGTATGAGGGCTACCAGCCCAGCGACACGCGGGGCATCCATCCCGACGACCAGGAGCGCGTCGAGCAGGTGATGCGAGAAGCCGTCGAGTCCGGCGCCCCGGTCGACTACGAGTACCGGATCATCAGGCCCGACGGCCGCGTCCGCCGCATCCACAGCCGCGCCGTGCTGACCGCCGACAGCGGCGGCCACCCTCTCCGCCTGACCGGCACGGTGCAGGACGTGACCGAGGTGCGCGCCGCCGCCGAGGCCCTTCACCAGACCGCCAACGACCTCGGCCGCCGCGCCGCCGAGCTCCACCGCCTTCCCGACCGCGCTCGCGACGAGGACCTGGCCCGGCTCCTCAGCTCCCGCCAAGTGGAAATCCTCGCCCTCGTCGCCGAGGGCCTCAGCAACGCCGAAATCGCCTCCCGCCTCTACCTCACCGAAAGCACGGTGAAATGGCACGTGCGAAAGATCCTCAAAGCGCTACGGGTGGCAAACCGAGCCCAGGCGGTGGCGCGGTACTTGTCGACCTCGCCGAACTGACGATGGGGCGGGCTGGACTCGAACCAGCGACCGACGGATTATGAGTCCGCTGCTCTAACCAACTGAGCTACCGCCCCGAGTGTTCAATTGTCCCTCTATGCGAGGGCGAAATGCACTCTCGCGGAAACCTTGCGCGGCTGGCGCTAGGCGCTGAACAGCTGCGCCAGGGATCGGCCGACGTCCGGAGGCTCTTCTTCACCTTTGGCCGCTGCGGCGGCGCCCTCGGCGAGGGCCTTGGCGGCGTCGGCGATCTGGTGGTCGCGGCCGCCGCGGATCGTGCCCGTCTTTTTCGCTTCGGCGAGGTCGGACTCCATCAGCCCCGCCAGCTCGGCGAGGCGGCGGAGGCCGACGACGCTGGCCGTACCCTTGAGGGCATGGGCTTCGGCGCGCATCGTCTCGAAATCGGTCGTCGCGGTGGCGAGGCCGGCGGCGATCACGTCGCAACGCCGCTTTGCCTCTTCGGCAAAGGACTCGAGCAGCTTCTCGTCGGTGGCGGCTTTCTCGTTCATCGGGCGATTGCCTCCTTCACGGCCTGGTGCATCAACGGGATCCCGAAGGGACCCTCGACGGCGTCGCGGACGATGCCCTCACGGTCGATCGTGAACAGGTACGGCTCGGTCGGCAGGTGAAATGCCCGCACCTGAGGCCGAACCCGCTTGGCCGGATCGTTTTCGTTGTAGATCTCCATATGGATGAAGGCCGCCTCGTCTCCGTATTCCTGTTTTGCCTGCTCCGCCACGTCGACGACGGGGCCGCAGACCCGACTCTGGCAGAACTCGGGGGTCGCGAACAAGAGCACAATCGGTTCTTTGCCGAGCGCCGCCGCGTAATCCACCTTGTTCTGAGTGTCCGGGGGGACACGGGTCGTGATCTTCGACAGGTCCCCGCCCACGTCCTGCGCGGTGGGCGTATGTATGGCCGGCGCCCTCTCGCCCGGCTCCGGGATCTTCTTGAACTCGCCGACGACGGCTGCACCCGGCAGCAACGCCCCCTTCAGCTCGCCGTCCTCCTTGATCAGCGCGGCAAGCCGCCACTCCCCCTTGCTCGGCAGCTCGAGGTCGACTGAGTAGACGACGGTCGCGGCTTCCGGGTCCCCGGTGGTCGTCTTGCCGCGGAAGGCAGGCTTGGTGGCGAGGCTTTCGATCGCGGCCGGGAAGGGTCCACGGGCGGGTTGATCCAATGCTTGTTCTTGCGCTTTCGCGAGTTGTCCCCGGTTCCCGGATTTGGATTTGGCGCCGGGCTTTGGCGCCGGCACCTTCGCCAGGTAAAGGGCAACTTCGGCGTCGGGAATCTCCCCCTTGTCGCGATCGTAGACCCCGAACGGGTAGCGGTTCTCACCGCGGTAGAAGACTTCCGCGGCCGGCCGCACGACCAGTTCGGAGCGTGCGTCGGCGGCCTTCAGGACCTGCCTCAGCGTCCTCCCCTCGGGCGCGGGGAAGGAGGATTTGGCTGGCGCCGGGCGACTTGGTGCCGGTTGGTATGCCGCCGCCGCGGTCGAGTCCGTATCCGAGTCGCCGCCGCATCCGCCCAGCAGCGCCCCTGCAGCGAGCAGGCAGAGCAGCGCTGGGGCGAGGCGAGGGGCGCGCATCGGCGGCATGTTATGGAGAGATAGGGTGCCCAGGGTTCGAGACGAGGAGGAAACGGGATGGCTGAGCGAGCGGCACTGGTGACTGGGGCGTCGAGCGGGATCGGGCTGGCGATCGCGAGAACGCTTGCTGAAGAGGGTCATGCCCTGACCGTCTCCGCCCGCCGTCCGGAGAAGCTCGAGGAGGCCGCCGAGGGCCTGCGGGGAGAAGGATTCGAAGTCAAATCGGTGCCGGCGAACATGGCCGAGGAGGGTGATGTCCTCGCCGTCTTCGCCGCCCACCGCGAGGCCTACGGGCGCCTCGACACCCTCGTCAACAACGCCGGCGTCGGGATCGGCGCTGCGATGGAGCAGATCCAGACCAAGCACCTCGACATGCAGCTGGCGGTCAACCTGCGGGCGCTGATCCTCGGCACCCGCGAGGGGCTGCCGATGCTGCGCGAAGCCGGCGCCGAGCACGGCAAGGCGCTGATCGTCAATACCGCCTCGATCGCCGGCAAGGGCGGCCAGGCGTGGCTCTCGATCTACGCGGCGACGAAGGCGGCAGTGATCAACTTCACCCAGTCGACCCACCGCGAGGCGGGAAACGGCGGGGTCCAGTGCACGGCGCTGGCACCGGGCTTCGTTGAGACGGCGATGACCGAGTTCGTCCAGGGTCAGATCCCGCCGGAGGAGATGATCCGGCCGCAGGATCTCGGCGAGGCGGTCCGCTTCCTGCTCCGCACCTCGCGCAATTGCCACGTCCCGGAGATCGTCTTCACCCGACCGGGCGAGGGGCTTGACACGCCCTGACGCCGGCTCGGGCGCGGGCGAGCGCCTGAGAATCCTCGTCGCCGCCTTCGGCGATGCCGGCCACGTCTTCCCGGCGATTGCCCTGGGCAAGGCTTTGGCTGCGCGCGGTCACGAGGTCATGATCGAGACCTGGGAGGAGCGGCGGCAGGCGGTCGAGGGCGCCGGGCTTGGCTTCGCCGCGGCCGAGGAATACCGGATGTTCCCGCCGCCGGACCCAGAGTCAGAGGAGGGCCAGCACGCCGCCGAGGCAGCGCGAGCGCTGTTGCCACTGCTGGAGGACTTCCGCCCGCACGTCGTCGTCAGCGACATCCTCACCCTCGCCCCCACCCTCGCCGCCGAGCAGGCGGGAATCCCCTTGGCGACCCTGATCCCTCACATCTACCCGGTGGTCGAGCCCGGGCTGCCCTTCTTCGCGATCGGGTTGCGGCCGCCGCGGACGCGGCTCGGACGGCGGATCTGGCGCACCGGACACGAGCGAGCGTTGCGGGTGGGGCTCGAACAGGGCCGCGGCGACCTCAACATCCAGCGCTCCCGCCTCGGCCTGCCCGCGATCGACCGCTTCCACGGCGGCATCAGCCCCGACCTCGCCCTCGTCGCCACCTATCCCCAGCTCGAGTACCCGCGCTCCTGGCCACCGGGCGTGGAGGTAACCGGACCGATGACCTTCGAGCTGCCCCACCCCGAGATCGAGCTGCCGCCCGGCGACGAGCCGCTCGTCCTCGTCGCCCCCAGCACCGCCCACGACAGCGGCAACCACCTCGTGCGAACGGCGCTGGCAGCGCTGGCAGACGAGCCGGTGCGGGTGGTGGCGACGACCAACCGGGTCGCCCCCCAGCGCCCGATCGAGGTCCCGCCGAACGCCACCCTGGTCGAATGGCTCAGCTACAGCCAGCTGATGCCCGCCGCTTCCCTCGTGATCTCCCACGGCGGGCACGGCACCGTCGCCCGCGCCCTCGGCGCCGGCACCCCCGTCCTCGTCTGCCCGATCATCGGCGACATGAGCGAGACCGCGATGCGGGTCGCCTGGGCCGGCGCCGGCCTCTCGCTCCCCTGGCGACTCTGCCAACCGGCGCCGCTGCGCTGGGCGGCGCGGCGGCTCCTGCACGAGCCCTCATTCAGCGCCAAGGCGGAGGCGATCGCCGGCTGGGGCGAGGAGAACGACGGCGCGGCCAGGGGTGCGGAGCTGGTCGAGCGCCTGGCGCTCGCGAAGATCTCCTTGTAGCCCTCCTACAACTCCGGGGGTGGGACTCGAACCCACAACCCTTCGATTAACAGTCGAATGCTCTGCCGATTGAGCTACCCCGGACCGACGCCGGGCGCGCCCGGACCGCCCTGAATTTACCGATTCAGCTGGCGGCCCGCTCCGCGTGGGCGATCCGTTCCACCAGCGCCGCTCGTTCGCGACTGAGCGCGGCGCGGCGCTCGTAATCCCCGCGCTCGCCGGCGGCGGCGATTTCGCGCTCCAGCCGGCGCTCGTCCAGGCGCAGGAAGTTGTGCTCCATCCCCCACTCGTCAAAGGCTCGGTCCTGGGCGCGAAGAACCAGTTCTGAGATCAGGGTGGAGAGCTCAGGATCGTCCGGCGGGAGGTTGGCGGCCGGATC
>Ga0190275_10000229_pt1 | contig 58147 bp, 59 predicted proteins | sample Popmic550T_FD_133745 | JGI IMG/M metagenome (GOLD analysis project Ga0190275, IMG submission 133745) | Populus adjacent soil microbial communities from riparian zone of Yellowstone River, Montana, USA - 550 T | ecosystem: Environmental > Terrestrial > Soil > Riparian zone > Trees stand | place...
CGACCCGATCCGACCCTGATCGCGACCGCCATCTCGGAGGTCGCACGCAACATCGTCGTGCACGTCGGCAGTGGCGAAATCGTCCTCAGGCCGTTCCAGGACAGCGCCCGCTACGGCCTCGTCGTGGTGGCCAGCGACGAGGGGCCCGGCATCCGCGACATCGAGGCGGCGCTGCGCGACGCGTACAGCGGTCGCAGCGGCCTCGGCCTCGGCCTGCCCGGCGCGCGGCGCCTGATGGACGAGTTCGAGGTCGTGTCGGACGCCGATACCGGCACGACGGTGACGATGCGGAAGTGGCGCTATCGCGACGAGCTCGCGCGCCTGCGGGAGGAGCGCCGCCGGCGTGGGTGAGCGAACGACGGGCGACCCGATCGAGTGGAGCGTCGCCACGAAGTGCCGGCGCGGCGAGGCCACGAGCGGCGACCTCGCGGTCGTCGAGATCCTGCCCGAGGGCGCGCTCGTCGCGGCGATCGACGGCCTGGGGCATGGGCGCGAGGCAGCCCGCGCCGCGCGCCTGGCCGGGGCGACCGTTCACGAGCGGCCGAGCCCGGACCTCGTCGAGCTGTTCGAACGCTGCCACCGCGCTCTGCGCGACAGCCGCGGCGCCGCGATCAGCCTGGCGTTCATCTCGCCGTCGGACGACGCGATCAGCTGGCTCGGGGTCGGCAGCGTCGAGGGGCGAGTGCTGAGCGGCGGCCCATACGCGATGCGGCCCAAGGGCTCGCTGGCGCTTGGGAGCGGCATTCCCGGGCACGAGCTTCCCAGGATGAGCACCGCGACCCTCGACGTCCGACCCGGCGACCTGATCGTCCTGGCCACCGACGGGATCGAGGCCGCGTTCGGGGACGACCTCGACGTCTCGGGCTCGACCGAGGCGATCGCCAAGCGGATCCTCGCCGCCCACCGCAAGCCCGCCGACGACGCCCTGGTCGTGGCGGTCCGCTACCTCGGCGCGCGGTCGTGAGCGCGCGGCCGCGCGCCGCGGTCGAGCCGTTTCGCTCCGCCTACGCGTCCGCGCTCGCGGACTATCTGCGCGAGCCGAGCGAGGCCATGCTCCACGTCGCCTATGAGCTCGGGCGCCAGGCGGTCAGCCGGAACCTGAGCGTGCTCGACCTCGCCGTCGCCCACCAGGAGGCGTTGCTGTCGGCGCTGACCGGGACGCCGAGCTCGGCGGTGACGCGGGCGGCGGGCGACTTCTTCCTGGAGAGCATGTCCTCGTTCGACATGGTCCAGCGCGGACTCGCGGAGACCCGCGACGCCGCCCGCCACGAGCGCCGCCAGACCGAGATGGCGCGCCAGCTGTCGACGTTCCTCGCCGACGCCTCGCTCGCCCTCGACGCCTCCGGCTCGCTCGACGAGATGCTGCAGCTCGTCGCCGAGCAGGCACGCGAGCTCGTGGGGGCGGAGTGCTGTGTGGCGACGGTCGCGGCCGACGGCCAGCCCCGCACCGCCCAAGCCGCCTCCTACTTCCAGGCCGACAGGCGCTGGACGGCGTTCGTTCGGTGGCTCGACCTGTTCGCCGTCTACCGGTTCGTCGAGCAGGCGGGCGGCTCCGTCAGGCTCGCGGGCGAGCAGCTGACCGACCAGGCCGCATTCCTGACACGCCCCGGCGATCCACCGCTGCACGGATGGGTCGCCGCATCCCTGAACGCCCTCGACGGCAGCGAGCTCGGCGCGATCCAGCTCTTCGACAAGCAGGACGGAGGAAGCTTCACCGCCGACGACGAGGCCGCCCTGATCCATCTCGCCCAAATGGCGTCGGCGGCCGTCGAGCGGGCGCGGCTCTACCAGGACCGCGGCGCCTAGCCGGGCACCCCGGCCCAGGGAGCCCGCTCTCGAGTGACTGGCCCTAGTCGACGTCGATGAAGCGCTGCGGGCTGACTCCGCGGGCGTGGTCGTCGTCGCCAACGACCACCGTGCGGTAGACGCCGTCGGCTGAGACCCGCGCCCGGCGCGAGTACGAGGAGCAGCGCGTGGCGACCTTGGTCCGAGTCCGCGCGACGGTGGCCCACCGTCCGCCGGCGCGACGCTGGATGCGAACGAGAGCTCCGACGTGCTCGGGGCAGGCGCGGCCGAAGAAGCGCACGCGCTCACCGCGGTCCGGCGTCCGGTCGCTGACGCGGAGTCCGAGCCGGATTCGCACGAGCACCGTCACGAATGGGCTAAGGAGGTTGCCCTGCCGCACGCGATAGCGGGTGTTGAGGCCCGGCTTCTGGGTGAACGAGTACTTGCCGCTCGGCGCGGTCGTCGAGCTGCCGACGTTCGCGAAGACGTTGTCGTATGGAAACGCGTCGCTCTCGAGGATCACGCTCTTGCCGGCCTTGGCCGCGCTGGTCAGCGTGCCCTCGATCGACACGCCGCCGCCATAGACGACCGGGTTCGGCTTCGCCCCGATCGTCAACGACTCCGCCGCGCCCGGCCCGTGGCCGGGCTTGTGACTAGCGCCCGCAACCCCCGGCAAAGCGATGGCGGTCAGCAGGACGAGTGATATGGCCGCAGAGCGTCTCATGTGACCTTGAACGCACCGCGGCGCCAAAGGTTCGCTAGTAGTCGGGAAGCGAGTCTGCCTGCCCTCAGCGACTGTGGACCGTCGGTCCTCGTCCCTGGGCACTGAACCCTCGGGCGATCCAGTTGCGGTAGGCGTCGTAGAACGGGGCGAACTCATCAGCGACGATCCGGGCAGCCTCATGGATCTGGCTCGCGGTCGCGGTGGCGTACTCGTGCACTAGGAGGCGCCGCAACTCGCGCAGCCGTTCCAGACGCCGTGCCCGCTCGGGACCGATCACACCGGTCCGGCGTAGATCGTTGAGGTCGCGACGCGCATTGAGATCCGCTCCGCGCGGGCGTACTTCCGCCAACTCGAGACCGAAGGCGGTTAGCTCGGCGATCGTGTTGTAGAGCTTGTCGACGCCCCGCTCGACAGCATTGACCCGATTGAGCAAGACGGTATCGTCGGAGTCGTGGGCGGCTGTGAACGCCGCGAGATCGAAGTCCTCGCCGAACTCGGCCATCGCGGCACGCAGCGCGATGAGATGGCGCCGTACGTCCGTGACTCGGTGCCGGATCTTCGCCTTCAACCACCGTGCCCGCTCCGGATCGTCAGCCTCCAACGGTGCGGCGGGCGTTCCAGCCGAGCTCATCCGGGCGCCGCGTCATCGAGGCTCTCCATGGCATCCAGCAGTGACGGCTCGGCCTTTGCCGCGCGACGCCGCCATACCGCCAGCTTCGAGCGCAGTTGGGGCCACTGGTCGTCGCGATCGACGAGCACTCGACCGCGCTCCAACGCCTCGTGCATCAACAGAGGCGTGCTCTCGGCCTCCTCGAGTCGCACGAGCTGGACCTCGCGACCGAGCTGCTCCTCGAGCCGCCCAGTCAGCTCGGCTACATGAGCTGCCGAGGGGTGGGCGAGGGTGACCACGAGGTCCACATCGGAGCGCTCGTGGCCCTGTCCGGTCGCAAGCGACCCGAACAGAACCGCGAGCCGGACGCTCGGCTCTGTCCTCAGCGCGGAGCGCAGCGCCCGCAGCAACGGCCAGTGTTGGCGGAGATACGCCTCCTCGCGAAGCGATGTCTCGAAACGGCGGGCACTCGTACGCTGCCCGCGGATGAGCCCCTGCGCCGCCGCTCGCCGCAACGTGCGCTCAGGCACGTCGAGATGGTGGGCGAGGGATCGGAGTGAGGTCGTCGGCATCTCAGGAAGCGGCTTCGTGTGGCCGATAGCTTACCATCGTGTGGCCGATAATTCCATTTCGTGTGGCCGATCAGCGCGGCTAGTTGACGGCGCCGCCGAAGCCGATCTCGTTGCCGTCGGCGTCGCGGTAGAGCACCTTGCGCGCCTTGCCGGGATACATCTCCCGCTCGTCCGGTTCGATGCCACGCGACCCGATGTCCGCGACCCGCGCGTCGAGGTCGTCCACGAAGACGGTGTGGATCGCTCGCCCGGCACGCCCGGCGTCCTCCACGATGTACAGGAATCGATGCTCCGCGAGCTCCCAGACCGCCTCGGTGGCGTGGGGGATGAACGAGGGCTCACCGCCGAGCAGCCGCTCGTACCAAGGCTTCGCCGCGTCGAAGTCGCTGACGGGGATTCCAGCGAAGAGATCGAGGGTCATCGCGTCACCTGCTCTGACGGCCTCACGCCGACGGCTCGGCACCGTGTTGCGCGGCCTCGAGCTGGGCCTTCATCGCCTCGGCCAACGCGAGCGCGCCTGACAGCGGCCTGACCATGACCGCGAAGTCGTCGATCAGCCCGTCCTCGTCGGTGTGCAGGAAGTCGCAGCCGTGGATCTCGCGATCTCCGACCCGCGCCTTGAACACCAGCGCGTGGTCCCGCGCCCCTTCGGCGCCGATCTCACGCTCGTAGCGGAAGTCCTCGAACACGCGGCCCACGGCGAACAGGATCGCTCCGACCGCGTCACGCCCGTGGTAGGGCCGGAAGACGACCGGGCTGCGGAAGACGACGTCCTCCGCCAGCAGCGCGACCGCTGCCTCGAAGTCGCGAGCCTCGATGGCGGCACGGAACGGATTCATGAGCTTCGCTCGTAGATCAGCACAGCGACGCCCTCGCCGACGACCTTCGACTCCTTGAGCCGCAGGTTGCGGCGCTCGGGCGTCTCCTCGAACGCCTTCTTGCCCGTCCCCAGAATCACGGGGAAGACCATCAGGTTGACCTGGTCGACGAGGTCGCTCGCGATCAGCTCCTGGACGAGCCGGTGGCTGCCCGGCACCTGCAGCTCACCGTCGAGCTCCTCCTTGAGCTTGCGCACCTCGGCGGTCACGTCGCTGCCGTCGAGGACCGTCGTGTTGCTCCACTCCGGATCCTTCAGCGTCGACGAGACGACGAACTTCGGCATCGAGTTGAACTTGTCGGCGAACTCGCCCTCACGCTCAGGCCAGGCACCCGCGAAGCTCTCATACGTGCGCCGGCCGAGCAGCAGGGCATCGGCCTGCATCGTCTCGTCCAGCTTGAACTGGTTCCCGTCGTCACCCCGCTCGAACTCGAACGTCCACCCGGGGTACTTGAACCCCGGCTCGCCGCCCGGCGCCTCCATCACGCCGTCGAGCGACACGAACTCCGTCACAACGATCCGTGCTGCCATCTGCCGGCCTCCTTCGCTGGGTTTGATCCGTGGCCTCTAGGCCTTCACACCGTAGGACGAACGGAGCCCGCCGAAGTAATCGCAGTTATCCGACGAGCAGAGCGTCCATCTGGCCGACCGACTGCTGCAGCCCCTCGACCATGCCCATGTTCTCCAGCTCCTCCATCTGCTCCCGCGAGGCGAAGGTCGAGCGCAGCTTCATCCGCGTGCCGCCCTCATGCTCGCTGAGCTGCATCCGCACCGTGGTCGTCGGCATGTCCCCCTTCGGCTTGCCGTCCTCGTCCGCGAACCCATCGATGAACTCCAGCGCCTTCGGCGGCTCTACCGACTCGATCCGCCACCAGCCAGGAAACTTCTCACCCTCCGGCCCAGTCATGTAGTAAGCGACCTGCCCACCGGGCGCCAGCTCGTGCTCCTCCACAGTCGCCGGGTAGCCGGGCGGTCCCCACCAGCGCTCCAACTGCCGCGGATCGGCCCACAGCTCCCACACCCGCTCAGCCGGAGCGTCGAAGTCGGCGACCAGGGTGAGGGTCAGGCTGTCGAGGTCCTTGTCGAGGCTGGTAACGCTCATTGTCTCGTCCTCTCGTTGGGTTCTTCTCGTCTGAGTCGGGGTCCTGTGCAAGCACTTCCGACATCCGGCCGACCCTCCCGCGCCAGGCCATCTCGAGTTCGTCGAGTGCCCGGCGCGCTCGGCGCATGGCGTCGGGAGAGGTTCGTACGAGCTGCTCCCGTCCCCGGCGCTCCTTGGACACCAAGCCCGCCCGCTCCAACACCGCCACGTGCTTTTGCACTGCGGCAAAGCTCATTGGGTAGGCCTCGGCCAGCCGCGACACCGACGGCTCGTCCCGCGCGCAGCGGTGAAGGATGTCTCGCCGTGTGGCGTCGGCGAGTGCGTGGAACGCACGATCGACCGCCGCATCGGCCGGCTCACCTGCAACCATACGGTTGTAGGTTAGCTGAGTGTCTCAGCATCGGCTCAGCTTTCGGCCCGACGCTACATCGAACCATCTGGCAAGCGCGTGGTCGGGTTGGGTGGCCCGGAAGCGCTCCCGCTAACCAGAGGCCCCTAGCTGTTCGTAAGCGGTGCGTAGACCGCTCTACGCCCCGGGAGCGATCAAGACGACCTGTCTGGGCAGGCAGCTGTCGGCGCTCGGCTGTCGCGACCGTCAATAGTGACGTCCAGCAACTACTTCTCTACCCGGAGCGGTAGTCCGAGCCCTTCCTCGCGTGAACTGATCGCGGGTTCAAGCGCATCTGCAACCCGCCGCATGTATCGGTAGCTCGGCGCCCGGAACTCTCGAGGCATCTCGTCGCGGCCTAACGCTCCTGCAAGCACACGAAGAAGCTCTGTGCGCTGACCCTCATTTCCTGGAACTCGCATTAGCCGTGTGCTTCGCGTCCAAAACCCAAGCAGGCTTTTGCAGTCCCCCTGACCTAGATGAGGGAGTGATGCCGCGATTCCCGCGGCGCAGTCACTTCCGCCTAGGTTCGGGAGCAGCGTTATGCCAGCGCGCGTCATACGCGGATCATCGCTCGCGAGAAACGGAATCAGTTCTCCTATAGGAAGTTCCCCTCCAGCGTCGCTATCGAAGTGTCCCACTGACGCGCTCAAGGGAATAATAGTCGCCGCTAGACCAAGGTAGAGTGGATCCGACCCGCCTTCAGCGCGACCTGTCATCCCGGCTAACTTTGCGGTTGTTCGGTGAGGCTCGGCGGACGGTACCCAAAACTCCTCCTCGGTTTCGTTCTCGCCGTCCTTTCCTAAGGTTCGAAGAACTGCGAGCACTCGCTCAGTAGGGAAGTCCGTCGTCGCAACCACGGTCACGAGGCCAGCGATCGCCGCGTGACGACGATGCTGCGTGTTCGGCGGGGAGGCCACCACGGACTCAACGAAAGACAACATGGCATCCCGGCTGGCCTCGTTCTGTGCCCACATAACGCCGTCGGTAGAGGCGAAAACGCGCGTAAAGCGCTGAGCAGCACCACCGGGGTCTACCTCTACGTCGGCAGTCAACTTGGTGAGGACTTTGAGCCTATCCACGTCGCTCGTCGTCGAGTGTCGCATATCAAGTGAAATAAGCGGGCCAGCAACTGAGAGGGTCGTGCCGATCCGGGCCTCCCATTCGCCGGCCTGGTCGCCGAACAATCCGCGATCGCCTATCCGCAGCGCTAGTCGCTGAAGCTCAGAACTTTCATCATGAAGACCTCTTAGAATCGCCTCCCACTGCTCCCGGGAGTCTTGGCTACGATACGAATCACTTAATGACGCGGGCTGAGCAAGATCCACGTGATCATCCAGCAGCGCCTCGTACAGCAGCGAGGCAGGATGACCGGTGCGGACTGCCGCTATCCACACGCTTCGAAGGACGGCCCGTCGACCTGTAAGGCGTCGGCACAGGGGAACTAGGTCGGCAGCGGGCATAGCCTCGCCGCACCACATTAGTCGCACACATGCGTCGCGTAGCAACTGTCTCACGTCCTCGGCGTCGCGAGTGCCAAGCTGGGGTGGCTTGGCGTCATCCAAACTATCGAGTGTCTTTGCCACCTCGGTCTCCACGCCACCCCCGGCGTGCGGGTCCAGCCACAGCCCGAGGCCTTGCACCATGCTGCCAAGAATCAATACCTGCCCAAGGAGCCACGCCTTTTCGTCCGCAGGCGGCTGCCACGCCTGCCACCCACGAAGATCACCCGCTCGGTCGTGCCTGTAGTGGAACACGGAATCGCCGAGCGCCGCGTCCACAATTGCTCGCACCTGGTGATCCGAGACGCCTGTCGCTGCCATCACTGCTGCCACGTACGTGGGATGACGCGTGGCGGTGGACCCCACAAGATCTCCGACTTGACCTGGTTCCGCTTCCCGTAAGCACCTCGTTAAAGCTCTCTCTATAGCTTGCACCGGCCAGCGCTGAGGTAGTAGAACCTTGAGAGCCTTGAGAAGCTCGTCGAGGTCGCCGTCCTCGAAGCGTCGCACGAGATCCTGCGGGCCATCGCTTCGCGGAAGTTGACCGTAAACTTCCAAGGCCTTAAGTTGATGCGTGACATCAAGCGCTTCTACCTTGGCACCCAGGGTAGGCAGGACGTGATCAGTGATGTCGTCTATGCTCAGCGCGTTTAGCTCCTGCCCGAGCTCCCCGGTCTCCCAGGCGGCTGGGTCGCTCTCAATGATTGCGATGCTCTCCTCTATGGCTCGCCTCTGCAGGCGATTGTTAGGACCAAACGCTCGGTCCAACGCTAGATCACGTGCGAGAAGCGCACCGCGGCGAAGATAAGTGTCTGGTTCTTCTCGATCCGTTGCTCGGCAAGCGTCGAGTAGTTGGGCGCCCTCCCCGCGGGCTGCCCGGCCAACCCGTCCGGCGAAGAAGAGGGCCGCGTTCCTCCAGTGGATTGAGGTGGCTATTGCAGCGAAACGCTCGTACCGCTGATCGCTGTCGGCGGCAGTCTCCACTAAATGAGATGCGGCAAAGTACTCCTGCAAGGACCGCAACTCAAACCCGAAATAGCCCGGGGTGGCCTCTACGATGAGAACGAGGCGGTCACGTGCCTCGCGGACGAGGGTCTCAACCTGTCGGGCCATCTCATCGGCATTTCGGTATGGATCGTTATGCCTGAGGAAGGTTTCTACCTCGGATCGGAACTCATCCTCGGTCAACGCTGATCGTACGTGGGTGGCCTGGCCGGCCCGCATATGGACTAAATACCCCAAATATTGATGAAGACCAATTAGCACATCTTTCTCGGTCGTCACAATGCTGCGGTGCTTGGCGCGCTCACGCTTGTAAATTACGTCCACGTAGTCGGTGAAGAGCGACTCCCTCTGCCTGGACGGACGGCCGCCGGCGAGAATCACGTAAATCACGATGCTCACCTGGAGGGGCGTAGTCAAAAGAAGTTTGACTTGGGCGTCTTCACTGCTCTCGGCGAACCCAGTCTTGACTCGGGATTCTCGTGCTTCGTCGAGAGATCGTGCGGTAATCCATTTGGCAACGTACTCGTTCGCTCTTGCGACACTGAGCTTGCGCAGGCGTAAGTGAAGAAACTCTGCCGAGTGAAACTCACCCGCATACCCAGTAGGGCGGGAGCTACCAATAATTTGCATATCGGCGCTAAGTGCTGAAGTTGCACGCTCGAGGAATTCGGTCATCTCGGTCAAGACCTTAGATCTGAGCTCGAGATCAACCACCTCGTCTAGGCCGTCGAATATTAGTAATGTTGGATTAGATTTAAGTACGGTTTGAATGTGCTCTGGTTGGACGCTCGCCTCGCGCGAAGCTAGACGCCCTACACGCTCGGCAATGTAGCTTTCGACCGTCGTGAGCGGGCCATGTGTGGCATCAGTCGTGTCGTCGTCTTGCGCTCGTGCTACCCATTGCGCGTATTCACGGAGAATAATCCGAAAAGGGATGCGGGGAACGCGCGGAATTAAGTTGTCATCGGACCCGATGACATCTGGCAGCTTGCCGAGCAGGGCGGCTCGGTGGACTTGCGCAGTGAACTGTCCCAGCGTGGACTTACCCTGTCCGGGGCCCCCAATGAGTACTACGCGGTGCAAGATTTCGCCGAGGATAAGCGGCGTCGCGGGCGTGCCGTCGTCAGCGTCTCTCAAGGATCGCGCAATACTCGGCGATAGGCTGTGTCCTTCGAGAGAATCCTTATTGTGGCGATCTTCGAGGACGACGTCTAGGTCGATGAAGACCTTTGCCAACGGCAGTGACTCGTCCCCCACATCACCTGCCTGGTCGAGTTGGGCAAACCGCTCATTATGGTAATCAGTGGCGATGTATAGCCTAATAATCTCGTCGATTCCGTCAAGCTCGCCGAGCGTCTCCCGCCTGAGGAGCCGGGCTATGACGTCTCCTGCTGTTAGGAAGTGCGCGTAGGCCTGCCTGACCGCCGCGTGAACGTCTAGAAAACGACAGACATCGTCATAACCCCAAACATGCACGTTGGAGATGATTTCAGCATAGGAATCTGCGATGTTACGGATGCCGTCGTGTGTGCCGCTTCCGGCTACCGATGTGAGCGGTACATTAGTAATAAGAATGTAGTTATCGCACTCGGAAGGTCGCGTCTGGGAGATTGCGTCTAGTTCTGTGTCTAGGTCGGCCAGTAGGCGTTTCCGCGCTTTGTCCGGGCCGAGGAGGTCCAAGTCATGGTACTTCGCCTGGAAGATCCAGCCCCCGGTCCACCGCTCTGCTGGCGAGGGGTACGGCGCGTGGCCGGTAAAGGTGGCTTCTCGGTTTCCATCAGGTCCAGCACCAAACGTGATGGTTCCATCGCCAATAACGGCCTTAATAAGGCTTTGGGCAAAGCGCTCGAATTCGGCTGGTCCGAGGCTATTGAGGTTATAATTGGGCATACCGAGCGGGCGCGTCTAGTGCTGGACGTATGTAACGTAACTTGAGTTTCAGACGGAAACGCGGCGTTACTCTAGTCTGGTGTCGCGCGTACTGCTGAGATGGCGCGCGTGGCGCCGAGCTTGGCCCGCGTGGGGGCGGCGCCGTAGGACAACCTCGGCGCCTCGCCCTTGCACCATCCCCATTGACCGACTCGGCGAGCCCCCACCAGACCCCGCCGTCGGCCGCTCGAGGACCAGCATTCGCCCCTCAGCGCGGCCGCGCCCGCCCACATCCCTGAGCCACTCCGGCGCGCAGGCCCCGCCTGGGCCCGGCGCCGACCCCGCCAGGTACCCTTCGAGAGTGCCCTCCAAGCGCCAAATAGACGTCGGCGGAGTCAAGATCGGCGGCGGCGCCCCGGTCGCCGTCCAGTCGATGACCAAGACCGAGACGGCTGACTACGACGCCACGATGACGCAGATCCGCGCGATCGCGGACGCCGGTGGCGACATCGTCCGCTGCGCCGTCCCGCGCGAGAAGGACATCGAGGCGCTGAAGAAGATCGTCGTCGAGTCCCCGATCCCGGTGATCGCCGACATCCAATTCAACCACACGCTCGCGCTGAAGGCGATCGAGGCCGGCGCCCACTGCGTCCGCCTCAACCCTGGCAACATCGGCGGCCCGGACAAGGTCGCCGAGGTCGTCGCCAAGGCGAAGGAGTACGGCACCCCGATGCGCATCGGCGTCAACTCCGGCTCGCTCCCCAAGCACCTCCACGAGCTCGAGCGCGAGAACTCGGTCGAGGCGCTCGTCCAGGCCGCCGTCGAGTTCGTCGACCTCATGGAGCGGCTCGACTACGAGGACTTCAAGGTCTCGATCAAGTCGACCTCCGTCCCGAACACGATCGCCTCGAACCGGCTGCTGTCGCAGAAGATCGACTACCCGCTCCACCTCGGCATCACCGAGGCCGGCACCAAGTGGTCCGGCTCGCTGAAGTCGGCGGTCGGCCTCGGCACCCTGCTCGCCGACGGCATCGGCGACACCATCCGCATCTCGCTCTCGACGTTCCACGCCGAGGAGGAGGTCAAGGTCGCCTGGGAGATCCTCAAGGCGCTGAAGCTCCGCGAGCGCGGCCCCGTCCTGATCGCCTGCCCGACCTGCGGTCGGCTCCAGTTCGACATGGACACCGTCGTCAACGAGATCGAGCAGCGTCTCGAGGCCTACGTCGAGCCGATCGAGGTCGCCGTCCTCGGCTGCGCCGTCAACGGCCTCGGCGAGGCCGCCCACGCCGACTTCGGCATCACCGGCGCCAAGAACGAGGGCCTGATCTTCAGCCACGGCAAGCCGCTGCGCAAGGTCCCCCAGGAGCAGCTCGTCGACCAGCTCTTCGCCGAGATCGACCGTTCGCTCGAGGCCGGCCGCACCGTCTTCGACAAGAACGAGTCCGCCGCCGGCGCCGAGTGGCTCGAGCGGATCGAGGAGGAGAACGCCGGCGAGCTGACCCCGGAGCGGCTAGCAGCCCTCGAGGCCAAGGCCGCCGCCGCCGAGGCGATGGAGAACGGTCAGGCGCTCCCGATGGCGCCCTCGAAGAACGCCGAGCGCAAGGTCATAACGCTCGACGAGGACGCCTCGCCGACCGCAGGACGCCGCTTCACCCGAGCGTGAGCGGCTCCGGCGCGCGCTGGTCGAGCGCCGCCGTGAAGACCTCGATGACGCGCGGGTCGAACTGCGTGCCAGCGTTGCGGCGCAGCTCCGCGATCGCCTCCTCGGGCGACATCGCGGCTCGGTAGGGGCGGTCGCTGACCATCGCCTCGTACGCGTCGCAGACGGTGACGATGCGGGCGCCGAGCGGGATCTCCTCGCCGCGGAGCCTGTCGGGGTAGCCGCCGCCGTCGTAGCGCTCGTGGGTCGAGCGCACGAGCCGGGCGACGGGGCGCAGCGCGGGCGCCGCGCCGAGGATGCGCTCGCCGATGACGGTGTGGCGGCGGACGAAGGCCCACTCCTCCCGGTCGAGCTCGCCCGGCTTGTGGAGGATCTCCTCGGGGATCGCGATCTTGCCGACGTCGTGGAGCTCGGCGGCGCGCGCGACTTCGTCGAGGTGCTCGCCCGCGAGGCCGAGCTGGCGCGCGACCGCCACGGCGAGCTCGGCGGTGCCGACGAGGTGGTCGTGGAGTTCCGGCTCGCGCTCGCGCAGGATGCGCAGCAGCACGGCGCGCGACTGGTGGCCGGCGGACGAGCTGCGCCGGCCCTTGTCGGCGTACATTCGCCGGTCGGCGATCTGCAGGACGTCGGCGGGCTGGCGGGCGTCGGCCGGGAGCGAGACGACGCCCGCGGAGCTGGTGACGGCGAACGCCTCGCCGGTCTCGGACAGGGCGCCGCGGGCCGCCAGGGCGAGCTCGTCGGCGCAGTCGGACGTGCAGCGGGCGAGCAGGCAGAACTCGTCGCCGCCGAGGCGGTAGGCGGTGCCGAGGCCCGTGACGACGTCCGCCAGTCGCTGACCGAGTCGGGTGAGCAGGTCGTCGCCGGCGGGGTGGCCGAAGGCGTCGTTGTAGGCCTTGAAGCCGTCGAGGTCGAGCAGGACGCAGACCCACGGCGCGTCGAGCGTGGCGCGGGCCACGGCGCGATCGAGGTCGAGCAGCAGCTGGCGGCGGTTGGCGAGCCCGGTTAGCCCGTCGGTGAGCGCGTCGCGCCGGCTCTCGAGCAGCGTCTGCTGGCTCTCGAAGAACGCGAGGCCCATCCTGCCGGTGACCAGCAGCAGCGTGACCAGCGCGGGCAGCACGGCCTCGGGCGGGAGGTCGCCGAAGACGCCGAGCGACACCATCGTCAGCGCGATCAGGCCGCAGACGACGGGGATGACGACGAGCCGGCGGTCGATTCGCAGCGGCTCGCCGACCGCTCCGATGCCCGGGGGCTGCCAGGCGGCGAGCGCGACGAGCAGCGCAGCGGTCGGCCAGCCGGCGTCGAGCAGGCCGCCCTCGACGTAGCTGCCGTTGACCGCCTCGACGAGGTAGATGCCGTCCGCTATCGCCATCGCGATCATGCCGACGCCGAACAGCGCCCAGCGGCGCCCGGGGCGCCAGCCCGACAGTCCGAAGACCATCGTCACGAAGACGAGCAGCACGATGTCGAGCGCGGGGTAGGCGAGGTTGGTCGCTATCTCGAGCGTGTCGCCGCCGCCGATGTCGAACGCGGGGAAGACGACCGCGACGCCGACCGCGGCCGCGCACGAGGAGCCGATGATGCCGTCGAGCCAGAGGTCGCGGTGGGCGAGGCCGGCCTGGCGCCGGACGAGGATCACGAGCGTCGCGTACGCGAGCGGGTAGAAGCTGAGGTAGAACGCGTCGGCGATCGAGGGCACCGGGACCGCCGGGTCGCTCGCCAGGACTGTCGCCCAGTAGATGTCCCCGAGCGTCCAGGCGAAGATTGCGAGCGCCATCGCCGTCCACGCGTGGCGCTCGGTCGGCAGTGCCCTGGCGCGCGCGAGGCACACCAGGGCGCTGGCGAGCATTAGCCCGCAGAAGAGCCAGGTGTCGAAGAGCGCCTGCGCGGAGTCGCCGAAGGCTCCGAGGGTGTGCGCGACGAATATCGCCCAGCCGAGGGCGAGCGTGGCCGCGACGGCGTCGCGGAGCGAGATGTTGGCCAGTCGTCGTCGCATCGTCGAGATCGCCCGGCCGGCAGCCGGCCGGGCTTGCTCTCGCTATCGGCAGCGGCGCGCGACCGGTTGAGCAGATAGGCCACCAGCCCCGGGTCTGGGCGGAATCCCGCACGGCGGCAATAGACTCGCCGCGGATGACGCGCCAGAGCGGATACCTGCTGCCGACCGAGAAGGAGGCGCCGGCGGATGCGGAGGCGATATCGCACCGTTTGATGGTGCGCGCGGGGCTGATCCGCCAGCTCGGGGCGGGGATGTGGACCTACCTGCCCGCCGGCTGGCGCACCCAGCGCCGCGCCGAGCAGATCATCCGCGAGGAGATGGACGCGATCGGGGCGCACGAGGTCAAGCTGCCGGTGCTCCAGCCGGCCGATCCCTGGCGGCGAACGGGCCGCTACGCGATCGACGAGCTGTTCAAGCTCGAGGACCGCAGGGGAGCCGACCTCGTGCTCGCGATGACACACGAGGAGGCGCTGACCTTCCACATCGCGCGCGAGGTCCGCTCGTACCGCGACCTGCCGTTGATGCTCTACCAGCTCCAGGTCAAGGAGCGCGACGAGCCGCGCCCGCGCGCGGGGGTTCTGCGGACGCGCGAGTTCATCATGAAGGACTCGTACTCCTTCGATCGCGATGCCGAGACGCTCGACCGCTCCTACGCGCTGCACATCGACGCCTACGACCGGATCTTCGACCGCTCGGGGCTCGAGTGGTATCGGGTGGAGGCGGACGTCGGAATGATGGGCGGCGTCGGCGCGCACGAGTACATGGCGCCGTGCGCGGCGGGGGAGAACGACGTCGCGCTGTCGGACGCGGGCTATGCGGCGAACGTCGAGGTGGCGAGCGCGCAGGCGCAGGCGGTCGACGGGCTGCCCGAGGCGCTCGCGGCGCCCGAGCTGGTCGACACGCCCGGGATAACGACCGTCGAGGACGTGGCTCGGACGCTCGGGGCGCCGACCGGCGCCCTGATCAAGGCGATGCCGGTGATCCGCGATGACGGCCGGCCGCTGCTGGTGTTGGTCCGCGGCGACCACCGGCTGAACGAGGTCAAGCTCCAGAACCGCCTCGGGGCTCCCGCCCGGCAGGCGACCGAGGAGGAGATCCAGTCGACCTTCGCGGCCCCGGTCGGCTTCGTCGGCCCGGTCGGCTCGCGCGTGCCGGTGCTCGCCGACGAGGCGCTGCGCGGCCTCACCGGCCTGATCGCCGGCGCCAACGAGCCCGACCGCCATCTGCGCGGCGTCGAACCGGGGCGCGACTTCGAGCCCAACTGGGGCGACGTGCGGTCGGTCGTCGCCGGCGACACCTGCCCGCAGGGCGGCACGATCCGGCTCAAGCCGGCGATCGAGGTCGGCAATATCTTCAAGCTCGGCACGCGCTACACGGAGCCGCTCGGCGCGACCTACCTCGACGAGGCCGGCAAGGAGCACCACGTATGGATGGGCTCCTACGGGATCGGGCCGGCGCGGATCGTGGCCGCCGCCGTCGAGCAGTACGCCGACGAGCAGGGGATCTCGTGGCCGCGCTCGCTGGCGCCGTTCGACATTCACCTCGTCACGCTCGGCAAGGACGGCGAGGAGGCGCGCACCGTCGCCGATCGCCTCTACGACGAGCTGCGCGAGACCGGCCTCGAGATCCTCTACGACGAGCGCGCCGCCAACCCGGGCGAGAAGTTCGCCGACGCGGAGCTGCTCGGCTGCCCCCTGCGCCTGACCGTGGGGCGCAAGGGCGTCGAGGCGGGGGAGGTCGAGGCGCAGGTCCGGCGCGGCCAGGAGAAGCGCTCGCTGCCGCTCGACTACGCGACCGCCGCGGCGGTGGAGCTGTGGCGCGCCCTTCCGTGACGTCGTCGGAGCGGCACTCGCCGGACGAGCATTCCGGCTCCGCTCCCTCCGGCCTGCGCCGGCTGCTCGGGATCGACCGTTCTGGCGGACCGCCTCCGGAGACGCAGAAAGGCGAGCCGTTGCGGCCCTGGACGGTCCCGAACGCGATCTCCTACGTACGGCTGGCGCTGCTGCCGGTCTTCCTGATCGTCGCGCTCAACTCGGGCGACGGCCGCGACGCCGCCGCGGCAGCGCTCTACTTCGGCATCGCCTGGGGCGACCAGCTCGACGGCCTCGCCGCGCGGCTAACCGGCCAGTACAGCCGCCTCGGCGCGCTGCTCGACCCGTTGACCGACCGCGCGCTCGTGATCGCCGGCGTGATCGTCTGCTGGCACTTCGAGCTGCTGCCGCGCTGGGCGCTCGCCGTGCTCGCCGCGCGCGAGCTGGTGATGCTGATCCTGACCCAGGTCGGCTTGCGCGCGGGGATGGACCTGCGCATCAACATGGTCGGCCGCTGGGCGGTGTGGCCGGTGATGTTCGCGATCTTCCTGGCGATGATCGTCGACACCTGGGTAGCCGCGGCCTCGCTCTACCTCGGACTCGCCCTGACGCTCTGGGCGACGGCGCTCTACCTCGCCGACGGCGTGCGTTTCATGCAAGCGCGCCGCCGACCCTCAAGCTCCACTTGACGGCTGGGTCTATACTCGCCGCCAGGCCACGAAAGGACGGGCGGAGCAGATGGACGACACCTTCCCAGACCTCGGCGCGCTCGACGACCAGGAGCTCAAGGACCTGATCGAGAGCTTGACCGAGGAGGAGCACCAGGTCTCCTACCAGCGCAGGATCCTGCACGGCAAGATCGACATCCTGCGGGCAGAGCTCGTCAGCCGGCTGCGCAAGCGCCATCAGGAGGGCGAGTCGGCGATCAGCGGGGCGGACGTCGACCAGCTGACGGAGATCCTCTCCGGCAAGTCGGTTCCCGAGGGCGACCGCTAGCGAGCGGAGGCTGTCATGCACTGTCCCGAGTGTGGATTCGCCAACCCCCAGGGGGCGAACTACTGCCAGAAGTGCGGTGCGTTCCTCGCCGAGGCGGCGAGCTCGGGCGGCGACACGACCGCCACCTACCAGCTCGACGAGACCGGCGAGATCAAGCCGGTCGACCTCGAGCAGGTGACGTCGGAGGGCGCGACGCTGTCGATCCGCTCCGGCGGTGGGCGCACCGGCGAGGTGTTCGAGGTCGGCGGCGAGCGGATGCGGATCGGGCGCAGCCCGGACGCCGAGGTCTTCCTCGACGACGTCACCGTCTCACGCAACCACGCGCTGCTCGTGCGGCGGCGCGACGGCCTCTACGTCGACGACCTCGGCTCGCTCAACGGCACCTACGTGAACCGGCGCCGGATCGAGTCGCACCGACTGACCAACGGCGACGAGCTGCAGGTCGGCAAATACAAGCTGACCTACCTGGAGCGGTGATGGCGCAGACCGAGATCGACACGAGTCAAGAGATGGTCCCCGTGCAGGCGAAGGCGCTGACGATCGGCGCAGTCTGCAAGGCGCTCGAGCGCGAGTTCCCGGAGATCTCGATCTCGAAGATCCGCTACCTCGAGGACCAGAAGCTGCTGACCCCGCGGCGCACGGCCGGCGGCTACCGCCTGTTCGCTCCGAGCGACGTCACGCGCCTGCGCACGATCCTGCGGCTGCAGCGCGACGAGTTCCTGCCGCTGCGGGTGATCCGCCAGGAGCTGGCGGCCGGGCGCGCCGACCGCGACGACATCAGCAAGCCGGACGGGCCCGACCCGAAGGCGCTGCGGCGTGCGACAGTCGCCGGCGTCAAGGAGTCGCTCTACCGGCTCGACGAGATCGTCGACGAGACGGGGGCCGACCCAGGGCTGGTCAGGGAGCTCGAGGAGTTCGGCGTGATCCGCGCCGAGAAGCGCGACGGCGAGGCGCTCTACGACGAGACCGACCGCGAGATCGTGCGCGCTGTGACCGAGCTCAAGCGCTACGGAGTGGGGGGGCGCAACCTGCGCGTCTTCAGGACCTCGGCCGACCGCGAGGCGGCGCTGCTCGAGCAGATCCTCGCCCCGGCGCTGCGCTCGCGCAATCCGGAGCGGCGCAAGGAGGCGGTCGAGGCACTCGAGAACCTGGCGGCGATCGCCTCGCACCTCAAGCACCTGCTGCTGATCCGCGACCTGCGCAAGATCGCCAAGTGAGTCGAGCGGGCGCGGCCCGTGGCCGAGCGTTGAGCCAGCGAGCCACCAGATGCCGACGGTGACGCGCAGGCGCACCGTTCCGGCGCCGCCGGAGCGGGTGTGGACCGTGGTCGCCAACCCCGAGCGGCTGGTCGAGTGGTGGCCGCGCGTGCAGCGCGTCGAGGAGGCGAACTCGAGCACCTGGACGACCGTGCTCGGCTCGGAGAAGGGGCGCCGCTCGCTGCGCGCCGACTACACGCTCGTCGACTCGGATCACCCGCGCCGGCGCAGCTGGCGCCACGAGGTCGAGGAGTCGCCGTTCGAGCGCGTGCTGAGCTCATCGGTGACCGCCGTCGAGTTGGAGCCGGCCGCCGACGGCTGCACCGCCGTGACGATTCGCGAGGAGATCGGGTTGCGCGGGTTCTCGCGCCTCGGCGGACTGCAGATCCGCCGCGCGGCGCGCAAGAAGCTGGACGAGGCGCTCGACGGGCTCGACAGGGTGCTGAGCGCGGTGGAGGGCTAGCGCGGTGAGCGCGGAGGTTGCCAGCGCCGATCGGGCGCCGACGGCAGATGGCGGCCGACCAGGCATGCGCTGGTGGGGCTGGGGCCGGGACGAGGACGCGATCGAGCTGCCCGCCGCGGCGGCGGAGCTGCTCCGGGGAGAACTGGGACTCGACGGCAACGAGCGCGGCGAGCGCGTGGAGCTGGACCAGGTGACGCTGCCGCAGTCACGGCTGGGCGACTCCGCACGCCGCGCGCTTGGCGCCGCCGTGGGGGAGGACGCCGTCGCCGACGACCGCGCCACACGGATCGCACACGCCGCGGGACGCGGCTACCCGGACCTCGTGCGGCTGCGGGCCGGGGATGCGAGCGGCGCCCCTGACGCCGTCGTCTTCCCGTCGGACGCCGTCCAGGTCGCCGCCGTGCTCGCGGCGTGTGCGGAGCAGGGCGTCGCGGTGATCCCATTCGGCGGCGGTACGAGCGTCGTCGGCGGCGTCGAGGCGCTGCCGGGCGACCACTCCGCCGCCATCACGCTCGATCTCAGCCGCCTGAGCAGCTCTGTCGCGGTCGACTCGCGATCGCTGACCGCGACCGTCGACGCGGGCATCTTCGGCCCCGAGCTCGAGCGCCAGCTCGGAGCGGCCGGCGTGACGCTCGGCCACTTCCCGCAGTCCTTCGAGTACTCGACCGTCGGCGGCTGGGTCGCGACCCGCTCCGCTGGCCAGGCGTCGACCGGCTACGGCCGCATCGACGAGCTCGTGGAGGCCGTCCACTGCGTCACGCCGAGCGGCGACCTCGCCACGCTCGACGCGCCCGCGAGTGCCGCCGGACCCTCGTTGCGCGAGCTCGTGGTCGGCTCGGAGGGGGTCCTCGGGGTGATCACCTCCGCCACCGTGCGCGTCCGACCCGTTCCCGGCGAGCGCCGCTACGAGGCATGGTCGTTCGCCTCCTTCGCCGAGGGCGTCGAGGCATTCCGCCAGCTCGAGCAGTCAGGCGCCGCCCCGGACGTCGCCCGCCTCTCCGACGAGGAGGAGACGCGGCTGACGATGGCGCTCGGATCGAGCGGCGGCACCGCCGAGCGGCTCGGCCGGCTCTACCTCCGCGTCCGCGGCCAGGAGGGCGGTTGCATCGCCTTCACCGGCTTCGACGGCACCACGGACACCGTCGCCGCCCGCCGCGGCCGCACAGCCGAGCTCCTGCGCGCCTGCGGCGCCGTCTCACTCGGCGCTCGCCCCGGCCGCTCCTGGTTACGCTGCCGCTTCGCCGCGCCCTACCTCCGCGACGAGCTGCTGGACCGCGGCGTGATGGTCGAGACGCTCGAGACCGCCACCACCTGGGCCAACCTCGACACCCTCTACGACGCCGTCCGCACCGCCCTGCGCGACACGCTCCAACAGCGCGGCACCCCGCCCGCCGTCATGTGCCACGTCTCCCACCTCTACGGCTCCGGTGCCTCGCTCTACTTCACCTTCATCGCCCGCCAGGAGCTCGGCGCCGAGATCGATCAGTGGCGCGCCGCCAAGCACGCCGCCTGCGACGCCATCGTCGCCAGCGGCGGCACCATCACCCATCACCACGCGATCGGCCGCGACCACCGCGACTGGATGCCGGCCGAGGTCGGCGAGCTCGGCATCGAGGTCCTGCGTGCGGTCAAGGACCGCATCGACCCCGCGGGCATCATGAATCCCGGCAAGCTGCTGCCGTAGAGGCTCCGGCTATGCCGCCTGCTTGGTTTGCGCCCGAGCGTCGCTTGGGGTTTCTGACAGCTCGTCGCCGATGTCGCGCACACGCTCCGCCTCGCCGATGCTGCCCTCCAGACGCCTGATGTCCGAGGTCAGCCGGGCGCGGTGATCGCGAAGGTCCTTGGTCGGGGTCACCTGACGAGCGATCACCTCGGTCAGGTCGCGCAGCTCTGCCTGACGCTCGGCGAGCTCGGCGCGTAGGCGGGCAGGCGCCTCTGCGTCGATCGCATAGGTCGCCGGCTCGGGGCCGCGCATCACGACCGGTGAGCGGTTGAGGTTCGTCAGGAAGGTCGCGACGGGATCCTTGCCGGCGATTTCGGCGCCTTCCGCGATCAGCAGCTCGAACCAGTGGCGATAGTGAAGCGCCTTGCCCGCCCCGTGAGTCAGGTAATAGCGTTGTGCGGCTCGCTCGCGGATCGCCGCACCCTTGAGCACAGTGCTCGGGGAAGCGATCGGCGCGTCGCTATCGCCCGCTCGGCATTGAGCGCTCTGCGGCTCGTCGACGAGCTCTCCGAGCAGCCGCTCGCGGTTCTTGAGCGCGTCTAGCTCGGTGTCGAGTCGCGCGAGCTCCTCCCGGAGGGTCTCGCGCTTGGCGTGGATGCGCGATCGTGCTCGCTCGAGGCGCTCGCGCTCGCGCTGGGCGGCGCGGCGCAACGTGCTTGAGGGGGCTAGCTCGGCGGTCATGCGGTCATCTCTACAGGCCGGGTCAGCCAGTGCGTCGCTCGGGTCTGTGAATACGCGGCATGCAGGGCTTTTCGGGGTTGTCAACAGCGTTTTCCACAGGCATCGCTGTCGAAAGCAGCTACAGAGGTCGTCAGCCGGCCAGGCCTGTGGACAGCGCCAGATGAGGATCATCCCGCACTTTCCGCGAATTAGGCATCCTCTGCGTGACAGCAAGGCCCCTTGTCTGCGTCGATTCGGCGTGCGTTTCGACCGATACATAAAGCTCCTCCGAGGCGTGCTTAGAGCCGTAATTCGTCGGTTCCGTCCGCTGTAAGGCGCACTGTAGAAGCTGTCAAATGGATTCGTAGCGATCTTCGTTCTAGACAGAGCGACCGGGGTCGCGTGACGGTAAGGGAGAATCGCCATGCCTGTCATACGCATCACCATCGTGGACAGCTCCTCCGAAGGCTCCAGGGACGACGAGCCGTATGTAATCGCCTGGCCGCTCGACAACGAGCCGGCCACCTTGACGCCAGGGCTTGCTGGGGCGGTCCGTGCCCTGGTCCCCGGTATCGCGGTCGTTCTCGTCTGCATCGACGAGCGCGGCGACCTCCGCACGTTCGGAGACGTCGCCCATTCGCTGCGGACGGTCGAGCTTGGCTTGGACCAGAGACGCTGGCAGCTGGTCGACGTGGATCTGCCTGACGACGATCCGACTGGCCCCGTGATGCGCAGTCCCCGGCTCCAGAGGCGCGGGTGGGCGAGCTTCGCCTAGCGACCCTGTGGCCGGCGGATGCGGTCGACGCGGGCGCGCAGGACGGACTGGCCGCCGTGGGCGACGTTGCGGTCGACGGTCTCGCGTGAGATGTCGATGAAGCGGTAGTTGCGGTAGTTGGCGGGGAGGGGGCTGCGGCCGGCGAAGTTGCCTTGGGCGTCGGTGACCTGGGCGCCGAGCGAGCGGGCGTCCTGGGGGGAGTTGTAGAGCCAGACCTCGTAGGCCTGGTTGCGCTTGGTGCGCGGGACGGCGGCCTGGACGTTGAGCTCGAGGTCGTCGTTGCGGCGAGTGACGATCGCGACGCCGTCGGTCGTGCGGCCCGCGCCGTCCACCGGCCGGAGCCGGACCTGACCGACGATCTCGGTGCGGGCGCGTCCCTCGGAGTCGCCGCCTCCGTCGTCGTCATCGCCCGTCAGCAGCCCGACGGGCCAGATCAGGACGATGAACAGCAGCGCCGCGGCGATGGCGGCGATGCCGATCGCGCGGCGCCGCCGCACGAGCGCCTCGGCCTCGGGTGAGAGAGCGCCGCGGGCGGCGGCGGCCTTCTTCGGCGCGGGCTCGGGCTCCGAGCCGCCGCCGTCGCCGGCGGGGATCGTCGGCAGGTCGCCGTTGACGTAGAGGTGCTCGAGCGAGTCGAGCACGGACCGCGACCAGGCGCGGGCGGACTCGGAGCGGCGCAGGTGGCCGCGCGTCGCGGCGGCCTCGGGCGGCTGCTGCTGGTTGAGCAGGTAGTCGGTCAGCTGCTCGCGCCAGTCCGTGTCGACCGCGCGAGCACTGACGGGGGCGAGGTTGGTGAGCGCCTTGACGGCGACCTCGCGCACACGGCCAACCGGCATGTCGAGCTTGTCGGCGAGCTGGTCGTAGCCCTGTCCGCGCTTGAGGATCAGGTCGACGATCGCCCGCTGCTGTGCCGACAGCTGGTCGTAGGAGGCCATGCGCGCGGGAACGATAGCCTGCCGGACGTGTCTGGAGATGCACCAGCGGCCGCGGCCGCGCAGCAGACTCTCAACGACGTGCTCGGCCTGCAGGTCGGTGACTTCGACGACGAGAGCATCGCCGGCAGCTTCGAAGTCACCGACAGCGTGCGCCAGCCGTTCGGGATCGTGCACGGTGGCGCCTATGCCGCGCTTGCGGAGACGCTCGCCTCGGTGGCGACGTACATGCAGGTGCATGAGAACGGCGAGATCGCAGTCGGTCAGAACAACGACACGAGCTTCCTCCGACCGGTCTCCGAGGGCACGGTTCGCGCCGAGGGTGTCCGCCGCCACCGCGGGCGCACGAGCTGGATCTGGGACTTCGAGTTCAGCGACGACCAGGGCCGCGTCTGCGCAATCTCGCGTGTGACCATCGCTGTGCGGCCTGCGCGCGCGGACTGACGGCAGGCGACTATCGCTGTGCGGCCGGCGCGCGCGGGTTGACCGCGGGTGCCTTGCGGCCGTAGCCGTTGGTGATCGGCAGGCGCCGGTCCCGACCGAACGCGCGCGTCGAGATCCGTACGCCCGGCGGCGCCTGGCGGCGCTTGTGCTCGGCGCCATCGACGAGCTTGATCACGCGCTCGACCTCGTCGGCCGGATGCCCGCGCGCCACTAGCCCGGCGGCGTCGAGATCGTGCTCGACGTAGCCCTCGAGGATCGCGTCGAGCAGCTCGTAGGGGGGAAGTGAATCCTCGTCGCGCTGGTCGGCGCGCAGCTCGGCCGACGGCGCGCGGTCGATCACGCTCGCCGGGATCAGCTCGCGCCCCTCGCGCTCGTTGCGCCGGCGCACGAGCCGGTAGACCCAGCCCTTGTAGACGTCCTTGAGCACGGCGAAGCCGCCGGCCATGTCGCCGTAGAGGGTCGAGTAGCCGACCGACAGCTCGGACTTGTTACCGGTCGTCAGCACGAGCCAACCGAACTTGTTCGACAGCGCCATCAGCAGGTTGCCGCGGATCCGGGCCTGCAGGTTCTCCTCCGCGATGTCGGGCTCGGTGCCGGCGAAGGCGTCGGCGAGCAGCTCGTCGTAGGCCTCCATCGCGGTGCCGATCGGGATGTCGTAGAGGCCCGTGCCGAGGTTGGCGGCGATCGTGCGCGCGTCGTCCTGGGTCGCGTCGGAGGAGTGGGGGGAGGGCATGACGACCGTCGTCACGCGCTCCGGGCCGAGCGCGTCGACGGCGACGAGCGCCGCGAGCGCCGAGTCGATCCCGCCCGAGAGGCCGAGCACCACGCCGCCAAATCCGTTCTTGTCGACGTAGTCGCGCACGCCCATGACAAGCGCCTCGTAGACCTCCTCCTCGGGGTCGAGCAGGTCGGCGCGCGGGGCGGGGAGGCGGTCGGAGCCCGGGACCGTCGCGCGCGCTGAGGCCCGCAGCGATCCGAGCTGGCGCACCGGCGGCTCGCCGCCCGCCCGCGCGCGCCGCACGTCGGAGCGGTGGCGCGGGTCGCGCAGGCGCGCCCCGACGCCGGCGCCGAGGTCGAGCGAGCAGACGGTGATCGACTCCTCGAACTGCGGCGCGCGGGCGACGATCGCGCCCGTGTGGTCGAGCGCGAGGCTGTGACCGTCGAAGACGAGCTCGTCCTGACCGCCGACCGCGTTGCAGAACAGCACCGACACGAGGCTGTCGCGGGCGCGCTGGCCCAGCATCCGCTCGCGCTGGGGACCCTTGCCATGGTGGTACGGGGAGGCCGACAGGTTGACGACGACTTGGGCGCCCGCGAGCGCCTCGGCGGTGGCCGGCGGCCCGGGCTCCCAGATGTCCTCGCAGATCGTCAGGCCGATCGTCGCGCCGTTGACCTCGATCGTCGCTGGTGCGTCGCCGGTCTGGAAGTAGCGCTGCTCGTCGAAGACGCCGTAGTTGGGCAGGCGGAGCTTGCGGTAGACGCCGGCGACCTTGCCGTCGGCCAGCACCGCCGCCGAGTTGTAGACGTCGTCGGCGCGCTCGGGGAAGCCGACGATCGCGACGACGTCGATCGTCTGGGTGGCGAGCTCGTGGAGCGTGCCCGCGACCTCGTCGAGGAAGTGCGGCTTGAGCAGGAGGTCCTCCGGCGGATAGCCGGTCAGCGCCAACTCTGGGAAGACCACCAGCGCCGCTCCGCGCTCGCGCGCTTGGACGGTCGCCGAGGCGATCTTGTCGGCGTTGCCGGCGATGTCGCCGACGGTCGTGTTGATCTGGGCCAGCGCGCAGCGCAGCGGCTCCGGGCGCAGTGACATGGCTGAAGTATGACCTCGCGCCGAGGCCGTTCGGGAGGCTGGGACGGCTCTACCGAGTCAGTTCGAGCTGACCGCGACCACCGCGACCGTCGCCTCGGTGCAGGCGACGAGCCGGCGCGGCTCGATCTCGACGACCGTGTGGCCGTCGCCGCCGGCGGCCCAGACGGTCGCGTGGGCGAGCAGCGCCTGGTCGAGCACTACGGGCAGGCCGTGGCCGACGGGCGGGACGCCGCTCGCGGGGAAGCCCGTCGCTGCGCGGACCTCGGCCGAAGTCGCGGGGCGCAGCTCCGCGACGTCGAGTGCGTCGGCGAGCAGGTCGGTGTCGACCGGGCAGTCGCCGCCGGCGATGCAGAGCACCGGGTCGCCGTCGGCGACGTAGACGACGCAGCTGGCGATCCGCGAGGCGCCGCAGCCCATGGCGGCTCCGGCGTCGGCGGGCGACGCGGTCGCGCCCGGCAGCCGCTGGACGTTTACCTCGAGCCCGAGCTCGCGGGCGCTGTCGATGACCTTTGCTCGCATGGACGGCGTCCGCTCCCAGCGACGCCACCACGTTCTATATCAGCGGTCGGCGCTGTACGCCATTGTCCGGTCTGACCAAACTTGGTCAGCTCGACCTGACGCCCGCGTCGGCAGCCAGGATCTCCGACGCCGGCGCGTCGGGCGGCGGCGAGCTGAGCTTGCGCCCCACCGCCCGCGCCAGCTCGGCGAGCGACTCGTGCAGGTCGAGCGCGAGATCGTCGAGGTCGTACATCACGTCGTAGTCGCCGACGAGGCCGAAGTTCATCCGCCCGTCGTAGCTCATGATCGCGATGCCGAGGCCCTGGTTCTTGGCGAGCGGCACGAGCGGGAAAGGGTCGAGAGTGCGCCGACCCAGCATGTAGAGCGGGATCTGCGGCCCCGGGACGTTGGTGATCACGAGGTTGAAGAACCGCTGCCTGCTCATCAGCCGCGCCGCCTGGCCCATGATCGTCGGCGGCGCGAAGCCGCTCAGCTCGGTCAGCGCCTGGGCACCGACGGCCTGGCCGCTGTCCTTGAGGTACTCCATCGACTCGCGCACGATCTCCTGGCGCGCGACGGGGTCCTGGCACCAGACCGGCAGCGGCGCCATCATCGCGGCGATGCGGTTGCCGAGATCGCCGGACTGCTCCGACGACCTGACGCTGACCGGCACCATCGCCTTCAGCTCGAGGCCGTCGGTCGGCGTCCCGCGGCGGCGCAGGTGGCGTCCGAGCGCGCCCGCTACGGCGGTCAGCACGACGTCGTTGACCGTGCCGCCGAGCTCGTCCTTGATCGCCTTGATGTCGTCCAGGCTCGCGCGCACCCACGTGAAGCGGCGGTGCGGGCCGATCGGGCGGTTGTACGGGCTGCTCGGCGCCGGGCTGAGCCCAGCCCAGGCCATCGCGCCGAGCCCGGCGGCCGTCTCGACCGCCTCGCGCGCCACCGCGCGGGGCGCGCGGAACAGCGCCCGCACCGAGCGCGCCGCCTCGGCCGGCACGGTCGCGCGCTCGATCAGCGCCTCGCCGAGCAGCTGCGCCCCGGTCGGCATCGGCCGCGGGAGCCACGGCCGGCCCGGATCGGCGGGGACCACCGGCTCCGGCGAGGTGTCGAACAGGACGGTCAGGATGTCCACGCCCGAGATGCCGTCGACGAGCGCATGATGGGTCTTCGCGAGCATCGCGAAGCGGTCGCCCTCGAGGCCGTCGACGAGCCACAGCTCCCAGAGCGGCTTGTCGCGATCGAGCGGCTGGGCGAAGACCCGGCCCGCGAGCTCGCGCAGCTGCTCCTCGCTGCCCGGGGCGGGCAGGCCGGTGTGGCGCAGGTGGTAGCGCAGGTTGAGGTGGGGATCGTCGGCCCACCGCGGCCGGCCCTGGCCGAGCGGGACGAACGCGAGCCGCTGGCGGTAGCGCGGCACGAGGTGCAGACGCCGCTCCATGTGCGCCAGCAGGTCGTCGTATTGCGGCGCCTCGCCCTCGAAGACGATCACCGACGCGACGTGCATGTGGGCCGATCCGTCCTCCAGGTGGAGGAAGGACGCATCTAGGCCGCTGAGACGATCTCCCTGCATGAGCGTTCCTTTTCGAGGGCGGTTTCGGTCACCGTAGCGGGCCTGGCAAGGCCCCGGCCTCCCGAGAAGCTGTGTGACCACACTCACATACCCCGGGTGGATCGCCCTTAGCCTCGAACGAGTCCAACAATTCGGCCTCGCCGAACCGCTGGCACATGCCGGCGGGCGGAGGACCCAGAGCCAGGAGGACCCGGCACCGAGCCGGGTGGCAGGGGCGAATCGGATCCGCGATCGCACGGCGATCGGCGACCCGTAGCGCCAGCCGAGCGCCGCCAGTGTGCGTCGGTCAGCGCGAGCCCGTCAGCTAACTCCGCAGGCAAGGGCCGGGAAAGGCATCACCTTGAGCTCGCATACCCGCGCGCGGCGGCTGCTGCGTGCAGCCCCCGCAGCGCTTGCAGCATGCATTGCGACGGCGGCCCTAGCCGGCTCGGCGGGAGCTGTCTCGCCGACCCCGACGGAGTCGGCGCCGGCGTCCACCGAGGCGGCGAAGGTGGCACCGCCCGCCGCGATCCAGAAGGACCCGGCCGCACGGGTCAAGGCGCCACGACCGGTGGCGCGCGCGGCACGCCTGGTCGGCCGCATCACCCGTCACGTCCGCCACGGCGGCGGCGTCCGGGTGCGTGGACGGCTGCGGCCGTCGCTGCGCGGCCGGATCGTCAGGGTCCAGCTGCGCTCCGGGCGCGGCTGGCGCACCGTCGATCGCGTCCGTACCCGGCGCGGCGGCCGCTTCGTCGGCCGCTGGCGTCCCTCGCGGGTCGGCTCCTACCGCCTCCGGGTCCGCTTCGGCGGGAACGCGACGATCGCCTCCGCCGGCGACCGTCTGCCGCGCGTCCGTGTCTACCGCGCCGCGCACGCGTCGTGGTACGGCCCGGGCCTCTACGGCAACTCGACCGCCTGCGGCGGGGCGCTGACCAGCAGCCGCCTCGGCGTCGCGCACAAGTGGCTGCCGTGCGGAACGCGCGTGACGTTCCGCTACCGCGGCCGCTCGGTGACGGTCCCGGTGATCGACCGTGGCCCGTTCATCGCCGGTCGCGAGTGGGACCTGACCGCCGCCACGAAGGCGCGGCTCGGCTTCGGCGACACCGGCGTGGTCTGGTCGACGCGCTAGGGCCCGCGGCCGAGCCCCGCGGGTGAGCTGGAGGACGCGCTAGAGCGACAGCGCGAGCTGTCCGGGTGGGGGAGCGTCGGGGCCGTCGTCCCGGCGCTCCTCCATGCCCGCCACCCGCACGCCGAGCAGGCGCACCGGCCGGGCCGGGTCGAGCGCCTGCAGCAGCTCGAGCGCGACGCCGTGGACGGTGGCGAAGTCGCTCGCCGGCGCGGGCAGGGTGCGGGCGCGCGTATGGGTCGAGAAGTCGCTCAGCCGGACCTTGATGCCGATCGTCCTTCCGCTGCGGCCGTTGGCCTGGAGCTCGTCGCAGAGCTCGGTTGACAGCCGCTCGAGGACCGGCGCCAGCTCGGCGAGGCCGTGGAGGTCGCGGTCGAAGGTCGTCTCGCGCGATTCGGACTTGCGCACGCGGTGGGTCTCGAGTTGACGCGTGTCCTCGAAGCGGGCCAGCCGGCCCAGTTGGGGACCGAGCCGGCCGCCGAACCACTCGGCCAGCGTGTCGTCGGGTGTCGCCGCGAGCCGGTCGAGCCGGTCGATCCCGCGCGCGGAGAGCCGCTCGACGGTCTTCGGACCGATGCCGGGGATCAGGGCGGGGGAGGCGGAGGCGAAGCGCTCGCGCGCCTCTTCGAGTGTCAGCGCGAGGAAGCCGTCGGGCTTGTCGGCGTCAGAGGCGATCTTCGCCACCAGCTTGCTCGGCCCGATGCCGATCGAGCACTGGAGGCCGGTCTGCTCGGTGACCGTGGCCTTGACCCGGCGCGCCGCCGAGCGCCAGCGCTCGAGGCCGGTCAGGTCGAGGTAGGCCTCGTCGAGACCGACCTGCTCGACGCGCTCGATCTGGCCGCTCAGGACCTGCATGACCTCGTGCGAGCGCTCGCGGTAGTGGCGGTGGTCCGGGGGGACGAAGATCGCGTCGGGACACAGCCGCCGCGCCCGCGCTGCCGGCGTCGCCGAGAAGATTCCGAACTTGCGCGCCTCGTAGCTCGCGGTGGTCACCACGGCGCGCGGCCCGTTGCCCGCGACGACGACCGGCTTGCCGCGCAGCTCCGGCCGCCGCTGCAGCTCGACGCTGAAGAAGAACGCGTCCATGTCGAGATGAGCGATCCGGCGGTCGTCCACCCACACGACGCTAGAGGGCGAGGCGGATGCGGGCGGGTCGGCGATGCCGGCGGGCGAGCGGATGCGGCTGGCCGGCGCCGCCCGAGGGCGAAGCAGATGCGGGTAGGCTGCCGGCAGCGATGGGGGACGCACTTCGCAGCTCCGCCCGCTTTCCGAACGTCCCGCTGTCGGCGGGCCACTACGAGAGCTTCTACCTCAAGGCAAGCCATCCGACCGAGCCGGTCTCGATCTGGATCCGCTACACGGTCCACAAGCGCCCGCACATGGCGCCGGTCGGGTCGCTCTGGTTCACGCTCTTCGACACGCGCGAGCAGGGGCCGTGGGCGGTCAAGGCGTCGAGCGCCGACATCGGCGCGGGACCGACCCACCACATCCACGTCGAGGACAGTCGCTTCGAGGCCGGCCGGGTCGTCGGGCGCGCCGAGGCCGAGGGCCGCAGCGCCTCCTGGGAGCTCGCGTTCGCCTCGGAGGAGCGCCCGTTCCGCCACCTGCCGCGCGACTGGATGTACCGCGCGCCGATACCGCGCACGAAGCTGCTGAGCCCGTACCCGGACGCCCGCTTCAGCGGCCGAGTCGAGGCCGGTGGGCGCACCGTCGAGCTCGACGGCTGGCGCGGCATGGTCGGCCACAACTGGGGCGCCCAGCACGCCGAGCGCTGGATCTGGACCCACGGCGCCGGCTTCGAGGGCCACGACGACGCCTGGCTCGACGCCGCGTTCGGGCGGATCAAGCTCGGCTCGCGGACGACGCCGTGGATCGCCAACGGCGCGCTGTCGCTCGACGGCGTCCGTCACCGCCTCGGCGGCATCGGGGCCGTCCGGCGCACGGAGGTCGCCGAGCGCCCCGACGGCGCCGTCTTCACGCTGCCCGGCAAGGAGATCACCGTGCAGGCTGACGTGCACGCCGAGCGCAAGGACTTCGTCGGCTTGATCTACGCCGATCCCGACGGCCCGGAGCACAACACCGTCAACTGCTCCGTCTCGGACATGACGCTGACCGTCTCGCGCCCCTCCGAGCCGCCGCTGACGCTCCGGCTCGCCGCGGGTGCCGCCTACGAGCTCGGCATGCGCGAGCGCGACCACGGGATCGCGATCCAACCCTTCCCGGACGGCTGAAAATCCAATGCTCGATAACGAGCATTATGTAAACCCAGGTCGAAAACGCGGCGATCTGGCCGTACTCCGCCGTCGATAGGCTCGGATCCGTGATCCTGCCGCCCATCGCGGCCTCCGCCACCGAGCACGTCGAGCTCCTGGTGTTCGGACTGCTCATCGCCGTGGCGGCGCTCGCCGTCGTCGCCAAGCTCGTCCGGATCCCGTATCCGATCCTGCTGACGATCGGCGGCCTGGCGATCGGGTTCATTCCGGGCATCCCGGAGATCGAGCTCGACCCGGACATCGTCCTGCTCGTCTTCCTGCCGCCGCTGCTCTACGCGGCCGCGTTCTTCTCGAACCTGCGCGAGCTGCGCGACCACTGGCGGCCGATCAGCCTGCTGGCGATCGGGCTCGTCGTGGTCACGACCGCCGCCGTGGCCGCGGTCGCCCACTGGGTCGTCGGGCTCGACTGGCCGGTCGCCTTCGTCCTCGGCGCGATCGTCTCGCCGACCGATGCAGTTGCGCCCGCAACCATCTTGCGGCGCCTGGGGGTCCCGCGCCGGGTCGTGACGATCGTCGAGGGCGAGAACCTGACCAACGACTGGACGGCGCTGGTCACCTACAAGTTCGCCGTCGCGGCGGTCGTGACGGGCAGCTTCTCGCTCTGGTCGGCCGGCCCCGAGTTCGTCCTGACGGGCGTCGGCGGCGTCGCGATCGGCGTCGTCGCCGGCAAGCTGATCGCCGCGGTCCGGCGGCGGATCGACGACCCGCCGACCGAGATCACGATCTCGCTGCTGACCGCCTACGCCGCCTACCTCCCCGCCGAGGAGCTGGGGCTGTCCGGCGCGATGGCGGCGGTCACGGTCGGCGTCGTGCTCGGCTGGCAGGCGTCCGAGCTGACCACCCACACGACGCGCCTGCAGCTGTTCTCGATCTGGGAGATCCTGCAGTTCCTGCTCAACGCGGTGCTGTTCATCCTCGTCGGGCTGCAGATGCACACCGTCCTCGACCGCCTGCCGGGACGCGACACGGGCGAGCTGATCGGCTGGGCCGTCCTGGTGTCGCTGGTGGTGATCGTCGTCCGGATCGTCTGGGTGGTCCTCCTCAGCCTGGTCTCGCGCGGCGTCCGCGAGGGGATCGCCGGCGCGCCAGATGCGGGCGACTGGAAGGAGGTGACGATCATCGCCTGGAGCGGCATGCGCGGCGGGGTCTCGCTCGCCGCCGCGCTGGCGATCCCGCTCCAGACCGACGCGGGCGCCGCGTTTCCCGAGCGCGACCTCGTGCTCTTCCTCGCCTTCTCGGTGATCGTCGCGACCCTGGTGGTCCAGGGCCTGGCGCTGCCGGGGCTGATCCGGGCGCTGCGGCTCGAGGAGGACACCCAGGACGCCGACGAGGAGCTCGAGGCGCGGCTCGAGATCGCCTTCGCGGCGATCGACCGGATCGAGCGGCTCGCAGACGAGGACTGGCCGCCGGAGGGCACCATCGACCGCGTGCGGCGGCTCTACGACTACAGGCGCCGCCGCTTCAGCTCGCAGATCAACGGCGACGCTCCCGCGGACGGCTTCGACTACGAGGAGCGCGCCGAGCTCTACGCGCGCGTCATGGGCGAGGTGATCGGCGCCCAGCGCGAAACGCTGCGCCAGCTGCGCGACGACGGGCGGATCACCGACGAGGTCCGCCGCGAGGTCGAGCACGACCTCGACCTCGAGGAGGCCCGGCTCGACCGGTCTTGAGCTCGGTGTGGGCGCCGAATCGGAGCCTGAGGTCGACTTTTCAGACGTACTTCGTCCGAAGAGTCGACTTCATCTCGGAAGGCGGCTGGCGTAAGCGCCTCGGCCGGCTCGCGTCTCGCTCAGTCGCGGTCGGCGATCAGCAGCGCCTGCGTCGCCCGGCCGATCATGCCGCGCTCGTCGTGCAGCGCGGTGTCGGACATGCCGATCCCGTGGCGGTCGGCGTAGGTGACCGCGTCGAGGCAGACCCACTCCCCCTCCGGCAGCCGCCGCAGGTTTACCGTCAGGTCGGTGTTGATGAAGACGAAGCGGCGATAGTCGAGCGGTGCGCTGACGCCATTGCCGGAGTCGGCCGCCACCAGCACGCGGTCGCGTGGCGCTGGCTCCTCCCCCTCCACCAGCGCCACGCGCATGCGCATCCAGGCGCGTGCCGGGCCGGGCTCGACGAAGCCGCCTTCGACGAACCGCACCTCCATCGCGCTGTGGTAGCCGATGTCCCAGCCGGTCGGAAAGAATGGCTTCGACTCCGCGGTGTCCGGCGCGGGCATCCGCACCGGCTCCGGCGCGTGGCCATCCGCCTCCACCTCGGCGGTCCGTATCCGCCAAGCACGCGCGCGGATGACGTCCTGCCCCTCGTGGCTGAGCACGCCCTCGACCAGCTCGACGTTGCGGCCCGGGCGCATGACCGCGGCCGACGTCTCCAGCCGCGCGATCGGCACCGGGCGCAGGATCTCGTAGGTCACGCGCGCCAGCTGCGCCCGCTCGAGCCCGCCGGCGCCGTCGAGCGTGCGCCCGAGCAGCGCGCACGGCGGTCCGGCGTGCTGGTTGCCCGGATCCCAGGGCCCGCGCGTCAGCTCGGTGGAGCGGAAGCCGTCGCCATCCGGGACGTAGAAGGCGGAGACGTCCTCGCTCGCGGCCACGGCGGCGGATCCTATGCCCGGCCGGGGCGGACGTGGCCACGCCGAATAGACTCCCTCCCCCGTGGCCAAGCAGAAGCAGACGAAGATGCAGGTGCAGGTCGGATCGCTACAGGCGATCCAGCTGCTCGAGGACCGCACCGACGAGCAGCTGATGAGCGAGTCCAAGCACCGCGTCGCCGCCAAGGCGCTGCTCGCCGCGCGCGCCGCCGAGCGCTACGACGCCCCTACGGCACGCAAGTACTTCAACGAGGCGCTCTCGGGCTGCCATCCGCAGGAGCGCCCGGCGCTGCGCCAGATGATGAACGCGTCGATGGCGCTCGCCGAGCGCCGCCCCGACGACCTCAAGGCCGCCGTCCAGAAGCTCGGCCAGGCGCCGCCCTCGGGCCGGCAGCTGCTGATGCTGCGGCTGATGGGCCTGATCGCCCCAGCCCCCGGCGCTAGCGGGCTCGCCCGCGCCCGCGGCATCCTGCTCCTGCTCGCGATCGTGATCGCGCTGCTCCTGATCGGATTCGGGCTGGCGAAGCTGGTCGCGCTGCCGTTCGGCGGCGTCGGCACGCTCGGCGCGATGGTGCTCGGGCTGGTGATCGTGATCGCAGCGCTCGCGCTGCTGGCGCTGCTGGGCCGGCGCCGTCAGGCGAAGGCGCTCGCCGAGCGCGCCTCCGGCGGCGGCTGACCCGCGGGTCAGACCAGGTCGCGCAAGGCGCGGATCTGGAAGGCGCGGGTGACGTCTGTCACGCCGTGCATCAGCGCCCAGATCCCGGCGAAGACGAGCAACGTGTACGCCTTGTCGACGAAGAACTGCCCGCTCGTCCAGAAGGCGAGGACGATCATCAGTAGTCCCGACACGAGCCCCAGCCACCAGACGGGTGAGACAGCGCGCTCGAGGAACGCTCGGATCGTCCACCAGATCCCGATCAGGAGGAAGATGAACCCGAGGATGTCGGCGAGTCCGGCGAAGGTCTCCTCCGGGTTGACGAAGCAGACGACCCCGGCGATCAGGAACAGCACTCCGAACAGCGCCCAGACCCAGCGCAGCGAGTCGACCATCGCGGCCATCGCCAGCTGTTGGAGGCCGGACAGGCAGAACATGACGCCGGTGATCACGCCGACGGTCTTGATCGAGGCCTCGTCGAACTGGAGCACGACCAGTGCCACCACGAACCACCCCACGCCCGCCGCCAGCCAGAGCCACCATCCACGCGAGAGGGCGAGCGCGGCGTCGCGCCGCGACATGCCCAGCCCCGGGTCGTCGACCCCGGCGCCGGAGTGACTCCGCTCCGCTCCGTGCGGCTCGTGCGCCGGTTGAGTCATGCCGCGGACTGTCCCGGGCGCGTGGAGCCAAGGCAAGCCGGCCTGCCAGCTTCCCCGGGTGAGGCGTGCATCACTGCAGCGCTCGTGCTCCGGCCGGAGAGCTGACCGGGCTCTGCGAGAGATCCGCCGCGATCCGCGTAGCGGCGGCGACGAGCGGCGCCGCGAGGATCAGTCCGACCGCGCCGAACAGCGCCCCACCGGCGATCGTCGCGATCAGGACGGCGAGCGGATGGATCCCGAGCGCCGTGCCGTAGGCGATCGGCTGGACCATCTGCTGGAGGATCCCGTTTGCGAGCAGCTGCACGACGATCATGCCTGCCGCCGCGTCGGCTCCCGCGCCTCCCAGCGCGATCAGCACCGCGAACACCCCGGCACCCCACGCGCCCAGATACGGGATGTAGGCGCCGAGGAAGGTGATCGCGGCGATCGTCCCCGGGAGCGGGACGCCCAGCAGCAGCGCGCCGCCGGCTACGACGACCGCGTTGAACGCCGCGACGAACGTGACGCCGAGGAAGTAGCCGCGCAGGGACTGCAGCACGCGATCGCCGACCTGGTGGGCCACCGGCCGCGGCAGGCGCATGTGACCCTCGGCCCAGTGGCGGATCATGCGTCCGTCCTTGAGCAGGAAGAACAGGCTCAGCGCCGTGAGCCCGAGGAAGACGACCAGCGACGAGAGCCGCTTGAGGCCCACGGCGACTCCCTCCAGCAGCGCGGGCACGGCGCCGTCGAGCGCCGACGACGTGTCGTCGGTCGCGGCATTCGCCGCGTCGCGATCCACCCCGAGATCGGTCAGCCACCCGCTGACGGCGTCCTTCGCCGCGGCGAGCTCGGCGCTCAGCCCGTCGCTCTGACCGGTGATGCCGCCGACCACGACCACAACCACGATCGCTCCCACGACGATCGCCCCGACGAGCACCAAAGCCGAGCCGATCCCGCGCCCGAGACCGCGCCGCTCGAGCCACGCCACGAGCGGCGAGGCCACCGCGGCGACCACGGCGGCGGTGATGACCGGCGTGGTGATGGTGCTGGTGATCGCGAGCAGCCAGACCGCGCCGACCCCGAGCAGCGTCACCCCCACCGCGAGCCACGCCGACGTGCCGAGGTCGCGCAGCCACGCCGGAGTCGAGAACAGCCCGGTCAGGCCCTCGGGCTCGAAGTCCGCCGGCGGCGGCGACTGGGGCATCGCGGCGCCTTGCGGACTAGGCCAGGGCCTTGCGCTTGATCTGGTCGTACTCCGCGCGGTCGATCGCCCCGTCGTCGAGGAGCTGCTTCGCCCTCGCGATCTGATCGCTCGGGCCACCGTCGGCCGCGACCTCGCGGACGTACTCGTTGAACGCCGTCTGGTTGGCCCGCACGTCCGCGGCCCTGCGCTCGGCCATGTGCTTGCCCTGAGCGATCAGGTAGACGAAGACGCCGAGGTACGGCAGCACGATTACGAAGAGCGTCCACCCCGCCTTGCCCCAACCGGACAGGTCGTGGCGGCGGAAGAGGTCCGCGAAGACGGTGATCAGCAGGTAGAACCAGATCACCCAGAAGAAGAAGACCAGCATCGTCCCGAGGATGTCCAGGAACGGGTAGTCAGCGGCGATGATCATCTAGAGCTCCCAGGTCGCGGTCCATGGCCGCAGCCTGACCTAGGCCCGAGGCGGCGCCAAGGGTGCCGGCACCCGAGCCGCGGTGGTGCGCGCCCGCCGCTACGAGGGCGAGGCGGTCGAGGCGAGGATCCGCGCCTTCTCGCGCTCGAACTCCGGCGCATCGAGCACGTTCGCGTCGCGCAGCTGGCGCAGGCGGTCGAGCTGCTCGAGCCGGTCGCGATCCCTGGCTGCGCCGCCGCCGGTGCGCTGGCCCAGCGCACCGATGCTCCGGCGCAGGCGCGCGAGCGACTCCTCGCGACTGGCGCCGGGAAACTCGCGCGCCACCTGACGCCTGAGCGCCTCGACGCCGAGGGCGAGCAGCGCTGCGAGCACGAGCGCTGTGAGCGGCTTTCGCAACGCCGGGGTCGGCCCCCACGCGATCAGCAACAGCACGAGCACCGCGAGCGCGCCGTAGGCCAGGCGCGGCTCGCGCAGATAGGGGGCGAGCGTTCGCCGCGTCGCGGTCGCCCACGCGGTGGGGCCGGCAAGCCAGGCGGCGCCGATCAGGACCACCCCGTAGACGATCGCCGCCGAGGCGGCCTCGACCATCAACGAGGTCGAGATCGACCACGCGGCGTCGGCGGCCGGCTCGACGGCGGCCGTCGAGGCGAGCGCATCGACCACGGCGTCACCGGCGAGCGAGCGCGCCACGAGCGCCGCGATGCCCGCGAGCAGGAGCCCGAACCCGGCCGCCCGCAGCGCCTCGCGTCGCCAACCCGAGGCGAGATAGACGGCGAGGGCGAAGAGCCCGAGCATCAGCGCCACGAGCACGATCGCGGAGGCGCGCAGGACGCGAACCGCGTCCTGCGCGAGCCCGAGGCTGTCCGACCTCATCACGGTAATCTGGGCCGCGTCCTCGGGGATGCGCGCCTCCGCGCGCCCGCCGACGCCGACCCGGTCGGCGGTCTGCCCGAGCAGCGCCTTGAGGTCGAGCGTCACGTCGCCGCCCTCCGTCGACACGACGGGCCCACCGCCCTCGACCACGTTCAGCAGGCGGGCGTGTGCCCGGCGGTTGGCCTGCTCCCAGACCGCCTGGGCCCGTGGTCGGGTGAGCAGCGCGTCAGTGCCGCGTACGGCGAGGTCCCTGAGCGCCCCGGCGGCCGGCCCGGCGAGCGGCTGGACCCGCGGTGGCAGCGCCTGCTCGAGACGGTCCTCGACGTCGACGTTCGCGTAGAGCTGGTCGACGAGGAAGACGGCGGTCTGGTTGCGGATCGCGTCGTCCTCCAGCAGCTCGCTGCTCGTGTCCGTCCAGTTGTCCGTGTCGAGCAGCTGACGGTTCGCCCACAGGGCGAGGATCGCGAGCACGGCGAGCAGCGATGCGATGCCGATCAGGACCAGCGGGAGACGCCGGCGGCGCGCTGCCGGCGGCGCCTCGGCGGGCTCCGATGGCTCGTCGGCGGTGGGAAGGCCCATCTCCCGCTCCTATCTGCCTAGTTGCATGGCCGACCCAGACGACGTTCAGCTGCCGAGCAGCTTCGCCTTCTGCGCCGCGAACTCGTCCTCGGTAAGGACGCCCTGATCGCGAAGCGCTGCGAGCTCCCTGAGCTGTCCGATCGGGTCGACCGTAGGTGCCGCGGCTGCCGGTGCGGGTGCGGCTGCAGGCTGGTAGGCGGCGTCCTGCTCGGCCCAGCGTTGCCCCTGGCGCCGGCTCACGCGGTTCGAGACGGATGTGGCCGTTCCAGCCACGACGGCGGTCCGGGCCATTCCACGAAGCAGTCCTGGCATGACGTGCTCCTTCCTGTCAGGACGCCGCCTCGTCGGCGTCGAGGACGTCGATCAAGTCTTGGGTGGAGATGCGCTCGAACGCGATCGGAACACCGCCGTTGCGACGCACCGCCGCGATGAACGGCGCCGCCCAGCGGTTCTCGTACACCAGCATCACCGCTGAGGTTCCCGGCTCGATGGCGTCGGCGGCCTGGGCGACATCGCTCTCATCGAGCAGTCCGGAGGACGCGCCCTCGAAGATCGTGAAGTCGCCGACGCCCCGCTCGTCCAGGTTCCTCGCGTCGAACCCCGAGAACGTCCCGTCCTCGGCCTTGGTCACGAACATGACGTCGAGCACTCGGATGATCCCGCGCTCCACGAGGTCGACGAGCAGCGGCGCGGCCTCGCCGGTCATCGGCGCTCCGGCCGGGTACCCGATCACCGCTATGTCGATCGGTCCGAGATCCCCAGCTTGGTCATCCATGGTCGCTCCAATCGCTCTCGGTCGGTGCCAGTGACGATAAGTCGGCCAAGGACCGCGTGCGAGGGTGTCCGCACGAGAGCCGCGGTAGCGGCGACACCCCACCTGCCATAAGGGCTAAGCACATCCGCCTGGATCTCGGTCCATTGCGTTCCGAGCGACATAGGGGTACGGTCGCGCACATGGGATTCGCGGTCATGGCCAACGCGTCTCCTCACGGCAACCGCCGCCATGTGCTCCTGGCCTGCTGTGGGCTGCTATTCGTCCTCGCGGCGATCGTGGCGCTGCCGATCGGCGGCCCGCCGGCCGGCATGCTGCTCCTGCTCCTCACCGCTCCGGCGATCGGGCTCGGTCTCCGCCACGAAGCCACACGCCGACGACTGTCCGCCGATGAGATGGCGACGTTGCTCGGGCGCATGGAGGCCGTCGTGCTCGAGAACCAGCGCTTGGCGGCCGAAGCCTCGCTGGCGACGCGCGAGGTCCATCAGTCCCGGGCTCGGATCGCTGCCAGCGCCGCCCGCGAGCGCCGCCGCATCGAGCGCGACCTGCACGACGGCGCCCAGCAGCGGCTGGTCGCGCTGCGCATCGAGCTGGAGCTCGCCGAGGAGCTCGTTCGCCGGGATCCCGACCAGGGTGCCGATCGCCTGAAGGAGCTCGAGCTCGACGTGGACGAAGCGATCGAGGAGCTGCGCTCGCTCGCGCACGGAGTCTGTCCTCCCGCGCTCGCCGATCGCGGCGTCGCGGAGGCCGTCCAGGTCGTAGCCAGGAGGTTCCCGGTACCGATCGACGTCGAGGCCCACGACGTGGAGCGCTACCTCCCCGAGGTCGAGGGCGCGGTCTACTTCTCAGTCGTCGAGGCGCTGCAGAACGTCCTCAAGCACGCCGACGCGCGGCGTGTCGAGGTCCGTCTGGACGCCGCGCGCTCGACGCTGCGGTTCAGCGTGCGCGACGACGGCGCCAACGCCACGGACGGCGCGATGGTCGAGGGCGCGGGAATCGCGAACATGAGAGACCGGTTGGCCGCGGTCGACGGCGAGCTCGCCATCCGCTCACGCGCGGGTGTGGGCACCACCGTCTCCGGCCAGGTGCCGGCACGGGATGGCCGGGTCCACTCGGCCTGGCTCTAGAAGCCGCGGTCTCGATCAGCCTGCGCTGGGACTGTGGGCCTTCCAGACCTCGTGCAGCGCAGACGTCGTCAGGTCCTGCTTGCGTATGTACGCCTCCGCGTCCCCCGACGACACCGCCGGCGGGAGCTCCGGCAACGCCTCGATCGACGTGAGCACCACGACCGCCCGGTCGTCGACCTCCGCCACCCGGCGCGCGGTCTCGATGCCGTCCATTCCGGGCATTCGCACGTCGATCAACACGAGATCCGGATGCAGCTCCGCCACGAGCTCCAGGGCCTCCGGCCCCGAAGCGGCCTCGCCGACCTGCTCGAAGCCGGGCGTCGCCGCTATCAGGCCACGCACCACTCGGCGGAAGACCTCTTGGTCGTCAACCGCAAGCACTCTCACCGGTCGGTCTGCCCCCAAGTTGCCTCCTTCGGGTTCGGCCCGCCTTCACCGTGCAGGCTGTGACACCGACGAGCAAGGAGACGCTCATGCAGGCCCGCGGCGTGCGTGCACCATCGCCACCGCCGGTTGACCCCCTCCATCGACCGGCGGATACTCGACCGATGGATGACGGTGGTGCGATCCGGGTGGTGCTTGGCGACGACAGCTATCTCACGCGTGAGGCACTGACTCACCTGCTCGCAGCGGAGGAGGGCATCGACGTGGTCGCGACCTGCGAGGACGAGGGGTCGCTCTTGCGTGCAGTAGAAGACCTGGACCCCGAGGTGGTCGTAACCGATATCCGGATGCCACCCTCGAACACCGACGAGGGACTGAGGATCGCCACTCTCCTGCGGCAGACCCACCCGGACATCGGAGTCGTGGTCCTCAGCCAGTTCACCGAGCCGCGCTACGGCCTGGCACTCCTCGAGCACGGCTCCGACCGGCGCGCGTACCTGCTCAAGGAGCGCGTCCACCACGGCGGCCAGCTCGTCGCCGCCATCGAGGCCGTCTCCCAGGGCGGCTCGGTGATCGACGCGAAGGTCGTCGAGGCCCTCGTCGACGAGCGGCGCCGAGCCGAGCGGTCGCCGCTCGCGGAGCTGACGCCCCGGGAGCTGGAGATCCTCTCTTTCGTCGCGCGCGGGCACGACAACCAGGCGATCGCCGACGAGCTCGTCCTGACCAAGCGTGCGGTCGAGAAGCACATCCACTCCATCTTCCTCAAGCTGGGCCTCACCTACGCGACCGAAGTCAGCCCCCGCGTCAAGGCGACGCTCGTCTACCTCGCGGAGCACGAGGCGCTGGACGACGCACGACGCGTCGAACACGACCGGCGCCGGTGATGCACACCACACCTGCGTACGCAGGCAGGCCGGTTTGCCGGGGAGTGACGCGGTCGAGATAGTCGCAAGGCAACGGATCGCGGCCTCGGGCCGTACGGCGGTTCGCTCGACGGACCGCGAACGACTATCGAAGGAGAAGCTCGTGAGTGCAAACGCCGACCCCGAGCGCCGTTACGAGCAGGAGCCGTCCGGGTGGGCCTCCGCCGGCATCGGCTTCGCCGCGGTCATGCTGCTGATGATCGGCATCTTCCAGGTCGTGATCGGCCTCGCGGCGATCATCGAGGACGACCTGTTCGTCGTCGGGCGCGCGTACGCGTTTGACCTCGACGTCTCCGCCTGGGGCTGGCTGAACCTGATCATCGGCACGCTGCTGGTGATCACCGGGTTCGGGTTGTTCGGGCGCCAGGCATGGGCCGGGATCACCGCGATCATGCTCGCGACGCTCAGCGCGATCGCGAACTTCTTCTTCATCCCGTACTACCCGTTCTGGGCGATCCTCGTGATCGCGCTCAACGTGTGGGTGATCTGGTCGTTGACTCGCCCGAACGCCATACGCACCTGAAGTCCTCAGCCGAGGCGGCGGTGTCCACAACGGAGGCGGCGGCCAGGCCGATGGCCTGGCCGCCGCTTGCGATCCTCGCGGCCGCGCAGTTCGTGATGGTGCTGGACAGCAGCGTCATGAACGTGTCGATCTCGCAGATCGTCGCCGACCTCGACACGTCGATCCAAGGCGTGCAGCTCGCGATCACTGCGTACACGCTGGTGATGGCGGCGCTGATGCTCGCGGGCGCGAAGCTCGGCGACATCTTCGGTCGCGATCGCATCTTCGCGATCGGGCTCGCGGTCTACGGAGCCGGGTCGCTCACGACGGCGCTCAGCCCGAACCTCGGCGTGCTGCTCTTCGGCTTGTCGCTCGTCGAGGGCATCGGCGCCGCGATGGTGCTGCCGGCGATCGTGTCGCTGGTTGCCGCGACCTACGAGGGGCGCCAGCGGGCACTGGCCTTCGGTGTCGTGGGCGGCGTCGCCGGCGCCGCGATCGCGGCGGGACCGCTGATCGGCGGCTGGGTCACCACCGAGCTCAGCTGGCGCTACGTCTTCGCGGCCGAGACGGTGGTGGTCGTCGTGATCCTGCTCCTGCGCCGCCGACTGGTGAAGTCGCCGGCGATCGAGCGTCCGCCGCGACTCGACGTTGTCGGCGTCGCCTTGTCGGCGTCCGGGCTGGCGCTGCTGGTCTTCGCGATCCTCCAGAGCAGCCAGTGGGGCCTGGTCCAGCCGCGCGGCGCGCTGACGATCGGCGGCGAGGAGATCACCCCCTTTGGGTTCTCGGTCGTGCCATTCCTGATGCTCGCCGGCGGTGGCCTGCTGGCGGCGTTCGTGACCTGGGAGGAGCGCCGCGAGCGCCTGGGACGCGACACCCTGCTCGACCGCGCACTGCTGCGGATCGAGACGCTGCGAGCCGGCCTGACCACGCTGCTGATGCTGCAGTTCGTCCTGCTCGGGACGTTCTTCGTCCTGCCGGTCTATCTGCAGGTCGTCCTCGGCCTTGACGCGTTCGAGACCGGCAAGGAGCTGTTCCCGATGTCGGTGACGATGTTCGCTGCCGCGCTCGCGGGACCGCGCCTCGCGTCCGGCTGGGCCCCGAAGCGCGTGGCTCAGGGCGGCCTGCTCGCGCTCGCCGCGGCCGCACTGATGCTGCTGAGCACCATCGACGTCGAGCTCAGCGAGACGCCGTTCGCGGTCGCCCTGGCCCTGTTCGGGGTCGGCGCCGGCCTGCTGCTCTCGCAGCTCGGGAACGTGATCATGTCCTCTGTCGATCCCGCCAAGACGAACGAGGCCGGCGGCCTGCAGGGAACGGCCCAGAACCTCGGCGCCTCGCTCGGCACCGCCTTGATCGGCGCTGTGCTGATCGCCGCCCTCAGCAGCGGGCTGACCACGCGGATCGAGGACAACTCCGCCGTGCCGCCAGAGGCTCGCGCCCGGATCGCGGACATCGCCGACCAGGGGAAAATCCCGATCGTGCCGGTCGACGAGGTGGAGCGCCAGGTCCTGGATGCCGGCCTGCCGGCGAGCCAGGCGCAGGCGATCGCCGACGACTACGGCGAGGCCCAGCTCGACGGACTCAAGCGAGCGATCGGCGCGGTCGGGCTCTTCGCCCTGATCGCGCTCTGGTTCACCCGCCGTCTCCCCGGACGGACCGCGGTGCAGGCAGCCTTGGCCCGCTGAGACTGCGGAGTCAGGACCATCAGGAGAGGGTCGGTCAGCATCTCCTGAGGCCATCGAAGCGACGGTAGTATGGATTTCCAGTACCGCCTTCGCGGCCGGAATGGAGGACAGCGTGAGCGAGTTGATTGCGATTGCGTACCCCGACAAGGCTACGGTCGAGCGGGCGCGCGAGAACTTGCGCAAAGGCGTCAGGGATGGCCTGATCGAGGTCGAGGACGTTGTCGTGATGATCCGCGGCGAGGACGGCAAGCTGGAGGTCCGCCACGGCAGCACCGGCGTCGGCGGCGCCGCCATCGGCGGTGCGATGTCGGGCGGCCTGATCGGTTACGTGCTCATGGCGCCGCTGTTCGGCATCGCCGCGGGCGCGCTCGCGGGCGGCGCGATCTGGAAGAGCGTGTTCGGGGACGCGGGGGTCACCGAGAGCTTCGTGAAGGAGCTGAGCAAGAGCCTCGAGCCCGGCCGCACCGCGCTCGTCTTCATCTCACGCAACTTCGATCCCGAGAAGGTCCTGCCGCACGTCAAAGAGCACGGACACGTCATCCAGACGTCGCTGAGCGACGAGATGAGGGCGCAGGTCGACGCTGCTCTCGCCGCGGCGAAGCAGCAGGGCTGAGGATCACTCGCCGCTGCCGGGGCGATCGTCCCTAGCGCTCCGCCGGCGCAAGCTGGTGCGCGTAGCCAGGACCACCAGCCTCAAGAGCACTGCGATCAGCGCCAGGTCGAACAGCATCTGGACCGTGACGAGGATTCGCGCCCCGGCCGAGTCGGCGGTGATGTCGCCGAAGCCGACCGTGGTGAGCGTCGAGACCGTGTAGTAGAAGGCGTCGACACGGCCCAGGTCCTCGGAGAAGCTCGCCGGGTCCGCCCGCGAGAGCGTCAGGTAGCTGAAGGCGAAGACGACGACCAGCAGGGGGACGGCGACCGTGACGGCCTCGATCGCACGCAGGACGGGGTGCTGGTCACTCATGATCCGGTGGATTCGCCAGCCGACCAAGACGACGAAGAGCAGCAGGCCGCCGATCATGCTGACGAGCGCGGCAGCTCCCGAGCTGTCGCCCGGAACGGGCACGAGCGCGTAGAGCTCCAACAGCCCGATCGTCAGGCCGAGGATGCTGAGCGCCGAGCGGGCGATCAGGCGACGGCGCTGCCGGGGGTCCGCGGGCAGGGCGCCGCTCGCGTCGAGATCGCTGAGGTTGAGATGGGAGCTCATGCGGTAACGATCGGCGGCGCTGATCTCAGAAACCGGCGAACGTAAATCCTGAGCTGCTGGGATGAGGCAGTCGTTGCCCTGTTGGTTGCCCAGTTATGAGATCCGCAGCGTCGCCTGCTCGAGCACGGCGGGGCGCAGCGGCTTGCCCGTGCCCGTGTCGTTGGGGTCGGCGAGCTCCCCCATCCGCATCACGGCGTCCATCCCCTCGACGACCTTGCCGATCACCGCGTAGTCGGGGCGCAACGGGACGTTGTCGCCCGTGACGACGAAGAACTGGCTGCCTGCGGTGCCGGGGCGCTCGGGCGCCGTCTTGCCCATCGCGACGATGCCGCGCGGGTAGGTCGTGCCGGCGGGCGGAGGGTCGACCGTCTTGTAGCCGGGTCCACCGGTGCCGCTTCCGGTCGGGTCGCCACCCTGGACGACGAAGGCGGACACGATCCGGTGGAAGCTGGTGTCGTCGAAGAAGCCCTTGCGCGTGAGCGACGCGAATGACGCGGTCGTCTCCGGCGAGGCCTTGACGTCGAGCCGGACGGTGAAGTCGCCGCAGCTCGTCTCGAAGTCGATCTCGTACGTGCGCGCCGGGTCGAGCTTCGACTTCGGCGGCTGCTGGCCGCCGTTGGGCTTCGGCTTGGGCGCCTTCACGTCGAGGCACTTGTCGGGCGCGGAAGAGTCCGAGGCGGCGGTCTCCTCCTGGTCTGAGGCCTCGGTCTGGGTCGCGGTCTCGGCCGCCGTGCTCGCTCCGGAGCCGTTGTCGCCCGAGTCGGAATCGTCGTCGCCGCAGCCCGAGACGGCCAGCACGGCCAGCAGGGCGAGGAGTGCGAGTAGGGAGCGGCGCACGTTGCGCAGCCTAGCCGGCTCTACGCTTCCTTGTAGGAATTTTGAATCTCTCCCCCCTCCTCGAGCGCTACGACCAGGTGATCCTCGACCTAGACGGGTGCGTCTGGGTCGGCGACGACGCCGTGCCCGGCTCGCCGGAGGCTATCGCGGCGCTGCGCGGGGCCGGCAAGCGCGTCGCCTTCGCGACCAACAACTCGTGGCACCCCGGCGAGGACCAGGTCGCGAAGCTCTGGCGGCTCGGGATCCAGGCCTCGCTCGGCGACGTCGTCACCGTCGGCGGCGCCCTGCAGCACCTGCTAGCCGAGACGCGTCAGGGCCGGACGGCGTTCGTGATCGGGACCGAGTCGCTGCGCCGCCACGTCGCGGACGCGGGCCTGCACGTGCTCAACGGGACCGACCTCGCCACCCGCGCCGAGGTCGTCGTCGTGGGCGGCACCGACGACCTCCGCTACGACGACCTCCGCAGCGCGGCGATCGCCGCACGCCGCGGCGCCGACCTGCTCGCAACCGGACGCGACCCGACGCTGCCGATGCCCGGCGGCGACTGGCCGGGCACCGGCGCGCTGCTCGCGGCGGTGGAGACGGCGTCCGGCGTCACGGCGGAGATCGTCGGCAAGCCGCAGCCGCAGCTCTTCCTGACGGCGCTGGACCGGATGGGCGACGGGCGGACGCTCGCGATCGGCGACCGGATCGACTCGGACGTAGCCGCCGCGACGGCGGCGGGCCTCGACGCCGCGCTGGTGCTGAGCGGCGCGATGACCGCCGAGGAGGCCGCCGAGGCCGACGGTGCGGTGCCGGTCGAGATCGCCGCCGACCTGCGCTCGCTGGTGCTCGGCTCCGGGTGAGCGGCGGACGCGCCCGCTCGCGACCGCGGTTCCCGCCCTGGCCGGCCGTACACTGCCGCCCGTGAGCCGGCGCTTCGCGGTCATCTGCAACCCGGCGGCGGCCGGCGGGCGCGGCGCCAAGCGGCTGCCGATCGTCGTGCGCGAGCTGGAGCGCCTCGGGGCCGAGCACCACGTCGTGCAGACGCGTGACCTCGACCACGCGCGCGCGGCGGCGGGCGCGGCGGTTGAGGCCGGCGAGGCCGTCGCCGCGCTCGGCGGCGACGGGCTGCTGCGACCGATCGCGGGCGTGCTGCGCGGCACAGCCTCGGCGCTGGCGATCCTGCCGGGCGGTCGCGGCAACGACCTCGCACGCGTGCTCGGCGTGCCGAAGGACCCGGCGGCCGCGGCCCGGCTCGCGGTCGAGGGCGAGGAGCGCCTGATCGACATGGCGACCGTCGACGGCGACCCGTACCTGGGCATCGCGAGCTTCGGCTTCGATTCGGACGCCAACCGGATCGCCAACGAGGCGCGCCTGATCCGCGGCAACCTCGTCTACCTCTACGCGGCGCTGCGGGCGATGATCGCCTGGCGCCCGGCGCAGTTCACCGTCACGGTCGACGGCGAGCGCCACGAGCTGACCGGCTACTCGGTCGCGGTCGCCAACTCCAAGGCGTTCGGCGGCGGCATGTTCCTCGCCCCCCACGCCGAGCTCGACGATGGCCGGATCCACGTGGTCGCAATCACGCAGGCCTCGAAGCTGACCTACCTCGCGAAGATCGGCAAGGTCTTCAGGGGCACCCACCTGGCCGAGGACAACGTCGTGACGTGGCGCGGCTCGGTTGTCGAGCTCGCCGCCGACCGCGACTTCGAGCTCTACGCCGACGGCGACCCGATCGGACACGTCCCGGCGCGCGTCGAGGTCGTGCCACGCTGCCTGCGGGTGGTCGTTCCGCGCTGATGTTCGCCGTCTGGCGCCTGCTCGCGCGGCTGGTGCGCAGGCTGTCGCGCCTGCTCGGCCGCGGCGGTGGCACGACGCTGCCGGGACGGCTGCTCTTGCGCGCGAGCCCCGGCGCGCTCGAGCGGATGGGCGCGGAGCTCGACGACGGCGCGGCGCTCGTATCGGCGACCAACGGCAAGACGACGACCTCCGCGATGGTCGCCGCGATCCTCGAGCGTGCCGGCGAGGAGGTCGTCCACAACCGCGCCGGGTCGAACATGGGCTGGGGCGTCGCGACCGCGCTGCTCGACGCCCGTCGGGGCCGCGGCCAGCTCGGGCTGTTCGAGGTCGACGAGGCGTGGCTGCCGCGCGTCGCGCGCTCGCTGCGCCCCGGGACCTACCTGCTGTCGAACCTCTTCCGCGACCAGCTCGACCGCTACGGCGAGCTCGAGTCGCTCGCCGAGGGCTGGGCCGAGCTCGTGGCCGAGCAGGCGGGCAAGGCGCGGTTCGTGCTCAACGCCGACGACCCGCTCGTCGCCGACCTCGGCCGCGAGCGCGAGGGGGTCGTCTACTTCGGCGTCGAGGACGACTCGCAGGCGCTGCCCGAGCTCGCTCACGCCGCCGACTCCAAGCACTGTCGCAACTGCGGTACTGCGTACGCCTACGACGCCGTCTACCTCGGGCACCTCGGCCGCTACAGCTGCCCGGGCTGCGGGCGCCGCCGGCCCGAGCCGGAGGTGGCCGCCGAGCGCGTCGCGCTCGAGGGCATGCGCGGTGCGCGGGTGACGATCCGCACGCCCGGCGGCTCGATCGACGTCCGTCTCCCCCTCCCCGGCCTCTACAACGTCTACAACGCCGTCGCCGCGACGGCGCTGGCGCTCGAGCTCGGTGCCTCGCTGGTGGACGTGCACGGCGCGCTCGAGGGGTTCGGCGGCGCGTTCGGGCGTGTCGAGACGATCGCCGTGCCCGCGCCCGGCGGAGCCGCGCGTCCCGTCTCGATCCTGCTCGTCAAGAACCCGGCCGGCGCGAACGAGGTCCTGCGCACGCTGACGCTCGAGGGCGACCGGATCGACCTCTGGATTGCGCTCAACGACGGGATCGCCGACGGACGCGACGTCTCGTGGATCTGGGACGCGGACTTCGAGCTGCTCGCCGGTTCGGTGCGCCAGGTCACGTGCTCGGGGACGCGCGCGGAGGAGATGGCGCTGCGGCTGAAGTACGCCGGCGTCGAGGCCGAGCCGATCGTCGAGCGCGACCTGGGCGGCTCGCTCGACGCCGCCCTGGCGGCCGGCGAGGCCGGGCGGCCGCTCTACGCGCTGCCGACCTACACCGCGCTGCTCGAGCTGCGCGATCTGCTCAGCGGCCGCGGGCTCGCGCCGCGCTGGGCCGACTGACCGCGGGGGCCGGCGCCGCGGTGGACCGACGAAGCGACTACGTGTTCGGCTACGGCTCGCTCGCGGGCGAGCTGCCGCCGGGCGGCTCGGTCGCGCTCCTGCATGGCTACCGGCGCGTGTGGGGCGTCGCTGCCGACAACGAGCACGCGATCCCCGGCTACAAGCGCTACCTGCTGCGCGCCGACGGGTCTACGCCGCGGGTGTTCGTCGCCTTCCTCGATCTCGCCGAGGACCCGGACGGCGCGGTCAACGGCGTGCTCGCGCCCGCCGACGCGGAGGCGCTCGCGCGGCTCGACCGGCGCGAGCGCAACTACGATCGCGTCGAGGTGACTCCAGCGATCGACCACCCGCCGGATGGCCGCGTCTGGACCTACGTCGGCTCGGCCGAGGGCCGCGCGCGGCTGGAGGCCGGCCGGCGCGACCAGCGACTCGTCGTCGCGCGCGCCTACGCCGAGAGCGTGCACGCCGCCTTCAGGCGGCTCGGCGACCGCGAGTACCGGCGCTTCCTGGCGTCCTCCGACCTCGACGGCGTGCCGCTGCTCGACTTCGAGCGTGTCGATCTGCCGCCCGCGGAGCCGACGGCATGACGGCGACCGTGGACGCCGCGCTCTGGCACGACGTCGAGTGCGCCTCCTACGCGGCGGACCTCGAGCTGTGGCGCGAGCTCGCGGCGGAGCGCGGCGGACCGGTGCTCGACGTGGGCTGCGGTACAGGGCGCGTGGCGCTCGACCTGGCGGCTCGCGGCCACGAGGTGGTCGGTGTCGATGCCGATCCAGCGCTCGTCGCCGCGCTCAACGAGCGCGCCGCCGCGGCACGGCTAGCCGCCACCGCGATCGTCGGCGATGCTCGCTCGCTCGTCCTCGATCGCCGCTTCCCGCTCGTGCTGCTGGCGATGCAGGTCGTCCAGCTGCTGGGCGGCGCTCCCGGTCGCGCCGCGCTGTTGAAGGCGCTCAGGTGCCAACTCGAGCCGGGCGGGCTGGTTGCGGTCGCGCTCGCCGACCCGTTCGACGCGGTCCCGGCCGGGGAGGCCCGCCCACCGCTGCCAGACATGCTCGACGTCGATGGATGGGTGCTGGCCTCCACGCCGGTAGCGGTTCGCGACGAGGGCGACGCGGTCGCAATCGATCGTATCCGCCAGGCGACCTCTCCCGCTGGCGAGCTGACCGAGGAGCTGGCCACGATCTCGCTCGACGCCTGCGCCCCGGCCACGCTCGAGCACGAGGCGCGCGTCGCCGGCCTGAAAGTGCTGCCGGCCCGCCACGTCCCCCCTACTCCGGACTACGTCGGCAGCACCGTCGTGCTCGCTGAGGCACCCGCGTGAGCCCGGCCACGCTGCGCGTCTGCGCGCTCTACCCCGAGCTGATGAACATCTACGCCGACCGCGGCAACATCGCCGTGCTGCGCGCCCGCTGCGAGTGCCGCGGGCTCGGCTTCGAGCTCTCGTCGTCCTCGCTCGGCGAGCCGCTCGACCCCGCGGCCCACGACCTCCTCTACATCGGCGGCGGGCAGGACCGAGACCAGGTCGCCGTCGCCCACGACATGGCCGCCACCAAGCGCGACGCCCTCCACGCAGCCCGCGACCGCGGCGCGGTCGTGCTCGCGGTCTGTGGCGGCTACCAGCTGCTCGGCCACAGCTACCAGCTCGGCGACGAAGAGCTGCCCGGCGTCGGCCTCGTCGACCTGCGCACCGTCCGCGAGCCTGGACCGCGGCTGATCGGCAACTGCGCGATCGAGGCCGACCTCGGTGGCGACCCTCGCACGATCGCCGGCTTCGAGAACCACGGTGGACGGACCTACCTCGGACCCGGCGAGCGCCCGCTCGGCCGTGTCCTCGCCGGCCACGGCAACAATGGCCGCGACGGCTTCGAGGGCGTCCACAGCGCCAACGTGATCGGCACCTACCTGCACGGCCCGCTGCTGCCCAAGAACGTCTGGCTCGCCGACCGCCTGATCGAGCTCGCGCTCGGCATCGAGCTCGAGCCGCTCGACGACCGCGCCGAGGATGCCGCCCACGCCTCCGCGCGTCGAGCCGGGCGTCTAGCTCCGATATACGGCAACGATTCTTACTCCCAGGCAACTTCGTTTACTGGGAGGCACTTCCCTTGCCGTAGTCCTGACTCGGTGTCTAAGCGGTAGCCCCGAGCACGCGCAACAGCTCGGGCATCGAGGTCTGCCCGGCGCGGACCTTCTCGAGGCCGTCGTCGCGCAAGCGGCGCATGCCCTGGCCCTGAGCGACAGCCGCGATCTCCTCGGCGGAGCGCTTTTCGACGATCAGGGCGCGGATCTCCTCCGTGATCTCCATCAACTCGTAGAGGCCGATGCGGCCGCGGAAGCCGGTCTGGCCGCAGCGGACGCAGCCGACGGGCTCGCGCGCCATTAGCGGTTGCGTCTCGCCGGGGAAGCCGTTTAGCGCGAGCGCCTCGGTGCTCACCTCGACCTCGCGAGCGCACTCGCACAGCCGCCGCGCCAGCCGCTGGGCGACTACGCAGGTGACGCCCGCCGCGATCAGGAACGGCTCGATGCCCATGTCGATCAGCCGCGCGATGCTGAGCGGCGCGTCGTTGGTGTGCAGCGTCGAGAGCACGAGGTGGCCGGTCAGCGCCGACTCGATCCCGATCTGGGCGGTCTCGCGGTCGCGGATCTCGCCTACCATCATCACGTCGGGATCCGCCCGCATCATCGACCGCAGGCCGGTGGCGAACTCGAGCCCGCGCTTGTTGCTGACCTGGATCTGCTTGACGCCTTCGACCTCGTACTCGACCGGGTCCTCGATCGTGATCAGCGTGCGGTCCGGGGTATTGATCTCGTTCAGCGCCGAGTAGAGGGTGGTCGACTTGCCGGAGCCGGTCGGGCCGGTCGCCAGCACGCAGCCCTGCATCTTCGCCAGCAGGCGGCGCAGGCTCGCGATGTCGTCGTCGCCCATGCCGAGATCCTGGAGCTCGAGCAAGCCGCGGCTCTTGTCGAGGATTCGCATCACGACCGACTCGCCGTGGATGACTGGCAGCGTGGCCACTCGCAGGTCGACCTTGCGGCCGTCGATCGTGAGCCCGATGCGCCCGTCCTGGGGCAGCCGCCGCTCGGAGATGTCGAGGTCGGCCATGATCTTGATCCGCGAGACGAGCTTGGCCGTCATCGAGCGTGGAACCGCCGTCGAGTCGCTGACGATGCCGTCGATCCGGAAGCGGACGCGCATCTCGCGAGCCTCGGCGTCAAAGTGGACATCGGACGCTCCGCGCTCGACTGCGTCGGCGAGGATCGAGTGCACGAGCTTCACGATCGGCGCGTCGTCGGCCGACTCGCGCAGCTCGATCACCTCGGCCTCGGCGGGCTCCTCGACGGTCTCGACGCTGTCCTCGAGCCGTGACAGGCGTGCGAGGACGGCGTCGACGTCGTCGCTCGTGGCGACCGCGCGGCGGATCTCGTAGCCGGTCATCAACGCCAGGTCGTCGAGGGCGAGCACGTTGGCGGGGTCGGAGGTGGCGACGACCAGCGTGCGCTCGTCGGTGAAGGCAATCGGCACGGTGCGGTGACGGCGCAGCACGGAGGGGTCGACGAGCGAGGCGGCGGTCGGATCGACCGTGGCGACGTTGAGGTCGACGTGGTCGACCCCGTAGCGCTCGGCGACGGCGCGCGCGAGCTGGTCGGGCGTCACCGCGCCGCTCTCGCAGAGGGCCTTGCCGGTCGTGGTGCCGGCCTCGCGCGCGTGCTCGACCGCCCGCTCGACGGCCTCGCGGCTCGCGAACCCGAAATCGACGATTACGTCGCCGATCCGGCGGTTGACGCCCCCGGCGCGCGTGGGCTGCGTAAAGCCGGCTAGGGGCGGCGCGGCGGAGTCGACTGAGTCGGCGGAGGTGCCCGGCACCTTCTTCCTATCGGCAGCGCGCCTGAACGGTTGAGGCCGTGGGCGAGGCGTGTCAGGCGATATAGCTGGCTGTGGCCCGCTCAGCGGCCGGTCGAGCCGAAGCCGGCCACGCCACGCGCGGTCTCCTCGAGCGTGTCGACCTCGACCAGCTCGGGAGCCTCGTGGCGGACGATCACGAGCTGGGCGATCCGATCGCCCGGACCGACCTCGAACGTCGCTTCGCGATCCGTGTTGAGCAGCAGCACCCGCAGCTCGCCGCGGTAGCCGGCGTCGATCAGGCCGGGCGCGTTGACGAGCGCGATCCCGTGCCGGGCGGCCAGGCCCGATCGCGGCAGGACGAGGCCCGCGTGCCCCTCGGGAATCGCGACCGCGACGCCCGTGCCCACGCTCGCGCGCTCGCCGGGTGCGATCGTCGCTGCCTCCGCGGCGCGCAGGTCGTAGCCGGCGTCGTCGGCGTGGGCGCGCGCCGGAGCGACGGCCTCGTCGACGAGGCGCGCGAAGCGCAGCCTCATCCGCCGGGCCCGTCGGCGAGGCCCAGGAGCCGCGGCCTCATCCGCCGGCGCCGTTGCCCGCGCCGTTCGCGCCGTTGCTTTCGAAGCGCTCGAAGCGCGCCGCGGCGGCCGCCGGCACCCGCGCCCGGACGCGCACGCCCTCGGCGGTGTCCTCGCGCTCCATCTCGCCGGCGAGGTCGTGCAGCTCGGAGAGGCTGCCGCCGTCCTCGTAGGGCAGCAGCAGCTCCATCGGCCGCAGGCTCGAGAGGAAGCGCGCCTCGATCTTGTCCCTGAGCTCGTCGAGCCCCTCCCCCGTCGCCGCCGACACCTGCACCGCCTGCGGGAAGCGGAAGCTCAGCTCGCGCCGCGCCTCGGCGTTGAGCAGGTCGACCTTGTTCAGCGCCAGCAGCCGCGGGCGGTCGCCGGCGCCGATCCCGTCGAGCACCTGCTCGACGGCCTCGAGCATCTCGTTCAGCTCGTCCTCCGGCGCCGAGGCGTCGGCCACGTGCAGCAGCAGGTCGGCCTCGAGCGCCTCGTCGAGCGTCGCCCGGAAGGCGTCGACGAGCTGATGCGGCAGCTTGCGGATGAAGCCGACGGTGTCGGTCAGCAGGTAGGTGCGGCCGGAGATCTCGAACGAGCGCGTAGTCGGGTCGAGCGTGTGGAAGAGCCGGTCGCGGACGCCGACGTCGGCGCCCGTCAGCGCATTCAGCAGCGTCGACTTGCCGGCGTTGGTGTACCCGGCAAGCGCGACGGTCGGCAGCGCGGCGCGCTCGCGCTCGCGGCGCATCACCCGGCGCGTGCCGTGCTGGTGGGCGAGCCGGCGCTTGAGCGCCGCGATCCGGTCGCGCGCCAGCCGCCGGTCGGTCTCGATCTGGCTCTCGCCCGGGCCCCTGGTGCCGATCCCGGCGCCGAGGCGCTCGAGATGGGTCCACAGGCCGCGCATTCGCGCGAGGTTGTACTCGAGCTGCGCCAGCTCGACCTGGAGCATGCCCTCGGCCGAGTGCGCGTGGTCGGCGAATATGTCGAGGATGATCGCCGTGCGGTCGATCACCGGCACGCCGACGGCCTGCTCGAGGTTGCGCTCCTGGCGCGGCAGCAGCTCGTCGTCGCAGGCGACGAGGTTCGCGTCGGCGTCCTTGACGGCCTGCTTGAGCTCGGCGAGCTTGCCCTTGCCGAGGTAGCGGTCGGGATCGGGCTCCGGCCGGCGCTGGGTCATCTCGCCCGCGACGGCGACCCCCGCCGTGCGCAGCAGCTCGCGCAACTCGCCGAGATCGGCCTCGTCGGGCGTCGCCGCGATGCAGAGCGCGCGCTGGCGGGCGCGCGGATTGCGCAGCCCCTCCCCGTATTTCGTCTGGCCCGTGCGCCCGTTGCGTCCCTTGTCCATCCGACCTCAGTCTAGGCCGGGCCGCAACGGCGATGGGAGAAACGACCGACGGCTACGCCCCGGCGCGGTCCTGCGCCCGCTCGCGCGCGGTCGCCTTCTCGTCGAGCGACATCGCCCCGGGATGTCCGTCCCCCGGCCACGGAGCGAGCACCAGCACCAGCCGCGAGTCCTCCGTCGCACGGACCTCGTGGCGCTCGTGGGCGTCGAACTCGGCGACCAGGCCCGGTCCGCCGCTGACGGTCTTGGCCCCCGCCTCGACCTCGATCTGGCCCTCGACGACCACCAGCCACGCCTGCTCGTGGACCTCGTGCTCCTGGAGCTCCTCGCCCGCCGGCAGCGTCAGCGCGATGACTCGCGCCGCGTCTCCGGAGGAGAGGATCTCGGGCTTGTGCGGATCGGCATCGAGGTTGCGTGTGTCCCAGGTCTTCATGACCCTCCGAATTCCCGCCGTGCGAGAAGCGCAAACGCCGTGCTCAGCCGCCGAGGCTCGAGCGCAGCCGCTCCATCGCCTCGGTCAGCCGCTCGTCCGGCACCGTGAGGGAGATCCGGAAGAAGCCTTCGCCGTTGGGGCCGTACGCGCCACCGGGCGACACGACGACGCTGGACTCCTCGAGCACCAGCTCGCAGTAGGAGGCCGACGTGTGGCCGTCGGGCACCGGCGCCCAGACGTAGATCGTGCCCTTCGGCGAGCGCACGTCGACGCCGATCGCCCGCAGCGCGTCGACGACGAGGTCGCGGCGGCGGGCGTAGACGGCGCTCATCTCGCGCGCGATCGCATCGCCCTGCTCGAGTGCGCGCACGGCGGCGAGCTGGACGGCCTCGAACATCCCCGAGTCGATGTTCGTCTTCAGCTTCCAGTAGGAAGCGATGGCGTCGGCGTTGCCGACGATCGCCGCCGTCCGCCAGCCGGTCATGTTGTAGCCCTTCGAGAGCGAGAAGACCTCGACCCCGACCTCCTTCGAGCCCGGCGTCTCGAGGAAGCTCGGGGCGACGTAGCCGTCGAAGGTCGTCTCGGTGTAGGAGGCGTCGTGGACGACGAGGATCTCGTGTGCGCGGGCGAACTCGACGACGCGCTCGAAGAAGCCGTCCGGCGCGACCGCCCCGGTCGGGTTGTTCGGGTAGTTGAGGTACATCAGCCGCGCTCGCTCGCGTGCGTCGGCGGGGATCGCGTCGAGGTCCGGCACGAAGCCGAGCTCCGGGACGAGCGGCATCAGCACGCTGTCCGCGCCCGCGATCAGCGGTCCGCCGGTGTAGACCGGATAGCCCGGATCGGCCGCGAGCGCGACGCTGCCCGGGTCGAGGAACGCCAGGTTGAGGTTGAAGATGCACTCCTTCGCGCCCAGCGCGGGGATCACCTCGGTCTCAGGGTCGAGCGCGACGCCGAAGCGGCGCTCGTAGAAGCCCGTCACGGCCGTCCGGAGCTCGGCCCGGCCGCGGTTCGACGGGTACGCGTGCGTGCCGGGATCGCCCGCAGCGGCGGCGAGCGCGTCCACGACCAGCTCGGGCGTCGGCGTGTCCGGATCGCCGATGCCGAGGCTGATCACGTCGACGCCGGCCGCCTTCTTGTCGGCGATCTTGCGCTCCAGCTCGGCGAACAGGTACGGGGGCAGGCGGTCCAGCCGCGCGCTCGTCTTCATGCGTCTCCCAATGCCTCCATCAGCTCAGGGCTCAGCTCGCCCGCATACACGGGCACCGCCCAGCCGGTCAGGTCTACGTGCAGGTCCTCCCCGACCTCGACTTCCAGGTCGCCGCCGTCGAGGTGGACGGTCACCGGGCTGTCGACGCCGCGCAACACCGCCGCGACAGCCGCCCCGGTCGCGCCGGTGCCCGACGACAGCGTCTCGCCGGCGCCACGCTCGAAGATCCGTGCGGCGATCTCGGTGTCCGACTCGCGGCGCCAGAACGACACGTTGGTCCGGTTCGGGAACAGCTCGTGGCGCTCGAGCGCCGGGCCGATCGATCCCAGGTCGAGGGTCTCGAGGCCGTCGGGCCACTCGATCGCACACTGCGGGTTGCCGATCGACACGTGCTGGAAGGCGTACTGGCGGCCGTCGACGACGAGCGTCCCGCGACCGTCGTCGCCGCCGGAGGGGAAGTCCTTCGATTGCAGCTTCGCGCGTCCCATGTCGACGGTGCAGGTCGTCGGCCCGGTGATCCGCGGGCGCACCTCGCCGGCGACCGTCTCGATCCCGAACGAGTCGAGATCGGTCCAGCCCGAGCGACGCAGGTACATGACCGCCTCGCGGACGCCGTTGCCCGACAGCTCGGCTTCGGAGCCGTCGGGGTTGAAGATCCGCAGCGAGGCGACGAAGGTTGGTGCGCTCGGCTCGTCGAGCAGCAGGACGCCGTCGGCGCCGACGCCGCTGTGCGGCGCGCAGATCGCGCGGATCCGCTCGGGAGTCGGTTCGAACGGCAGGTTCGCGGCCTCGACGATGACGTAGTCGTTCCCGAGCGCGTTCCACTTCTCGAACTTCACGGCGCGGGAGACTATCCGCGGGCCCCGGTACGAGGGCGCAGCCCGCGTCGGGGCCGTCTGCCCGTCCGTTAGGCCGCTGGATCGGCCGCTTCGAGCGCGTGGACGATCTCTTCGGCGGCATCCGCCGGTGACAGCTCACCCATATCGAGCCGTCGGACGTCGGGCATCTTGCGCATCCATGTCATCTGCCGCCGCGCGTAGTTGCGCGAGCGCTTCTTCATGTCCTCGACATCACCGGTCAGCAGCTGCGAGAAGCCGAGCGCCTTGCGCGCGGTGTGCGATGGACCGAGCGCCTCGGCGGCTCGCACCTCCTCCCCGGCGCCGGCCGCGACGATCGCGTCGACCCGCGCTTCGATTCGCTCGTAGAGGCGCTCTCGCTCCATCGTCAGGCCGAAGATCAGGGTCGGATGGCGGGTCTCGGGCGACCACAGCTCCGACTCCTCGGTGTCGGGCGGGACCTTGACCAGCGAGAGGTCCGCGAGCGCCGCGCGGAGGTAGAGCCCGGTCCCACCGACGACGATCGGCCTGCGATTCGCCGCCAGCGCTTGGTCGATCTCCGCGTGCGCCCGCGGCAGGTACTCGCCGACGGAGAACGGCTCGGTGATGGGGACGAACCCGACCAGCCGGTGCTCGAGGGTCTGTTGCTCCTTTTCAGTGGCCGTGCCTGTGAGGGTCGGGAGGCCTTCGTAGACCTGAAGGGCGTCGCAGGAGACCGCGATGGGGCTCTCTCCCCTGGCCTGCAGGCGCTTCGCCAGCTCGAGGGCGACGGCGGTCTTGCCGACCGCGGTCGGGCCGAAGATCCCGACTACCTGCATGCCGTGGGTCTGCTGGGCCGATTGCGGCCATATCGCGGCCGCGATCGACCCACCGCACTTGGCTCGCCGATGACGGGCCGATCGCGGTCGTAATGTGGCTGGAACCGGCCCGTCGCGTCCTGAATCACCGCGTCAGCCGACTCGGGACAGCAGGTGCTCTTCGCCGGCGAGCGTTTGGCTGGTTGCCGAGAGGATCTCGACCTGGGTCAGCTCACCGGGCTGGGCGAGGCCGCTGAAGTTGACGGCCTTGTTGTGGCGCGTGCGTCCGCGCAGCCGCGAGGGATCTGTCCGCGACGGGCCCTCGACGAGCACCTCCATCGTGCGGCCGACGAACCGCTGGGCGCGCTCGCGGGCGATCCGCTGGACGGTCTCCACGAGTGGCTCCATCCGCGCCCGCTTGACTGCGTGTGGGAGCTGGTCCGGAAGCGCGGCCGCCGCGGTCCCGCGCCGGGGCGAGAAGACGAAGGTGAATGCCGAGTCGTAGCGGACCTCCTCGACGACCTCGAGCGTCTCCTCGAACTCGGCGTCGGTCTCGCCCGGGAAGCCGACGATGATGTCGGTCGTGATCGAGCAGTCGGGCACGAGCTCGCGGATCATCGCAACGCGGTCCATGTAGCGCTCGCGGTTGTAGGTCCGGCGCATCGCCTTCAGCACGCGGCTCGAGCCGGCCTGCAGCGGTAGGTGGATGTGCTCGCAGAGGCTCGCCAGCTCGGCGTGGGCGCCGATCACGTCGGCGCGCATGTCCTTCGGGTGCGGGCTCGTGTAGCGCAGCCGCTCGATGCCGTCGATCGCGTCGATCATCGCCAGTAGCTCGGCGAAGCTCGTCTTCGACCCGACCGGCAGGTCGCGTCCGTATGAGTTCACGTTCTGACCTAGCAGCGTTACCTCGCGCACGCCGTCGGCCGCCAGCCGCTTCACCTCCTCGACCAGCTCGGCGGCGGGCCGCGACACCTCTCGCCCGCGCGTCGACGGGACGATGCAGTACGAGCAGACGCAGTTGCAGCCGACCGAGATCTGCACCCAGCCTTGGAAGTCGCGCTCGCGCTTCATCGGCAGGTGGCCCGTGAAGCCCTCGAACTCGAAGTACCCCTGGGCCGTCAGGCTGTCGCTCGTCAGGAACTCCGCCAGCCGGTGCACCTGCCCCGGTCCGAACGCGACGTCGACGAACGGGAACTGCTCGAA
>Ga0190275_10000230_pt1 | contig 57850 bp, 44 predicted proteins | sample Popmic550T_FD_133745 | JGI IMG/M metagenome (GOLD analysis project Ga0190275, IMG submission 133745) | Populus adjacent soil microbial communities from riparian zone of Yellowstone River, Montana, USA - 550 T | ecosystem: Environmental > Terrestrial > Soil > Riparian zone > Trees stand | place...
CAAGAGCGGGAGGCATTCTATGATGATGCCGTCCGCCTCCTGCGCCGTCTGCAGCGACCAGGAGCAGTACGCCGCCTCATGCTGCGTACCCCCCCCTGAAAAGACTTAGCCCCGATGACTTAGTTCCATTCGCATTCGAAGCGGCTGCCCTCGAAGCGCCACTTGTGGCCAAGCACCGCGTCCTGCCGGTACCCCGCCGTCAGCCGGCACAGGCTCTGCAGCGAGGAGCGCGGATAGTCGAAGGTGTAGAGCTGGGCCTTGGCCCGCTCCTGCTCGGTGAGCTGCGAGGGGTGCGTGAGCGTGGGCTTCGCGCTGGCGGCCACCAGCACCCGGTGTGGCCCATACGTCTTCAGCGGCACGGAGCCGGGCAGCTGGATGCGCCGCACCGTCCGCGCCCGGAGGATGTCGCTGCGATCCACCGTGGTGTCGTGCGCGTTCCGGTTCGCCAGCAGGTCCGGGATGTTCAGGCTCAGCACCCGCGTCAGCTCTCCGTCCTCCACGAAGAAGTAGAGGAAGGCCTCTCGCGCGGCGCGGCCCTCTCCCGTGAAGTCCAGCATCACCAGCAGGTTCAGCACGCGGTTGGGCGGCAGCGAGTGCAGGGAGAGCGCCGACAGCACGTCCGCGTGCACCCCCGCCTGCTTGAGCCGGATGAGGCCGTCCGCGCTGGCGTCGCAGGCGCACCGGCGCTCTTCGATCATCTTCACGAGCTGCGCGGGCGTGAACCCCGCCTTGGACAGCTTCGCCACCTCCTCGTCCGTGAGCGGCAGCTGCTCCGAGCGCTCGTAGAGGCGCGGGAGCTGCTGGGAGCTCCACTCGATGAGGTTGATGGTCTGCACCTCGCCCGTGGGGAACGGGAAGGTGGGAACGGCCGTGCCGCGCGCGGGGGTGGCGCGCGGCGTCTGGCCGGTGCTCAGAGCGAGGGCCGCGAGGAGTGCGTGAGCGATCATGGCGCTAGAACCTGTACCCGAGACTCATGAACACACGGTGGGTGTTGCTCCTCCGTCGGCCCTGGCCGGCAGGGGGATGTCCAGCGCGTACGCCAGGCCAAGGAGGATCTCGTCCCGCGACCCCAGGAGCAGATCCGCGCCCACCTGGGGCGACAGCCCGAAGCGCACCCCCACCTCGGGGATGAACATGGCCCCGGCCTTGAGGCCCGCATGGAGGCTCGCCGGGGAGCCGTAGGTGCGGAAGCGCGGCCCCACCAGCAGGTCCAACCGTCCACCGTCCAACACATAGGCCCCGGTGAAGTCGAGCTGGTACCAGTCATCGCCCCAGAAGGAGGCCGTCAGCCCCACGAAGAGCGGCGGCCCCTCCGGCGCGCCCTCGGGCGAGGACTCCTGGTGGATGGCCGCGCCCCAGTGGAGCTCCAGTGAGAGCCGGCCACCGCCAAGGCCCTCGTAGCCACCCTTGCCGTACTCGGACCCCTCGGGGCCATCCGTCCGCCCCCGCTCCTGGGCCCCAGCCGACAGGGGCAGCAAGGCCAGCAGCGCGACGGCGCCCCACACTCGGGCATGACGCTTCACCACGGCGGACTCCCGCGACACAGGTAGGACTTCACGACGACTCACGTCCCAGCGCAGGGCATATTCAGCAGCCTGCCCAGCGGGGCAAGTCACCCCTGTGCCGCTTTGTCACGCCCGAGGCGTTGTGCCCGGCGCAGCGCCTGCCTGCTCGCCTGGCGCCACCACCTGCCGTGTCGCGCTCCGGATGGTGGGAAGCCACTCCGCCCGGTCCCGCAGGTAGGCGACGAGCCGCTCACGCACCAGGCACCGCAGGTCGAACAGCTTGCTCGGATCCACGGCGCTCACCAGCGCGCGCACGGAGAGCGTCTTGTCCAACACATCCACCACCATCACGTTCTGCACCTTCCCGTCCCAGAGCGCACGGCCCTCGGTCTCCACGATGCGCTTGAGCTCCGCGCGCAGCGCGTCGATGTCGGCCGCGTAGTCCACCTGGAGAATGACGGGCCCGAGCAGGCCTGCGCTGGCCCGGCTCCAGTTCTGGAAGGGCTTGTCCAGGAACTGGGTGATGGGGATGACCAGGCGCCGCTCATCCCAGACGCGGACCACCACATAGGTAAGGGTGATCTCCTCCACGGTGCCGAACTCGTTCTCCACCACCACCTGATCGCCCAGGCGGATGGGCTGTGAGATCGACAGCTGAATGCCGGCCAGCAACGTGGAGATGGACTTCTGCGCCGCGAGACCGATGACCAGGCCGGCGAGGCCCGCCGAGGCCAGCAGCGAGACACCCACGTTGCGGACCACCTCGAACTGCATGAGCAGCAGCGCCGCCGCGACGACGTAGGTGGCCGTCTCGAGGACACGCCGGAGCACCGCGAGCTGGGTGCCCAGGCTGCGCATGCGCGCCGCATCCTGCGTCGTGCTGGAGACCTTCTGCTGCACGTAGGTCGTCGTCACCCGCAGGAAGCGCAGGATGAACCACGCCACGGCCAGGATGAGGAGCGAGTAGCAGATCCGATCGACGGCCCTCCGCGCCACCGGGGGCAGCAGCAGGAAGGAGGTGCCCAGCGCCAGCAGCAGCGCGTAGTACGGCATGCGCAGCGGACCCCGGCCAGCGCCCACCAGGGAGTCGTCCCAGCCCATGTGGGTCCACTTCGCCACCTGCGCCGCGAAGGCCAGGCTCATCCGCTCCAGCAGCCCCGCCAGCACCCACCCGGCCACCAGCACCACCAGCAGCCCCAGCCACTGCCACGGCTCCAGCCCCAGCACCGGGCGCTCAAAGAGGACGGCCGGAAGTGTCTCCGCCAGGATCGGGCCATAAGCGTCGAAGAGCTTGTCCACCTGCTTCACTGTGGACTCGTTGAACACCCACACCAGCGCACCATCATCGCTGCCCACCACCCGCTGGACGCGGATGGGCATCGCCGTGCCGTCCAGGACAATGGTGCCGAGCAGATCGAAGCGTGCGTCCGTCGGATCCCCCTCGGGCGCCTTGCTCAGCGTGGACAGATCCACCGGGAGCTTGCGATCCAGGACGAACTTCAGCCGGCGGGCCAGCTGGGCGCCGCGCTCGGCCTGCTCGGCGCGCGGAAGGAAGTCCAGGTCCAGGTAGTGCGCGGCCCGCTTGTAGTCTCCCGCATGGGAGGCCTCCAGGAAGCCCTGGATGGAGGCCTGGGGAGTCTGCCGGTCGACGGTAGGTGGAGGTGCACCCAGGCCGGAGTTGAGGGCCCAGGCCGGAAGTGCCATGAGCACGAGAGCGCAGAAAGCCGGGAGGGCTCGGTACATGGGCGCTTTCATTACTCCTTTGCCATGGCTTTGCCCGCAACCTTCGTGAAGGGTGGAGGCGGCGAATCGTATGCCCGTGGACAGGGCAAGGGGGGCGGCGGGCGGACAGGCGGGCGGAAAGCCGTGGTACCTCGGGAGGCGGTAAGTTAGAACGGGGCTCCAAGGGAAGGTCGCCGTGCAAGAGAAGCGAAAAATCCTCCTCATCGACGACAGCGAGATCACCCTCGCCATGGAGAAGGCCGTTCTCGAGGCGCGCGGCTATGAAGTGGTCGCCACCTCGACGCTGATGGAGTTCGAGAAGACGCTTCGGACGTGGCGGCCGGACCTCATCCTCACTGACATCCACATGCCCGAGGCCAAGGGCACGGACATCTGCCGCACGCTGAAGAACGAGTACGGCACGCAGGACATCCCCATCATCCTCTTCTCCAGCCTCCCGGACGACGAGCTGTCCAAGCTGGCCGAGCAGGTGGGCGCCGACGGCTCCCTGTCCAAGGTGAACGGACTGGAGGCCATGGGCGAGAAGATCGACGAGCTGGTGCAGAGCATCCTCTGGTGATGTGGGCGCTGCGAGCCGTTGCTCTGGCGGCAGTGCTGCTCACGGGGTGCAAGCGCGCCCAGGATCCCGCCCCTGCTCCGGAGCCGGCGGCCAAGGCCGAGGCCAAGGCTGACCCCTCGGGCGCCGTCCTCCTGTTCTCCGCGGACACGCGCGGCTACCTGGGCCCTTGTGGCTGCAGCGAGAACATGCGCGGCGGCATCGACCGGGCGGCCTTCCAGGTGATGGAGGCTCGCAAGGGCTCGCGGCCCGTCGTCTATATCGACGGGGGCGACAGCCTCTTCGGCCAGCACACGCTCACCCCTGCCCAGGTGCCGCAGGAGGAGCGCAAGGCGCAGGCGCTCGCGGACGCCATGAAGCGCATGGGGCTGGCTGTCCGGGCCACGGGCGAGCTGGATGACGTGCGCGGCGTGGCCTTCCGCCAGAGCCTGGGGCTGCCGGAGCTGCCGCCCGGCGGCGTGAAGCTGCTCCAGGCGGGGCCTCGCCTGGTGGGCGTGGTGGCCGCGCAGGATGCCGCGCAGCTCGCCCAGGCCAGCGCCCAGGCGCGCAAGGACGGCGCGGACTTCGTGGTGGCGCTCTTCCACGGCACGGTGCAGCAGGCGCAAGCGGCCGCCGAGCAGCCGGGCCTGGAGGCGAACCTCCTCCTGGCCACCCATACCGCCACCGAGTTCAGCGGCGAGGAGCACAAGCGGGTGAACGCCGCCGTGCCCGTGGTGGGGCTGCAGAGCAAGGGCCGTGAGCTGCTGCGCGTGGACCTCGGCTACGGCCCGCAGAAGGGCCCCTTCACGCCGGTGAAGTCGCAGGATGAGGCGGAGCGCGAGGTGGCCGCGCTCGACGAGCGCATGGCGCTGCTCAACAAGGACGTCAACCTCCCGGACATCGATCCTCAGCTCAAGCAGCTCAAGCAGGGCAAGCTGGAGGAGCTGGTGGCGCGCAAGCAGCGGCTGCTGACGGAGCCCGTCGCGGCACCGACGGGCACCAACAGCTTCTCGATGCGCTTCCTCCCGCTGGAGTCCAGCCTGCAAGGCGAGCCCGGGGTGAAGGCGGTGATCGCGGCGTATGACAGCGCCGTGGGGAAGATGAACCTCGCCTGGGCCCGAGAGCACGGCCAGGACTGCCCGGCGCCGAAGAAGGGCGAGGCTGCCTTCGTGGGCAACCGCCCCTGCCAGGAGTGCCACGAGGAGGCCTTCCCCCTCTGGGAGAAGTCCAAGCACAGCCACGCCTGGGAGACGCTGGAGCAGCAGGGCAAGCAGTTCCACCTCAACTGTGTGGGCTGCCACGTCACCGGCTACGAGCAGCCCGGCGGCGTCTGCCGGCTGGACAAGGTGGCGGGCCGCGAGGATGTCGGCTGCGAGAGCTGCCACGGCCCCGGCTCGCTTCACTCCGAGGAGCCCACGCCGAAGAACATCGTCCGCAACCCCGGGCGCGAGCTCTGCGTCACCTGCCACAACCCGGAGAACTCGCCCCACTTCGACTACGCCACCTACCTCCCACGGATCCTCGGGCCCGGACACGGCCAGTCCATGGGCCAAAAGTAGAAGCGCCTCGCCGCTGGCGGTGGATTTCCCGGGCTGCTAATGCCTGCTTGGGGAGCAGCCCGCCGGGTTGCTTGTTTGACCGTCAAGGAAAATGACGGAAACTTCGGCTTCCTTCTGCTTCACGGGCGTACGCCCCCAGGGTCTCCATGCCGTCTCTCTGCCTCATGCTGGTCACCCTCGCCGCGTCGGTCCCCTCCACCAACACCGCACTGCCAATGCCGCCTCCGCCTCCCGGCATGCGCGTGCTGGATGAGGAGGACAAGAAGCAGCTGCTCGGCAGCGCCGCGGGAGAAGGCGAGGCGGAGGCCGAGGAGGCCAACGAGCAGGTGGAGTCCGAGTCCGCCGAGCTGGAGGAGCTGCGCGCCCTGGAGGGTGCGGCCCTGGATCCGGCGGCGAAGCCGAACGCGGCGGTGCTCCAGTCGCTGCGCCGCCTGGGCCTGGCCAACCCGCTGCGCCTGCGGATGCTGGACGCGCTGGAGGAGCCCACCCTCCGCGAGGACGACACCCTGCCCGAGCTGCCCCTCATCACGGATCTGCAGAGCTTCGATGTGGGGCAGATCCAGGAGCGCTACGACATCCCCGTGGAGATGCAGCCGCTGGTGGCCCAGTACATCCAGTTCTTCCAGGGCCCGGGCCGCAAGTGGTTCCGCAAGTGGGTGTCGCGCTCCACGCGCTACATGCCGATGATGCAGCCCATCCTCGAGCAGAAGGGGCTGCCGCGCGACACGGTCTACCTGGCGATGATCGAGAGCGGGTTCTCCGCCACCGCCTACTCGTGGGCCCACGCCGCCGGCCCCTGGCAGTTCATCTCCAGCACGGGGCGCCAGTACGGACTGCGCCAGGACTTCTGGGTGGATGAGCGGCGGGATCCCGTCAAAGCCACCCACGCCGCCGCGGCGTACCTCAAGCAGCTCTACTCCGAGCTGGGCCACTGGTACCTGGCCTGGGCCGGCTACAACACCGGCGGAGGGCGCGTGCGGAGGATGGTGAACAAGTATGGCACCACGGACTTCTGGGCGCTGTCCCTGGAGCGGGGCTTCGCCAAGGAGACGCAGCACTATGTGCCCAAGCTGATCGCCGCGGCGCTCATCGCCAAGCACCCCAGCGCCTTCGGCTTCCGCGAGGAGGAGTTCGACTACGAGCCGCCGCTGGAGTTCGACGAGGTGAAGCTGGTGGATGCCACGGACCTGGACGTGCTTGCCCGCTCGGCGGGGGTGAGCGTCAAGGACGTACAGGAGCTCAACCCGGAGCTGAGGCGCTGGTGCACGCCGCCGGCCACCGAGAAGCAGCCGTACGTGCTCCGGCTGCCCAAGGGCACCGGGGAGCAGTTCGCGAAGAACTTCAAGCAGCTCTCACCCAACGAGCGCCTGAGCTTCCGCATCCACAAGGTGAAGCGCGGGGACACGCTCTCGAAGATCGCTCTGGCCTACGGCAGCGCGGCGGAGGCCATCCTCCAGTTCAACCGGCTCAAGAGCGCCCGCTCGCTGCGCATCAACGCGGAGCTCGCCATCCCCGTGCCCGGTGGGCGCGGCGGGAGCGTGGCGCTGGAGCGCAAGGTGGCCCAGGCCCGTCGCAGCGGCGTGACGGTGCTGCGCCCCGAGGAGGAGATCCCCGCCGGTACGCCCCGGGCGCCGGTCGCCACGGGCCCCATCAAGACGGAGGTCATCGACGGCCGCACGCGCGTCACCTACGGAGTGCAGGACGGCGACAGCCTGTGGGCCATCGCCCAGCGCTTCAACGTGACGGTGGAGGATCTGCGGAAATGGAACGAGCTGCCCCGGCGCAAGCGCGGGCTGCAGATTGGCACCGTCATCCAGGTATGGCCGGGCAATGCCCCCACGGCGCAGGTGCAGGAGCGCGCGGGCACCGTGGTGGCCACCACCCAGCCAGCGAAGCCTCAGCAGGGCCGCACCACCGTCCACACGCTGGCCGCGGGCGAGACGCTCTGGTCGGTGGCCCAGCGGTACGGCATCACCGTCGAGGACATCCAGCGGTGGAACAAGATCGAGGACCACCGCAGCCTCCCTCCCGGTAAGCAGCTCCAGGTGGCTGCTCCCTGAGAAGGCGGGAGCACAGGGTTCCGCCGTGCTCACGGCCTGCGCGTCCCAGGGGTTGACGTCATAGGATGGTGGCCTCATGGCCTCCTCCGACGCCGCCGGGACCCTCGACTTCGCCACTCCGCTCCTCTGCCAGCAGCTCTGGAGCGGTCACTACCAGGCCTTCCCTGTCGCCGCTCCAGCGCTGACGAGCCACGCGCCCACCCAGGAAGCCTGCCTGGCCGAGCAGCGCCTCTTCCTCGAGGACTATCTCTCCCGCGCCGAGCCCGACGTCCTCTCCCACTTCGCCATGCCTGGCCAGGTCCGCATCGAGATGATCGAGGCGCTCGCCCCGCGCGCTGACCTGCCCAAGCGCCTCTTCAAGCCGACGACGATCGAGCTGCTCACCCTCGTGGTGCCGCTCGCCCAGGAGACGTGGGCCTTCGTCCCCGCGCTTGACCACACCGTCTACGTGGCCCGCAACCAGAACGTCCTCGAGATCGTCCGAGCCGACGTGGAGCGCCTGCTCGCCGCCCGCGAGCCGAGCTCCCACGAGTACCTGCGGCTGTTGCCACCGAAGGCCGTGACGCTCGAGACCGTCCAGCTCAGGCTCCGGCGCCAGGATGCGTTCAGCGAGAAGGCCCGGCAGGCCCGGAAGAAGCTCCAGGAGAAGCTGCTGCGCGAGCGGGCCCACGAGGTCCTCCTCTCCGTCTCCACGCAGCTCCACGAGCGCGACGAGTCCAAGCGCGGCCCCCCGCTCATCGGCCGGGACACCGAGCTGTCGCTCTTGACGAACCTGCTCGGGGGAGAGAAGCGTCAGAGCGTGCTGCTCGTCGGCCCGGAGCTCGCGGGGAAGACGGAGCTGCTCTACGCCTGGCTCCGCGCGGAGCGGAAGGCGGGCCGGGAGCGGCGGGTGTATGCGACGACAGGCTCGCGGCTGATCGCGGGCATGTCCGGCTTCGGCCAGTGGCAGGAGCGTGTCCTGCGCGTCATGCGCGCGGCGCAGGACCTGGACGCCCTGCTCTACTTCGAGAACCTGGGTGAGCTGCTCGCGCAGCACTCCACCGAGTCCATCGATCTTCCCGGTGCGATGAAGCCCTTCCTGGAGGAAGGCAAGGTCCGGTTCATGGGCGAGCTCTCCCCGGAGTCGCTCGACCTGCTCGAGAGCCGGCACCCAGGCCTCTTCGCCGCCATGACGCGCGTGCGCCTGGAGCCCTTGAGCGCGAAGACCACCTGCGAGGCCCTGCGGGCCCGGGTGGCCTGGCAGCGGCAGATGGAGCCCACGCGGCCGGCGCTGGCGGATGATGCCGTGGATCCCCTGGTGGAGCTGGCGGAGCGCTACCTCCCCAGCCGCGCGCTGCCGGGCAAGGCCCTCCGGCTGTACGAGGAGATGCGCGCGGGCATCCAGCAGGAGCGAACGGGCGATGGCAAGGTGCCCGTCCTCACTCGCGAGCGGGTGTACTCGCTCTTCAGCCTGAAGACGGGTGTGCCCGAGTTCCTGCTCCGTGAGGATCGCGCGCTCCTCGCCGGAGACGTCGAGAAGTACTTCCGCCGCCAGCTCATCGGCCAGGAGCTCGCGGTGCGCCGCGTCGTGGAGACGCTGTGCATGGTCAAGGCGGGCCTGCAGCCCCAGGGAAAGCCGCTGGCGACGTTCCTCTTCGTGGGCCCTACGGGCATTGGCAAGACCGAGCTGGCGCGGCTGCTCGCCACCTTCCTCTTTGGCTCGCCCGAGCGACTCTTCCGCTTCGACATGAGCGAGTTCATGGACGCGTGGGCCGCGGATCGGCTCATCCGCGGCAACGAACAGGGCGAGGGACAGCTCACGCGGCGCGTCCGCCAGCAGCCCTTCTGCGTGCTCCTGCTGGACGAGATCGAGAAGGCCCACCCCGCGGTGTTCGACCTGCTCCTGCAGGTCTGCGGCGAGGGCCGACTCAGTGACGCTCGGGGGCGCACCGCCTGGTTCCACAACGCCCTCATCATCATGACCAGCAACCTCGGCGCCTCCCACCGCCGCAGCCCACTGGGCATCGGCGCGACGACCACGGACGACACCACGCACTACCTGCGCGAGGTGCACAAGCACTTCCGGCCCGAGATGATCAACCGCATCGACCAGATCATCCCCTTCCACACGCTCACCTCCGAGCAGGTGTCCGAGGTGGCACGTCTCGGCGTGGACAAGCTGCGACAGCGGCGCGGCCTGCTGCAGCGTGGCATCGCGCTCGAGCTCCCGCCCGAGGCCACCACCGCCCTCGCCGCTTCCGGCTATCAGGAGGCCTACGGAGCTCGAGCCATGCGCCGGCACCTGGACCAGCAGCTCGTCGTGCCCGTGGCTCGCGCGCTCTCCGCGGCGGGGCGAGAGGCACAGGGAGGACGCCTGGAGATCACCCTCCGCGAGGGCGCACTGGCGGTGGAGCTGCACAAGGGAAACCTGAAGACCGCCCGCAGCCAGATCGAGCTGGTGCGCGTGCTCCAGGCGGAGCGCCGATCCATGGATGCCCTCTTCCGGCTCGACGCGGTGGTGCAGCTCGAGGAGCAGATCGGCTTCCTGGTGGCCCAGCTCTCCCAGAGCGACCGGGACGAGAAAGGGCCCGGGGCCCTCTCGGTGGCGAACATGCGGGGCGAGCACCACCGCCTCGATGGGCTCTGGAGGCACGTGCAGCAGCTGCGCTCGGCGCTGGTGGCTGCCGAGGAGCTGGCGCTGATGGCCCTGTTCGAGCAACAGGACGTCCAGCCTTTCGTGGAAGACGCCCACGCGCAGCTCCAGACCCTTCGCCGGCAGATGCCGGCAGTGCTGCTCGCGCTCCAGCCGAAGCGGGACGACATCACCCTGATCGTCCAGGCGGTCGGCGAGACGTCGAGCCTCCAGCGCTGGCTCCTGCCTCTGCTCGAGGACGTGCCGCGGCGCCGCTGGGTCGTCGAAGGCCGCCCCGCCTTGACCAGCAAGAGCAGCGACCGGAAGCGCAAGTGGGACGAGCCGCTCGGCCTCGAAGCCCTGCGCAACCGCGTGGAGGCCGAGGGCGGGTGCCGCGAGGTGCTCCTGTCCGTCCACGGCCCGAATGCCGGAGTGTTCCTCGCCCTCGAGTCCGGGCTGCATCGCTTCAACACCGGGGGAGACAAAGAGGATGTCCCCGTGGTCATCGTCAAGCCCGTGGCGATGCGCAGCAGGCTCACTGACAAGGAGCTCTCGCTGCCCGCCATCGGCCCGCCAACGTCCGCCCCCATCCATCAGCTCCGGCTGGCGCCGGCCGTCCGCGAGCACCTCCCCGACGACTGGCTCCACCTGTGCAAGAACGAGAGCAAGCTCCAGCTGGAGGCCGAGGACTACTTCCGGGAGCTCGAGCTCGTCCTGCTCGAGCACATCACCCACGCGGAGCGCTCCGGGGGCCTCGACCGTGAGGAGCTCTTCTCCTTCGATCTCGATGGGGTGAAGGAGTCGAAGCGATGAACCTCACCATTGGCATCTACCAGAACCGAGGGCCCTCGGGCCTCCAGTGGACCACGCTGGCGCTCGGCCCGCACACCCGCAGCCGCACGGGCAAGAGCACCGTCAAGCTGCAGCGCAAGCTCGTGGATGACCTCCGCACCATCCTCGGCGAGCTGCCGGTCCGTGAGCTGTCGTACTTCCAGCTCCCGCGCGGCATCCGCCTGGAGCGGGTGCGGCTCGAGCTGGACTTCAAGCGTGTGCGTACCAGCGCCGAGGTGCCGCGGGTGGCCGGCCTCTTTCCGCTGATCCTCGAGCCGCGCTGGCGCACCCGCAACGAGCCGCTGACCATCGCCTACCACCCCGCTCGCCAGGACGAGTGGTTCCCCGTGGATCCCGAGCTCGGGCTCGAGGATCAGGCCAAGGCCTTCTTCACCCGCACCTGGGCCGGGCTGGACACGCTCGCGCTGGACGAGCTGCGCTCCGGCCGCAAGGACAGCCTCCAGGCGGTCTCGTTCGTCGCCCGCCCAAGGTCGCTGCTCGACGAGCTCGGCAAGAAGAAGGGGCCCTGGGATGACCTCGAGCTGGAGGACCGGCTCGGCAAGAAGAAGAAGAAGCCGAGCGGAGGGCTCCAGGTGCTGAACAACCTGGGCACCAACCTCACCGTCCAGGCGGCGGAGAACGCGCTCGACGTCGGGATGCCGCGCAGCCCGTACCGCGAGCACCTCCAGCTGCTGCTCAGCGGGGAGCGGCGCACGCCCGTGCTGCTGGTGGGCCCCCCTGGCTGCGGAAAGCGGACCTTGCTCCGGCACTTCGTGGCCGAGCAGCTCGAGGCCGAGGACTTCCGCAGCCACCGCAACCTGGACAAGGTCACCGAGGTCTGGGCCATCGCGGGCAAGCGCATCATCGCCGGCATGAGCTACGTCGGCGACTGGGAGCAGCGCTGCCTGAAGCTCCTCGAGGACGCTCGCGGGGGACGGCGCATCCTCCTGGTCGAGGATCTGCACGCCTTCGGCCGCATCGGCCGCTCGCGCGACAGTGACGCCAACCTCGCCCTCTTCTTCCAAGGGCCCCTCGCGCGCGGGGAGATCACCCTCGTGGGCGCGGTGACGCCGGAGCAGCTCCAGCGGCTCGAGACCGACGCCCCCTCCTTCGCTGCGCTCTTCACCCAGCTCCACGTCCGGCCCACGAGCGCCGACGAGACGCTGCGGATGCTGCTGCACGAGGCTCGGGAGCTGGAGGCGAAGCACCACGTCGTCTGGGAGCCTTCTCTCTTCCCCACCCTGCTCGAGCAGGCCGGCTCGCTCTTCGCCGGGGCGGCCCTCCCGGGCAAGGCGCTCGATCTGCTGCGCGAGCTGGCCACCGACTTTGGCGGGCAAGGCACCGAGGTGGATGCCGGCCTGCTCTTCGAGCACCTCTCACGCAAGACGGGGCTCCCGGACTTCCTGCTCCACCCCATCAAGCGGCTGGATCCCACCGAGATCGACACCGCCCTCTCCCGCAAGGTGATGGGCCAGCCAGAGGCGGTGGAGGTGGCGTGCGACCTCATCGTGCGCATCCACGCCGGGCTCACCGATCCCCGGCGGCCCTACGGCGTCTTCCTGTTCACCGGCCCCACGGGGACCGGCAAGACCGAGCTGGCGCGCGCCCTGGCGAGCTACCTGTACGGAGATGCCTCGCGCATGGCCCGGCTCGACATGGCCGAGTTCCAGACACCGGACGCCGTCGCGCGGCTCACCGGCGATGCCTGGCAGCCAGAGGGCCGCCTGACGCGGCTCATCCGAGAGCAGCCCTTCACGCTCGTGCTGCTCGATGAGATCGAGAAGGCGCACCCGGCGCTCCTCAACCTGCTGCTGCAGACGTTCGACGAGGGCCGGCTCACCGACGCCTCGGGAGAGACGGCGGACTTCACGCACACGGTCATCGTGATGACGAGCAACCTCGGGGCCCGGCAGAAGGCGGCAGTGGGAATCGGCGAGCGGGACGCGCGGGCCGTGGCGCTCGACTCGGACCGCGCGGTGCGCGAGTTCTTCCCTCCCGAGCTCTTCAACCGCATCGATCGCATCGTGCACTTCTCTCCGCTCTCGCGAGAGTCGGGAGAGAAGGTGGTGGAGAAGGAGCTCGCACGGCTGCTGGCGAGGCGGGGCCTGACGTCGCGCAACATCTTCGTGTCGGCGGACGACGCGGTGAAGCGGCGCATCGTCGCCGAGTCTTTCGATGCCGCCCTGGGAGCGCGCCCCCTCAAGCGCTACCTGGAGGAGAAGGTCGGCCAGGTGCTCTCCGAGGCCATCATCCGCGGGCCCCAGGCGCTGATGCGGCTGTTCCAGCTCTACACCCGGGAGGGCCGCTTCGAGGTGCAGGCCGACGCGCTCGTGCCTCGTGAGCCGGCGAACGAGGGGTTCGCGCTCGAGCCCCTCCTCGCACTCCCCGTCTCGAAGCTGCGCGAGAAGGTGCTCGAGGCGCGCGAGGAGGTGCAGCGCATCCGTCAGAGCGAGGATCTGGGAGCCCTGTCCGAGCAGGTCCGCTTCCACCTCGCGCGGCTGCAGGCTGGCGAGCACGGCCATGCCGAGTCGCTCTACACGCTGGACGCGATGCGGCTGTACCTGGAGGAGTTCGCAGGGAGCCTGGAGGCGCTGGCGCGCGCGCCTGAAGAGGATGCGAGAGAGATGCTCGAGGTCGAGCTCTTCGGAGTCGAGAGGCATCCTCCCGACCTGGAGAGGGGAGTTGCCGGGCGCATCCGGCTCTTCGATCGGCGGGCCTTCGAGCCGGTGAGGTTCATCTCCCGCGAGCACCTGCTGGACTCACTGGCGGAGGTCTACTTCCTGCGGCGCATCCTCCGGGATCTCTCCCGCTCCGATCAGCATGTCATCACCCTGGAGCTGCTCCCGCTCGGGCAGTGGCGACAGGAGGGGTCCTCCGGCTCGCTGCTCGGCCTCTGGCTCTGTGACGCCTATGCGGGTGCGCGTGGCGAGCTCGAGAGCTTCGCGGCCCGCTTCCCAGGGGGAGCGCTGATCTCGGGCGGCCCTCGGGAGCTTCCCAACCTCCTGCGAGCGCCCCTGGAGCCGGTGCACCTGGCGATCAAGAAGGTGGGACCTGGCATCCGCCCCTTCTTCGAGGGGGAGGCCGGGCTCCACGTCTGGCAGTCCACGGGCCGCCTCCCGGAGATCGTCAAGGTGCGAGTCCACGACGCAGCCGCGCCGGAGCCCCTGGAGCTGATCGCCCAGCACGACGCCAAGCTCCAGGCCTTCCACAAGGCCCGTCAGGAGGGCGTGAGCCCGCTGCCGGAGAACCCCGAGGCGGCCGCCCCCGTGCTCCGCGCCTACCGTTTCGAGCCACCCACTCGCCCGGGCTCGGTCTCGGTGCTGGAGCTGGACGACTACCTGCTCACCCACAGTGGCAGCCACCGGGTGCGCACCCCTGGAGAGGCCCTGCCTGCCCTCTGGCGCCTGCGCATGACCCAGAACCCCTCGGACGGGAGCGCCTGACTCCATGAGCGACAAGAGCCTTCGCGTCTACTTCACCACCCACCACGATGGCCGCCTCACCGGGCGGCTGCTCCCGGCGTGGGCGAGCTTCTTCGATGCGCCCGCGCCCTCCGCCTATGGCGCCAGCGCGGCCGAGGTCTACGCGCTGCTGGAGATGCGCGTGCGGCAGCTGTTGCTCGAGGATCCCTCCACGCTGGAGCGCTTCCTGTGGGAGGAGTCCCTGCAGGCGAAGACGCTCACGGTGGAGGTCCACCCGCAGACGATGCACAAGAAGCGGCCGGTGATCGGCAAGGCGCTGGTCCCGCTCAAGCTGACGTACATCTACGGGAAGCTGGAGAGCGGCTCGTATCGCGTGCTGGTGCCCCGCTTCGGCTGGTCGTTCGTGCTCGAGGAGCTGTCCATCGCGCGCGAGGTGCTGCAGCACGCGCTCGCCACCGCACTGCTCGGCGAGCAGCCCAAGGGGCTCTACGACTTCCGCCACGAGGGCGAGGAGTACGTCCAGAGCTGGGATCCGGGCGGGCTGCAGCAGTCCCAGCGGGGCGGCTCCTCCGAGGAGCCCGCGCCGCTCGTGCTCGAGCAGATCGGTGAGGAGCTGACCTCCCGCGCCCTGGGCGGGAGGGCCCCGGCGCTGGTCTACGACGCCGACTCCCTGGAGCCCTGGCGTGTCTATGTCCTGCGCCAGCCGCCACGGTCCATCCTCTTCGTGGGAGGGCCTGGGGTCGGTAAGACGACCCAGGTGATGAAGATGGCGCGCTGGATCGCGGAGCGGCGGCGCGAGGACAAGGAGCGGCAGTACCCGAAGATCTGGCGCACCAGCGCCGAGCGCATCGTGGCCGGCATGGTGTACCTGGGCATGTGGCAGGAGCGCTGCCTGAAGATCATCGACGCGCTCTCGTACGAGAACCACTACCTCTATGTCGATCGGCTCACCTCGATCCTGGCGCCGCAGCCAGACGGCTCATCGATTGGCGATCTGCTCCTGCCCGCCGCGATGAACGAGGAGCTCTCCCTCATCGCCGAGTGCACCGAGGCGGAGCTCGAGCGCTGCCAGCGGCGCTTCCCGGAGGCCCTGCGCTCCTTCCGCGTCGTCCGCATGGAGGAGCCGTCCGCCTCGCAGATGCCGGAGCTGATGCGGCGCTACCAGGAGACTCGGCGCAGCAAGGTGAGCATCCACGCCATGGGGCTGCGACAGCTCGTCGGGCACCTGGAGATGTTCCAGCGGGACAACCAGTTCCCCGGCAAGGCCTTCCGCTTCCTGGACTGGCTGGACCAGCAGGCGGAGCGCGGCAAGGCCCGGACGCTCTACCCGAGGGATGCCTCGGAGGCCTATGCGCGCTACACGGGGCTGCCCCTGCAGCTCATCAGCGACGAGATCCCCGCGGAGCAGGCCACGCTCTCGGCCCAGCTCACACAAGGAGTCATCGGCCAGGAGCGCGCGTGCGCGCTGGCGGCGGGGGTGCTCTCGCGCTTCAAGGCGGGCCTCAACGATCCGGACAAGCCCGTGGGCACGCTGCTCTTCGTCGGGCCGACAGGCGTCGGAAAGACGGAGCTGTCCAAGCAGCTCGCGCGAACGCTCTTCGGCCACGAGGACCGGATGATCCGGCTCGACATGTCCGAGTTCATGCTGCCCGGCTCGGCCCAGCGGCTGATGGAGGTGGGACCCGGCATCACCAGCCTCGCCGAGCGGGTGCGGCAGCAGCCGATGTCGCTCGTCCTCTTTGATGAGATCGAGAAGGCGCACCCGGAGATCTTCGATCTGCTGCTCGGCATCCTGGGCGAGGGCCGGCTCACAGACAGTCTCGGGCGGCTGGTGGACTTCCGGATGACAGTCATCTGTATGACGAGCAACCTCGGCGTCGAACAGTCCGAGCCCATGGGCTACGGAGCCGAGCGAGGCGCCGGTGACTTCCTGCGCGCGGTGCGCCAGGCATTCCGTCCGGAATTGTTCAACCGCATCGACCACGTCGTTCCCTTCCGCCGTCTCTCGGAGGAGGACGTGCTGCGCATCGTCGACCTCGAGCTGGAGAAGGCGGCCTCGCGCGCGGGACTGCTGCGGCGCAGGCTGCGGTTGGTGGTGGAGCCCGACGCTCGGGCCTGGCTCGCGCACCATGGCTATGACCCGAAGCTGGGAGCCCGGCCGCTCAAGCGGCTCATCGAGTCCAAGGTGATGGCGCCCATCGCGGTGAGGCTCTCGGCCGACGCCGGGCTGGAGGGCGCGATGCTGCCCGTCGTCGTGGCAGGCAGCCCAGGGGAGCGGCAGCTGCAGCCCGAGTTCCGCGCGCTCGCGACGCTGCTCGAGACCTGAGCGGCCCGCGTGCCTACGCGAGCGTTGCGCTGCGCACCGCCGCGCGCATCCGCCCAGGGCTGAGGAGCCACGACCACAACCGCGCTCCGACACACAGTGAATCCAGGTCGTGCGTCGTGTCGCGGTGATGACACGCTAACCTCATGACGTACGACATGCACGGGGGGTGGGACCCGACGACGAACTTCCACGCGGCGCTCTACAACCAGAGCGGGAACCCGGCGAAGGCGCGGCGCGACAGCACGCACGAGGCGGTGCAAGGCCACCTGGCTGCGGCGTGCCAGCGAGCAAGCTCATCGTGGGAGTGCCCTTCTACGGCCGAGGCTGGCAGGGGACGCAGGCGGGCCCGGCGGAAGATGGGCTCTACCAGCCCACCTGGGGGCCCGCATGGGGCAACTGGGACAACCTCACCACGGGCCCCAGCGGCCTCTTCGACTACCACTCCATCCGCAGTGTCCTGGAGGCCTCGGGCGTGAAGCGCCGGCACCCCGAGGCCCAGGTGCCCTACCTCTACAACCCCTCCACGGGGCTCTGGGTGAGCTACGACGATCCCACCTCCCTGGGCGTCAAGGGCGACTACATCAACGGCAACAACCTGGCCGGCGCGATGATCTGGGAGCTGAGCGGAGATGACACCCAGGGCTCACTCGTCACTGCCCTCAAGGGCAAGCTGAACCCTTGAGGGCAGTGGCTTCATCGTCTTCTCAACACGAGCCATGCCCAGCCGGGTCAGTGTCTGAGAGACAGGCCCTTGGTTAACCTGCTCCGAGTCCACCGTCCCCGCGGCTGACTCGGAGATCACCCTTGAACGACATCGCCCTGGCAGGAAGCGAGCTGCGCTACTACCACCTCGCGGCCCTGGTCCGCTCACGCGAGGAGGAGTACGAGGTGCTCCAGTCGTTCATCCAGGAAGGCATCCGCACGGGCGAGAAGGCCGTCCACATCTGCGATCCCAAGCTGCGGCACGATCACCTCCAACATCTCGAGCGAATGGGGATCCCCATCGCTGACTGCACTCGCACCGGCCAGCTCGAGGTGCTGAGCTGGCATGACACCTACCTGAAGGAGGGGCACTTCGACGGCGACACGATGATGGCCCTCCTCGACGAGACCATCCAGACGAGCTTTGCCGAAGGCTTCCCACGGGTGCGGCTCCTGGGCCATATGGAGTGGGCGAATGAGATCTGGCCGGGTGTGGAGCGCCTCATCGAGTATGAGTCGCTCATCAACAACCTGCTCAACCGGAAGAAGCAGCCGGCGATCTGCATCTACGAGGTCAGCCAGTTCAGCAGCTCGGTCATCATGGATGTCCTCCGAGCGCATCCCTATACGCTCGTGGATGGCGTGATCCACGAGAGTCCCTACTACGTCCCGCCCGAGAAGCTCCTCAGGACCTTGTCTCCGTCTGGCCGTCGTCCTTGAGGCGCGGAAGCGGGGCACCCTTGATCGAGGAGCGCAAAGCCTTCCGCCTCGCGGAGATCGCCGAGCTGGGGGCGCTCGCGCTCCGGCGGCAGGTGCATGATCTCTTCGCGCTGCTCGATCTGCCTGCTCACTGGCAAGGCCGGGAGCCGAGGGAGATCGCCGAGAGCTTCATGGAAGTGATCGTCCAGCTGCTTCGGCTCGACGTCGCGCTCATTCACCTCCGCGAGCCGAGCGGCGTGATCGAGCAGAGCTTCCCCTCTGATCTGGCCAGCGAGGCACTCCTGGGGGCCGTTCAGAAAGGGGGAGGAGCCTCGCCCATCCCGTTCGAGCTCCCACGGCCCAATACGGTGGGACGCCGGTCGGTCCGGGTGGTGTCGGTCTCGCCGCTGGGGGAGCAGGGCGTCGTTCTCGCCGGCTCGTGGCGCCAGAACTTCCCGACGGCCCACGAGCTCCAGCTGCTCCAGACGGCCGCGACCCAGGCCGCGCTCGCCATGCAGTCGAGCCGCGAGGCGCGCGCTCAGCGAAACCTCGCCGAGGAGCGGAGCCGGCTCGAGCACACGAACCAGGCGCTCGCGCGGCTCCATGCCATCTCGGAGGGCCTCTCGCGCGCCCATACCTCCACACAGATCGCGGACGTCATCCTGTCCCGAGGGTTGGCCGCCCTGTGCGCTCAGGCAGGCGGCCTCTTCCTGGTGGATGACACGCAGCTCGAGCTGCACCCGATCTCAGGCACCCGCGCCCCGGAGGCCTCCCCTCCTTCTCCTCGCCGCATCCGCGTGAGCGCAAGTCTGCCCATAGCCCAGGCCTTTCGCCGTAAGCACGGGCTCTACCTCTCACTGGAGGAGGGCTCCTCTCCAGAGCTGTACGGGCTGCCACGGGGCCTCCTGAAGGCGGTGGCGCTGGTGCCACTGAGGGTGGATACCCTCTGCCTCGGCATGCTGAGCTTCGGTTTCGCCGAGCCTCGGGTGTTCACGGAGGACGAGCGCGTCTTCATCCACGCCATTGCCCAGCAGACGGCCCAGGCGTGTGACCGCGCGCGGCTGCTCGAGGCCGAGCAACGGGCCCGGCGCGAAGCCGAGGAGAGACAGCAGCGCGCTGACCTCCTTGCCGAGGCGAGCGCCATCCTCGGCTCCTCCCGCGACTTCTCGGGGGCCCTCACCCGGATTGCCCACCTGGTGGTGCCCCGCTTCGCGGACTGGGTCACGCTCCAGGTGTCGGAGCGCATCTCGTCGAGCCTGGAGGAGACCCAGACAGTGGTTCTCCACCGCGAACCCTCCAAGGCGGAGCTGGCACGCGCGTACACCCGAAGCCTGCTCTCCACGGGTGGCGAGCTCCGGTCCTGCATCACGAACAACTCGGCCCTCGCGCCGATCCTGGCACGGGGCCGATCCTTCGGAGCGATCATCTTCGGCGCGGAGGAGCCCGGCCGCTATGGCACGGAGACACTGGTGCTGGTCGAGGAGCTCGGGCTCCGAGCGGGGGTGGCGCTGGAGAACGCCCAGCTCTTCCTGGCAGCCCAGGAGGCGGACCGGCGCAAGGATGAGTTTCTCGCGATGCTCGGACACGAGCTCCGCAACCCGCTCTCTCCCATCCTGACCGCCCTGCAGCTCATGCAGCTCAAGGCCCCTTCCTCCTGCGAGCGAGAGCGGACGATCATCGAGCGGCAGATCGAGCACATGGTCCGCCTCGTTGATGACCTGCTCGATGTGTCGCGCATCACGCGAGGCAAGATCCAGCTCAAGCGCGAGCAGCTCGATCTGATGACGGTCCTGACGAAGGCCCTCGAGATGACGGGCCCACTCCTCGAGCAGCGCTCACACCACGTCCAGTTCGACCCGCCGCCGGAGCCGCTCCTCGTCGAAGGCGACGGCGCCCGGCTCGCTCAGGTGATGGCGAACCTGCTCAACAACGCGGCGAAGTACACGGATCCCGGTGGCCGGATCCACCTCTCCGCGTCGCGCGAGGGCGAGCTGGGGGTGCTGAGAGTCCATGACTCCGGGACAGGGATCTCCCCCGAGATGCTCCCGAAGATCTTCGAGCTCTTCGTACAGGATGGCCGGGCCATTGACCGCTCTCAAGGAGGACTCGGGCTCGGACTCTCCATCGTTCGCAGCCTGGTCGAGCTCCACGGCGGCACGGTCTCTGCTCACAGCGCGGGAGTCAGCCGTGGGAGTGAGTTCGTGGTGCGCCTGCCGCTCACGAAGGCACTCGCCCTGCGCGACGACGAGGTGCCGGGTCTCGGTCAGGCCAGCTCATGGAGCCAGAGCGCGCTCCAACCCCTGCGGATCCTCATTGTCGATGACAACCGCGACGCCGCCGAGATGCTCTCCGAGGCCCTGGGGAGGGCGGGGTTCCTCACCCGGACAGCCTTTGACGGCCCCACCGGCTTCGAAGCTGCCACAGACTTCTGCCCGGCCGTGGCGCTGTTGGACATCGGCCTGCCCGTCATGGACGGCTACGAGCTGGCAGGGAGGCTCCGAGCGGAGTCCAGGCTGCACGAACTCAAGCTCATCGCGCTCACAGGCTATGGCCAGGAGTCCGACCGGCGACGAGCCCTGGAGTCCAGCTTCGACCTCCACCTGGTCAAGCCCGTGGACTTCACCCAGCTGCTCTGCGCCATCCAGGGCCTCCTCCGAGGAAAGGACGGCGGCGACAGCGCGCCTCAGGAGCACTGAAGCTCACAGGTGCCCTCCCGCCGCCCAAGCTCACTGCTCCTCGAGGAGCATCTTCAGCTCGCGCACGCGCCGCGTCACCTCGTCCCGCCCCATCGTGCGGAACTCCTCGGGCAGCAGCTCGCGGCTGGTGCACTCCTGCACCGCCACCAGGTTCTGCAGCTCGATCTCCAGCGGGTAGCTGGGCGGGATGAAGTCCGCCAGCACCGCCTTCAGATCCTCCACCGACACCTGCTCCCGCCCCTCCGCCAGCGCCCGGAACTTCGCGCGCACCATCACCGCCTCGATGTCCGCGCCGCTGAACTGGCGCGTCCCCTCCGGGATCAGCGCCGCGAAGGACGGCACGTCCACCGACACACCCGTCTTCTTCTGCATCACCTGGAAGAGCTCGTCACGCTCTGCATCCGTCTGAGGATAGAAGAGCGCCAGGTGCTCCTCCGCACGCCCTTGCCGCTTCAAGTCGATGGGCAGCAGATCCGGCCGTGCCGTCATCAGGAACCAGACAATCTTCCCGCGGTACTGCGTGTTGCCCATGAAGGAGGCGATGGAGCCGAACACGCGGCTGCTCGTCCCCGAGTCCCCGCCGGAGTCCCGGTTGCCCAGGAAGGTGTCCGCCTCGTCCACCATCACCGCCACCGGCCACAGCGCCTTGAGCAGCGTGAAGATGCGCTCCAGGTTCGACTCGGTGACGCCCTGCCACTGGCTGCGGAAGTTGAGGAACTTCACCGCCGGGATGCCGATCTCTCCGGCGAAGCTCGTCACCATGAACGTCTTGCCCGTGCCCACCGGGCCGCTGACGAGATAGCCCATGGGCATCACCTCGTTGCGGCCCTTCTTCAGCGCGGAGGCCGCGTGGCGCAGCATCTCCTTGGCCTTGGCGTGGCCCGCCACCGAGTCCAGGTTGTTGTCCGGCTCGATGAACTCCAGCAGGCCGTGGCACTCCGCCTGGATGATCTCCTTCTTCTTCTCCTTGAGCTGCTCGGGCGTGATGCGCATGTCCCGCTCGATGGCCTCGGTGAGCAGGCGATCCAGGTTGATGCGCGACAGGCCCGCCGTCATCTTCGCCAGGGCCGCCAGCGGCACATCCGAGATGGACTGCAGCTTCTTGCGCTCCAGCTTGTAGCGCACGTAGTCCAGCCGCTCCTCCTCGTTGGGGAGCGGCAGCTCAATGGGCGCCACGTACGGGTTGCGGGCGATGCGCGGCGACATGTCCGCCAGGTTCTCCGCCAGCAGCACCACGGAGATGTCGTTGGACAGGAACTGGGGATCGTGCGCCCACTTGTCCAGCGTAGCCACCACGAACCGGTCCTCCGAGGACAGGTGGCTCATCTCCCCGCCAGGCACCAGCGTCTCCGCGAAGTCGATGACCAGCGCCATCGACTTGCCCTCGCCCAGGCGCAGTCGGAGGAAGTTCTCCAGGATCTGCAGCGCCCGGCCTGGATCGCGCGGCAGGGACTTGGCGAAGTCCGTGCCGTACATCGCGTCGTACCCCGTCATCGCCCGCATCAGGTCCTTCTGGGTCTCCGGCGCGGCGGCGCGGATGCCAGAGGAGCGGTCATAGAAGATGACGTGATCCCGCCCGCCGAACAGCTCCTCGGCCAGGAACGTCTTCAGGGTGCCGTAGCCCCTGTCACCGTCCTCCAGGTTGAGGGGCTGCAGGTCCCTCACCGCCCCGTAGAGCAGGAAGGTGGAGACAGTCTTGGTGTAGTACTTCTGGGCCAGCTTCTGGGCCCAGCGAGGCAGATCCGACAGCGGATCCGACTTGTTCTTGCGCGATTTGGTCGTCACGGACGAACGTCCCTCCGCCCCTTTCAAGGGGCCCCGTGCCCGCCCGGCTCGGGCAGGCGCAGCTACTTGCAGCCAGGCTGCTTCTTCAGCGCGCCCCTGAGCACCGGCGTGCCGCCCGAGAAGGCAGGCACCGGCAGCTCGGCGTCATCGAAGCACCTCATCCTCAAGGTCACCTGCTTCGCGCCCGCGGGCAGCTTCACATCGGCGGGCGTGACAGCCCCCAGATCCTTGCCACTGGCCAGGATGGTAGCCCCCGCGGGCTCGGACTCCACACGCACCGCCAGCTCCGCCGGCTCCAGCCTCATCGTCACCTGCAGGGGCTCAGGGCCCGTGGGCGGGGTGTACTTCTGCCGGAAGGTCTTGAAGCCCGGGGCGCTCACCTCGATGGACATCTCCTCGCTGGCGGGCAGATCCTTGATGAACGAGTCCTGCGAGCCCTGGGCCCGGACGACCTTCCCGTTGAGCTTCACCTCGGCGTCCTGCGGCACGGTGGCGAGCACCATCGACACCGCCTTCACCAGGGACTCGAGCTCGGCCGACACGCGGGTGACCTGCGTGCCCTCCTGGACCTCCACCGTCTGGGTGAAGGCCTTGTAGCCCTCGGCGCTGACCGCCACGATGACTGGGCCCGCGCTCACCTGCTGCAGGACGACCCCGTTCTGCACGGGGACGGGCTGGGTGTTCAGCAGCACCTGGGCCTTGTCCTTCAGCTGCGGCGGGAGCTCCACCATGATGAAGCCCATTGCGGGCGAGCGCGTCGCGAGGAAGAGGATGAGCCCCAGCACGAGGAAGGCCACGCCCCCGATGCCCCCGAAGATCACCATCCGGTTCATGCCCGGCGGCCGCTCGGGCGGTGCGTCGTGGGAGTCCTCCGAGTCACGCACCGGCACCACGGGCGGGGGCCGCGTGGCCACGGGGGGATGAGCGGCGACCGGAGCCGCTGGAGGCATGACAGGCGCGGGGCGTATGCCCGGCGAGGCAGGCCCCCCCGGGCTCAGCATGGGAGGGCCGCCAGAAGGAGGCTCCGGGCGGACGATGCGTGGCAACCCCTCCCCTGGGCTGCGGGCCGCACCCGGGCGGCCGGAAGCCGCGGGGGCCTCGGCCAGAGCGCCCACCGAAGGCATCCCAAAGACGGAGGGACGCACCTGCACGTTGACCGAGGGCGCGACCACGGGGATGTTCGCGGTGGACGTGCGTGAGGCAGCGGGCTGAGCGCTCGGGGGCGGTCCGATGACGGCCGTCTTCCCCGTGCTCGCGGGCTCGCCCTCGCCCAGCTCCATCGCAGGCGAGTCCATCGGTGTCACGGAGCGCCCGACACCCGGCTGCGTCCTGGGCTCGTCGTTGTCGTCGAAGTACTCGCTCGAGTCCACCAGCATCGTCGCCGCGGACTCGTCGTCCTTCGGCGCCGGGGTGGCCGCCGCGGCCGTGAGCTTGGGCAGCGCGGTGAGCGAGGGGGTGCGGCGGATGGCCTCGGCGCCTGGCACGCTCGGGCCCAGGACGGCCGTGGCCCCGGCCTTGGGTACCTCCGGCGGCGTCGGGGTGGGCGCAACCACCGCAGGAGCGGGCGCCGGGGCGGTGGAGGGCGTCCCGCCGAACCCCGCCTCGATGGCGGAGAGCATCCCCTCGGGCGGCCTGATGGTGGAGTACTCCGCCAGGCGCTGCTTCTCGCGCTCCACATCCTCCGCGAAGGTGGACTTCATGTACTGCATGAGGTCCTTGCGGCCGAAGATGGTGTCGCTGGTGATGAGAAAGCGCTGCAGATCGTCGCCCAGCTCGCTGGCGTACTGGTAGCGCTCGTCCACATCCCGCGTGAGCGCCTTGAGGACGATCTTCTCGAGCTGCTCGGGGATCTTCCGGTTGTAGGTGGACGGCGGCGCCACGTCGGCCTTGCGGACTTTCTCCAGCACGGAGAAGTCGCTGTCGCCCACGAAGAGGCGCTCACCGGTGAGCATCTCGTAGAGGCACACGCCGATGGCGAACACGTCCGAGCGCCGGTCCAGCGGCAGGCCACGGATCTGCTCGGGGCTCATGTAGCCAAACTTGCCCTTGAGGATGCCCGCCTGCGTCTTCGTCGCCTTGCCGGCCGCCTTGGCGATGCCGAAGTCGATGACCTTCACCTCCCCCTCGAAGGAGATGAGGATGTTCTGGGGGGAGATGTCGCGGTGGACGATGTTCAGGTCCCGCCCCATCTGGTCCTTCTTGCGGTGGGCGTAGTCCAGGCCCTCGCACATCTTGGCCACGCAGTAGGCCACCAGCGGGATGGGAGCGGGCTCGCCCTTCTTCCGGCAGCGATCGAAGATCGCCCGCATGTCCTTGCCGGGGATGTACTCCATCGCGATGAAGTAGCTGTTGGAGATCTGCCCCAGCTCGTAGATCTGCGCGACGTTGGCGTGAGCCAGCTGGACGCTGATCTTCGCCTCATCGATGAACATCGCGATGAATTCTTCATCCTCGGCGATATTCGGGAGGATGCGCTTGATGGCGACGAGCCGTTCGAACCCCCCCGCGCCGAAGGTCTTCCCGCGCCACACCTCGGCCATGCCGCCGATGTTGATGCGGTCGAGAAGGAGGTACTTCCCAAATGGGATGGGTTGCCGCTTCGGTTGTGAGGTCGTCACGAGATTCGAGGGTCTCGGGTAATTGGTAGTGGAGCCTAGCGATCGCCCCTCTTCAGGGTCAACCATCGCCAGCCCTGGCGGGCGTGTAGGCGAGCCCCTGCTCAGGGCCCAGGGTCAGCGTCCTTCCGCTCGCCAGAGGGGGCGGGCGGCTCCTCCCCTGGCGGCCCTGGCTCCCGGAAGAGGGCTGGGGGGGCACCGGAGTCGTCTCCGACCTCCCCGGGAATGGCAGGCGCCACGAGTGCGACAGGCGCCACGATGGGCTCCCCGTTGACAGAGAGCAGCTCCGGCTTGCCAAAGCGCTTCCCGGCGGGGAGCCCGACCAGGGCAATCGAGGCGCCCTTGCGACCCGGGTCGACACAATAGATCAAGGTGCCGGGCTGGAGTCCCGGGGCCAGGCGTACCGGGCTCTCGCAGTCCTGGCGGACCTGGAGGGTGTACCGGCTGGCGGGCTGGCCGCGGACGAGGTAGGGCGGACGTCCGAGACTCTCGAGCAGGGGGCTGAGGACCGCGGGATCGGCGGGGACGGCCTCCGACGTGGCCAGCTGCTGCGCCTGCTCCTGGAAGACCCCCAGCGCCCGGGAGGCCACCTCCAGTGAGTCGAAGGGTGAGCGCTGCTCGGCGAACACCAGATCGACGAAGAGCGCGCCCACCAGGACGATGGGCAGCAGCCGGTAGCCCTTGTAGTCATCCCCCTGGCGCCGCAGCAGGCCCCACAGCGCCGCTCCCAGGGCGAGCGCGCCGAGGACGAGCACCGAGGAGGGGCGGCCAAGGGGCGGCAGCTCGGTGAAGGCGGACACCTCCGCGCTTCGGGCCTGGAGCGCGTCACTCACATCCCCGCCGTAGAGCCAGGCCAGCAGCAGCAGGCAGGCGGCGTTGGCCATGAGGAGCTTTCGAGAAGGGAGCGTCATCCAGCGAGCGTTCTAGCAGGATCCATGGCGGCGGCGCGGCGGCTGGGAAAGTAGGCCCCGGCGAGCGCGGCGAGGAGCCCGAGCGCCACGCCCCCCACCACCACCGGCCATGGGAAGGAGAAGAAGCTGTCGGGCTTGAAGGGGAAGTCCGGCAGGTACCGGGCCGCGAGCCGGTTGATGAGCAGGGCGAGGGCCAGGGCCGCCGCGGTGCCTGCGGCGCCACCGGCCAGCCCCACCACGGCGGCCTCCGCGAGCACGATGTTGCGCACATCCGAGCGCGCGGCGCCCACGGCCTGCATGACGCCGATCTCCTTGGCGCGCGCGCGCACCGAGGCGGAGAGCGCGTGGGCGATGTTCACCGCGGCCAGCACGCAGATGAGGATGGACAGGAGCGCGAGCGCGGAGGTGGTGAGCGTCACGGCGGCGCCCGCATTCTCCGCCAGCCGCCGCTCCTGGTCGTCGATCTCCAGGCCCATCTCCTTCACCGCGGTGACGAGGGCGGAGACCTTGGAGGGATCGTGCGCCACCAGCGTCACGCCGGTGAACGTCTCCGCGTCCACGTTGGAGGCGCGGTTGAGGCGGATGGCCGTGTCGAGCGGGATGGTGATGCCCGCGAGCAGGCCCCGATCGGAGGCGCCCACCACCTGCGCCTGCGCGGCGGTAGTCGGTCCCGGGGCGGCCTGGGCCACGTAGGAGCGGTTGAACTCCACCGGGAAGCCAAAGCCGACGATCATCTGCGGGGAGATCTGCGGCAGCTTGCGGGCGGGGGCAAAGGTCTTGTTGTAGATCTCCAGCAGCCGCGTGGAGATGACGGCGGGGATGGGCTTGTCCGGTCCCGGATCCTTGAACTCGCCCAGCTGCACGTCCTTCTCCACCAGCCCCGGGTCCACGCCCACGGCCAGCACCTCCATGCCCATGCGCAGGCGCGAGCCGAAGAAGGCGCCCTCGTAGCGGCTGACGGCAGGCACGCGCACGTTCATCTTCCGGTACACCCCCTCCACGCCGGGCAGGGCCTTCAGGCGCTCCACCATCTCGGTGTCCAGCTTGCCACCGCCGAGCAGTGAGCCGAGCGACACGGCCGGGGGCACCACATCCACCAATCGCGCGTCCGTGGGGAAGATGCGCTCGCGGATGACGCGGCCCACGCCCAGGCCCATGCCCACGAAGAAGACGAGCGCTCCGACTCCCACGGCCACACCGAAGGCAGAGAAGAAGGCGCCTCGGCGCTCGCGGGCAATGCTCAGGCGGACCAGCCGGGAGAGCGCGGCGGGCCTCATGACCCACCTCCGGGAGTGGCGTGGGCGGAGGGCTCTTCGACGAGCTTGCCTTCCTTGAGCCGAAGCACGCGGCGGGCGGCGGAGCTCATGCGCTCCTCGTGGGTGACGGCGAGCACGGTGAGCCCCTCGCGGTGCAGCTCGTGGAAGAGCTGGATGACGCCAGCGCCGGTGGCCGCATCGAGGTTGCCCGTGGGCTCGTCGCACAGCAGCAGCTTGGGGCCGGTGAAGAGCGCCCGGGCGATGGCCACGCGCTGGCGCTCACCGCCGGAGAGCCGCACCGGGGCGCGATCCTTCTTGGACAGCAGGCCTACCCTGTCCAGCATGGCCTCGGCCCGCTTGCGCGCATCGAGGGAGGCAGAGCCGAAGTGCGAGGGCAGCAGCACGTTCTCCACCGCGGAGAGGTTGGGGATGAGGTGGAAGGACTGGAAGACGAAGCCGACGTGCGAGTTGCGGAAGCGGGCCAGCTCCTGGTCACGCAGCCCGCGCAGCTTGATGCCCCCGACTTCGACCTCGCCGGTGTAGTGCACGTCCAGTCCGCCCAGCAGATGCAGGAGCGTGGACTTGCCGCTGCCGGAGGGCCCCACCACCGCGACGAAGTCCCCCTGCCCCACCTCGAGAGACAGGCCGTCCAGCACCCTCACCAGCGTGCCATCCCCGTCGAGGTACTCCTTGACGATCTCTCGGGCGCGGATCACTGGGCCTCGGTGGGCTGCGGCGTTGGCGGGGACGGGGCGAGCGTCAGCTTCAGGGAGACCTCGGACTGCAGGGCCTTCTCCTTCTGGGACAGGCTGAAGGTCACCGCGCGCAGATCGTCCGTGGCCTCCAGCCAGCGCAGGGCGGTGGCCCGGATGGCGAAGCCGCCGACGCCCCAGGCCTCGGAGGGGAGGTTGCGCACCGAGTCTGCCAGCTTGCGCAGATCCAGCACCACGAAGAAGACCGGGTCCTTCAGCGCATCCCGCAGGTCCTGCGCCACGGGGCTCTCCCCCGGCTTGCCCGCAAGGCTCGTGAGCGCCGCCTCCAGGCGCGAGCGGGGCGCCGCGAGCACCAGCTTCCCGCCCACCTCCGCGAAGTGCGCGCCCTCCCCGGCCCGGTATGAGGTGAGGTACACGCGCTTGCCATTCACTTCCTCGGGCTTCACCTGCGCGCCGAAGTTGCCGGCGATGCCCGGAATCTTCTCCAGCGTGGCCTGGGCCTTCGCCGCATCCTTGGCCTCGGCGACGGCCATCAGCTGCACATACTGGAAGGGGCTGGTGCGGCGGATGTCGAGCTCCGGGATGCCGCTGCCGAACTGGGCCGTGGGCGCCAGCGCTACGCCCAGCGAGAGGCCACTCTTCAGGTTGTCGAGCACCTCGCCCTTGATGTCGAACTGGCTCTGCTGCACCGCGCGGGCGACATACGGGCCGACGATGTAGGGCCACACGCCACCGAGCGTCGACGGCTCTCCGCGGTAGCTCGCCACCAGGAAGCTGTCCGCGGGCAGGTAGCCTGGCAGCTCCGGCCCCTCCTTGGGGACGAGCGGCGCGAGTGACTCCTGGGTGTCCGGCCATGGGGCGTCCGCGCGCAGCGTCACCGCGCGCTCCTCGATGAGCCCGGTGACGGTGACGCCCTGCACGGTGCCTGGGCGCACCAGCGCGGTGCCGCCGGGGAGGTAGACGTGGAAGTCTCGCTCCTTGGGGAGCCGCGCGAGCGAGGCGGCCAGCACCGGCTCATCGACGAGGGATTTCTCTGGGGGCTGCGAGGCGAACGTCGGCAGCTGCGCCACGGTGGTACCGGGGGCGACCAGGACGAAGTCTCCGATGAAGAGCAGGCCCAGCTGAGGCGTGGGTGCATCCTTCCGGCTGAAGGTGACGAGCGTGCCGCCCCCGGCCTTCTCCTCCTTGCGCTCGGGGGCGCCGAGGCGGTTCTTCGCGAGGTTGGCGAAGGTCTCCTCCAGGGCCTTCGCGTCCTTCACTCCGAGCACCGTGAAAGCCTGGCCGGCAGCGAGGATGGCCGCGCCCGCGCCCTTGCCGGGATCGATGCCGGCCTTCTCGATGGCCTGACGGCTGCGCAGATCGACGCCGATCTGCCGCATCACCGAGGAGACGACGGCGTCCGCGGACTTGGCGTTCTGCAGCTGCGCCAGGAAGGAGGCGATCTTGAGGTTCTGGAAGCGCGCGAGCTTCTCTCCGAGCGCGCCCAGGTCCTGGACGACGATGGCGGCCTGGGCCTCACGCGGGAGGAAGCGCTCGACGCTGGGAGGTTTGCCGGCGGGGCCAGCTGGACCCGCCTCCTTCCCGCAGCGCGAGCAGCCGGCGAGCACAACGAGAAGCAGCAGGGACCAGGACGAGGCGCGGCGGTGCATGGGGGCGGAGTGCAGACGGAGCCGGGTCAAGAGTCAATTTCTTCCTGTCGTCACCGCTGGATATCCTCAGTAGGCGGCTTGTTCACGGCTGGACACGCTGATAACAGGACGGGCGGGCCTGCGCCGGGCGTCCTGTATCCCCGCCGAGCAGCGCCTACCACTGGGAGGGAGTCACACCATGCGCAAGTTCGTCTCGGTCTGGGCCAAGGCCCTGGCCTTCGTACTGATCCTCGTGTCTGCCGCGGCCGAGGCGACCACGCTCCGGGTCTACTACGACGTGGGCTACGGCAATCGCATCACGCTGCGGGGCAACAAGGCGCCGTTCTCATGGACCGCGGGGGTCAACGCCACGTGGACCGCGGGCAACGCCTGGACCTACACGTGGGCCAACAGCGTGGGGGACGTGGAGATCAAGCCGCTCATCAACGATGCGACCTGGTCGGTGGGGGCCAACTACATGGTGAAGGCGGGGACCACGACCGACGTCTACCCGTTCTTCCAGGGGCGGAACGGGACGCTGGTGAAGATCTCCAACTTCAGCTCGCCGCAGCTGGGCAACACGCGGACGCTGCGGATCTACTTGCCGCCGAGCTACTCGCTGAACCCGCTGAAGCGCTACCCGGTGCTCTACATGCATGACGGGCAGAACCTCTTCGAGGCGGCGACGGCGTTTGGCGGTGTGGAGTGGAGGGTGGACGAGACGGCCAACAGCCTGGTGAACAACGGGCAGATGGACGAGGTCATCGTGGTGGGCGTGGACAACGGCGGGGCGAGCCGCATCTACGAGTACACGCCGTGCTGTGATCCGCAGTACGGGGGTGGCGGGGCGGATGTCTACGAGCGGTTCCTGAAAGAGACGGTGAAGCCGTACATCGACCAGAACTACCGGACGCTGCCGAGCAACAAGAACACGGCGATCATGGGCTCGTCGCTGGGGGGGCTGGTGTCGACGTACATCGCGCGGCGCAACCCGGGGGTGTTCTCGAAGTCGGGAGGGCTGTCGAGCTCCTTCTGGTGGAACGGCCAGGCGCTGACGAAGCAGGTGGAGGTGGCGACGGGCAAGGTGCTGGTGAACTTCTACATCGACGCGGGGACGAGCAGCGACGGGCTGACGGAGACGACGCGGATGCGGGACGCGCTGACGGTGGACGGCTACGTGCAGGGCAAGGACCTGTACTACTACGTGGCGCAGGGCGCGGGGCACAACGAGGCGGCGTGGGCGGCGCGGCTGAACCTCCCGCTGACGTACCTCTTCCCGTGGCAGAGCACCGTGTACTGAGCCAGGAGGCCCGGACGCGCTCCGGGCCAGGGCTCACCGCACCTCCTCAGGCTGTCACCTTCGCCGGGACACTGGCCACTTCCCGGTTGAACACCTCTCACTCCTTGCGCAGCCGCTGGAAGAGCAACCCGGTTCCCTGGAGGGCTCAGGGGCTCGGCAAAGCACGGCAGCGCTCTACCGGGTGGCCTTCAGTGCGATGAACCACCCCCAGGAGCTGGGCAGGTACGGGCCCAGCCAAGCTGGCAGGCGCGAGCGATCATAGGCAGTCACGAGCGGCTCGGCGGAGAACTCCGAGAACGCGGAGAACATCTGCTCCAACTCCGGCAGGGTGTACGCCTTGGTGCCGGTGCTCTCGCAGTGGTTGGCCAGCACCTCCTTGAAGGTGCGCCAGGGCCGCCCCGCGAGGAGGCCCCGTCGCACCCATGTCTTGAGCGCCGCGACCGATCTCCGGCCGTACATCATCCCCACGAACTGGCCCCCCGGCTTCAGGACCCGGCGGATCTCCGCGATGATGCTCATGGGGTGCGCGGAGTGGTGGATGACGCCCCAGGAGTAGACGATGTCGAACATCTCCTCCGAGAACGGCAGCACCTCGGCATCGGCGCGCAGCAGGTTCGACTCCAGTCCGTACAGCTCCAGGTGGGACCGGGTCGTCTCAATGGCCGCATCGGTCAGATCCACCCCGTAACACTCGGCCCCGGCGCGCGCCCACTGCAGGTGATCGGTCCCGGCGCCGACTCCAACCTCCAGGACTCTCTTGCCACGGCCTCGGGTGAACTGGGCGACCGAGTGGATGAACGGCTCCGTGGCATAACGGTGTGCCTCCACGCGCTCGAACCACTCCCGCGTCTGCGTGGGCACCTCTCCAACGATGGCTGGGCTGGTCCCACAAGGCTCAGCTTCCCAATAGGTGCGAACCTGCTCGTTCAATCTCGTAGCCCCCATCCCTTTGCCTCTCTTTCCCTGGATGTGCTTGAAACAAGATTTAGCGACGGGTATTCGTCCTACCCACCCTCCCTCTAGGCGGAGACATGTGTCATGGGTCCCACAGAGCCTCGGCACTGGAGGCCTCTCCCGGGAAAAGCCTTTCTGCACCTGGCATGTCTCCTTCCAATAAAGGCACCCAAACCTCTCCGGGAGCCCATATCGCGTAGGCAGCTGCCTCGTCTGAGGACTGGCATTTCCCATGCAGCCCTGGCCCCCCAGAGGATTCTCTGCGCAGGGGGAGCGGTCATGGAGGCGGGCAAGTGGGTGCGAAAGGCCGTGAAGGTGACGGCCGCCGGGGTGCTTCACTACAGCGGGATACGCAAGGCGATGGCGATGTACCGGCGGCGCCAGTCCGGTGGGCGGCGCATCCTGATCGTGAGCTACCACCGGGTGGTGGCGGATTTCACGGGCGAGTTGCAGCGCTCGCTTCCAGGGCTGCTCATCTCGCAGGAGACATTTGGGCGGCAGTTGGAGGAAGCTGCCGCGGCGGGCTACGAGTTCGGCTCCATCGGTGACGCGGTGGACGTGATGGCCGGGCGCAAGGTGACGAAGCGGGATCTGTGCGTCATCACCTTCGATGATGGGTACCGGGACGTGTACCAGTATGCGTACCCGCTCCTGAAGAGGATGGGCGTGCCGGCCATCGTCTATCTGCCTACGGCGTTCATTGGGACGAACCGGCGCTTCAACCATGACCGGCTCTTCCACCTGGTGCGCTGTGCGAAGAAACGGCGGCTGCGGCCATCCGCGGTCACGCTGCCGGGCCCGGCGCTGGAGTTGCTGAAGCCCCTCCTCTCCGAGGAGAAGACGCCCTCGAGGGCGCTGGATGACTTCATCGGAGAGCACCCGGCGGGTGTGCTCCTGGAGGTGATCGAGGCGCTCGAGCGGGAGCTGGGCGGCGGCCCGGAGCTGCTGCCCGAGCAGGGGGAGCCCATGAGCTGGGACGAGGTGCGCCGCATGGCGCGGGATGGCTTCGAGTTCGGCGCACACACGCAAGGCCACACCGTCCTGACGTTGGAGCCCCCCGAGGTGGTGGAGCGGGAGATCGTCGAGTCCAAGCGGACCATCGAGCGGGAAGTGGACATCCTGGTGCGGGACTTCGCCTACTGCAATGGCTGGTACTCGGATGAGATCATCCGGGTGCTGGCGGCGCACGGGTTTCGCTCAGGGGTCACCACCGAGGATCTGCCCAACCGCATCGGCGGCGACCCGTTCGCCCTCAAGCGCAAGGTGCTGTGGGAGAACTTCAGCATCGGGATGCTGGGGAGCTACTCTCCGGTGTTCACTGGGTGCGAGTTCGATGACTGCTTCGGCGTGCTGGGCATGAGCCACCCGGTGCCGGGTAGGCGCCCGCATTCCTTCGCCGCTGGCCGCCAGCTGCTTGCGCCCCCAGGGTGACTCTCGTACCTCTTCCCGTGGCAGCGCACCGTGGACTGAGCAACGATGCGGGTCATGACGGCCCACGCCTCCCCCCTCACGAGAGGAGTACCTCCCTCTCACCGCTCCCTTGGAAGAAGCCCTCAGGTGAGGGGGGCGTACCTGGTGGCGTTGCTGCTCCTGGCGATCTCCTGTGCCACGGACAGCGGGCGAGCCCGAAGCATGGACGCTTCGGATACGGGCTCTCGCATTGTCCTGATCGCAGAGGAGGCCCCGCCGATAGTCGCACCAGCTCCGGTTCGCCCGGAGCCTGTGGAGGTGAGCCGGGCCGAGTATCAGGCTGCGATGAAGCGCTTTGCCCGGGAGCTTCGAGACAGGCTTCCGCCCCGTCTTGAGGAGCGGTTGGACGTCGTCTCCTGGGGGAGTCCCGAGCAGAGGGATGAGCGAGCGGAGCTGGCCGCGGAGTACTCCCGGTGGTGCGAAGCCCGAGGCACTCCGGGCGACTGCCTCGCGCTGCTTCAGGGCAGGCTCTACCTGACCGAGGAGGCCAAACGTTCCCTGGCCTTCGCGCTCGCGACCCGGGGAGTCTGGGATGGCACCAAGGCGGTGATCGACGAGGTGATAGACCCCGCTCAGCTCCAGATCGCGCTGGTGAGCACCATCACGATGACGCTTGCGCTCCTGGCGATCCCCGAGCCCATCTCGAAGGTGATCGTCCTCGTGATGACTGCTTCCATGGTGGCCTATGTGGGATGGGACACGCTGGTGGGCCTCATCGAGGGCTGGCGACGGCTGGAGCAGGAGTGCCAGCGAGCACGCACCTTTGCCGAGCTGCGCGATGCTGGCGACCGGTATGAGCGGATCATGGGAGAGAAGGTCACCCGGCTGCTGATCCTGGCGGCCACGGCCGCACTGGCCTCAGGAAGGACGGATCAAACCCTACAAGGACTCTCAAAAACCTTGGCGCCTGATCGAGAACAAAGGGCGAGACCGTGCAGGGAATGGATTCCCAGAGTTCAACACGAAATTTGAGACCATTCTTGATGATGTACACATCGGGAGCGGCAATCCCAGGGCGCACAGGACAGCCTGCAACGAGAACCTCTTCCGCTCCGTCAAGCAAGACCCATCTCTCGCGAAAGATCTAGGGTTGAGCTCGGAGTCGGTGAATGCGCTGCCACATTCAAGCACTCCGCCTCCAGGCTATACGTGGCACCACCACCAAGACGTCGGAAGGATGCAACTGGTGCTTCTCTCTGAACATAGATTGGCCATTTCACACACAGGGGGAATGGCCATCTGGGGTGGGGGATATCCCTGATGACCGTGATCTGGAAAAGCTACATCTGGAACCAACCACGCTTCGCCAAGCCGGATGAAATTGCATCCCTCGAACAGAGTTGGGGAGTGATTCTCCCCAATGACTACAAGGATGTCGTCTCGATGCACCAAGGAATGTCACCACACCCCGACGCCTTCAACATCGGCAGGGGCGAGGACGCCATTGCTGCACTCCTGATCATCAGCCCGGATGAGCAGCAGCGTGCCTACTCCATGAAGGACACGTACGCTCAGGTGAAACCTCATGTCCCCGACGGAATCTATCCGTTCGCAGTCACCGGGTCAGGCGACTACATCTGCTTCGACTATAGGGGTTCTCTCCATGCACCCAAGGTCGTCTTTTATTTTTCAGAGGATGCAGGGGAGGAAGCCATCCATCCGCTCGCAGAGAGTTTCTCCGCTTTGCTGACCAAGCTACACGACTGAGCAATCAACCTCTGCCCCGCTGCGCCACATGCTCGCCATGGCCCCTGGCGAGACGGTACGTGGCAAAGTGAGCGCAGGAAGTCACTGAAGGGACGGGTGGACTACGCGGGCCCTTGGCCGCCCCGCTGACGCAGCTCGCTCCAGGCCTGGTTGAGCCGGCGCGTCTCCTCCGCCGCCAGCGCCTGGAGCTTCGGCCCCAGCTGCGCCACCTTGTCCGGGTGGTACTGGGTGATGAGGGCGAGGTAGGCCCGCTTCACCTCGGACAGGGGCGTGCCCGGAGCCACGCCGAGCACCTCCCACGGGCTGCTCGAGGGGGCGTCCCGGGCCGCGGGGGGCTCGTCTCCGTCCTCCTGCGCCTCGTCCGTGCGGGGCTCTGACGCAGGGGCCTCTTCCTCCGGGAGCGGAGCAGCTCCGAGCTCCTCCGCACACGTCGTGCACAGCAGCAGCTCACGCACGCCGAGGCTGCCGTCCTTCGCCTCGCGTTGCCCGGCGCGCGGCTCCCGCAGCGTGTAGTCGCCGAAGCATTCGTCACACACCATCCGCCGACAGTGCTCGCAGCGCGCGGCGCTCTCCGCCTGATCGAGCGGCTCCCCGCAAGCGAAGCACTCCTCGGGCAGCGGGGCCTCCTCGCCGCAGGACACGCAGAAGGCCCAGGTGGGCTCGAGCCTCGCCTCGCACCCCACGCACGCGGGCGCGTCCGCCTCCCCAGAGGGTTGCCAGCGCTGCGCCGTTGCACACCAGGGGCAGTACGGCATCAGCCACCCCACCCGGCCCTGACACCGACGGGAGCGACAGTCGAAGGCGAGCACATAGCCCTCGGCGGTGTCCCCGGCTTCGTTCTCCTCCTCGAAGGACTCTCCACACGCCCAGCAGCAGTTGAACTCAGCGTGCGAGGGCGCTCCGCACGCGTCACACACGGGGTTGCCGTGCTCGGCCTCCCAGGCCAGCTCGGCGCCGCAGGCGGGACAGCACCGCATCCACCGCACCGCCTGGACATGCGCGCAGGCCGCCTGCGCCGCCCGCCTGCTCCGGCCCGGCGGCTCGGGCAAGGGCGGCGGCTCACCACGGGCCACGAACACCTCCCACAGGCAGCTGCCGCAGACCTGCCTCCGTGCTGCTCGTGGCGTGGGGCCGCCGTCGGGGGCCCGGCCTCGCAAGAACGCCTCCACCTCCGGAGTGCCTGAGTGCAGGCAAGCCTGGCACACCTCCTCACCACACAGCTCGCAGCTCCCCGCGAGGCGGCGGCCACCGAGGCCCAGGAGCGCGGGCGTCAGGACCTCCAGGCAGCACGGACACTCAGGCATGCTCTCCCTCAGGGCTGGCCCGCCGCCAGGCTTCGCCCAGCGGCTTCGAAATCGGCGCGGAGGAACCAGGCTTCGCCGAGCCGGCCCTGCCCGACCGGGACGCTGAGGCGCATGCCGGTCCGCAGTTCGCGGTCGAGCTCACGCGAGATCGAGACATCGAATACCTCGGAGCGCCCGTTGAAGCGGACGCTGGCGAAGCGCAGGTTGCGATCGCTCCGGGTCTTGACGATCTCGGCGCTCCACGACTGGGGCGCGCCGCCATCCAGGCCCGCGTTCACCACCAGGAAGCCGGTGCTGACCCAGCAGCCCACCGCGACGGCCGCTCCCGCGAACAGCCCCAGCCCCGCATTCAGCGTGAGGTGCGAGTCGCCCTGCCGGCTGTAGAGCCACAGCGCGATCCCCCCGATCACCACGCTGCTGGTGAGCACGGCGAGCCAGTGGCTCCGGCCACTCACAAGCACCCAGCGGTAGTGCGCGAAGCCAGCGGCGAAGAGGCCGAGGAGCAGCGCGATGAAGCCGGTGAAGACCCAGCGTTCTTGAATGACAGCCATGGACCTCCCGGGTCATGCGCTCAGGTTCTCTCATCCTACCTCCTGAAGGAGCCTCGTGGTGACGACGGAGTAGGCGCTTGCTGAGGTTCACCCCTCCTCCGTATGCTCGACTCCATGGCGGCTCGAAAAGCTCAGCGCTCCAAGGCCCGAGCGGGCAGCGCGGCAGGGAAGATCAGCGAGCACGCCTTGGTGGGCGCTCGGCAGCTGCAGCTCCGGCGCGGCTCCGGCGAGGACGTGGTGGAGATCCTCGAGCCGGCCGGAACTCGCGCCATCACCCTGACGGTAAACGCCGATACCATTGTCATCTCCGTGGAGGGTGGCAGCGTGGTGCTCCGGACAGCGGGGAGCCTGCGGCTCGAGGCCGAGCAGCTCGACCTGCATGGCCGGCGCGGCGTGAACATCACCAGCGAGGGGGACGCCAGGATCGCCGTGGCGGGGAACGTGTCGCTCCATGGGCGCGCCCAGGAGCTGGTGGCGCACCGTGGCAGTGTCAGCGTCACCGCGAGCGATGACGTGAAGCTCGACGGCGAGCGGATCATGCTGAACTCCTGAGATGAAGCTCGGCAACCTGACCCCCCTGCCCGCGGAGCTGCTGCGCACCGCCATTGACGATCAGCGGATCGCTGCCGCTGTCGTTGCCAAGGCGACCTTTGATGTGTCGAGCGGTGAGCCGCGCCTCGCCGACGAGCAGGCGTGGAAGGTGGCGCGTGAGCCCCTCGAGACCGAGTACGGCATCGTCGACCCCGAGCAGCCCTGCCGCCGCGAAGGCGTCGACCTGTTCCTGTTCGGCAACGCCTACGCGGCTGGTGGCCGGAAGACCATCGCCCAGGAAGTGCGCCTGGAGATCGGAACGTTCTCGCGGCGGGCGGCGGTGATCGGCGATCGCGTCTGGCGCAAGTCGCTGGGTGAGCTGATGGCTTCGGATGCGAAACCCTTCGAGTCCATGCCCCTCACGCTGGCGGGCGCGTTCGGCGGCAGCACCTTCTGGGACGGGCTCGAGCTCAAGCACCCCGAGAACCCGGGCGGCAAGGGGTTCTACGGCACCCTCCAGGAGGCCGTCGACCAGCCGCTGCCCAATATCGAGGAGGCCGACATGCTCGTGCGCAGGTGGGATGAGCGGCCTACTCCCGCCGGGCTCACCTTCTGCCCGATGACCAGCGCGCTGCGGCTCTCGGCCGCCTTCCAGTTGGACGACAGCGGTGCCCCGGTGGGCCTCTCGCGCCGCCTGTTCAACGCCGCGTTCCCGCGGATGATCGCACCCGCCGTCAGCCCTGGGGATCCGGTCCGCCTGCAGGGCGTCTCTCCCCGGGGGCCGCTCCTCTGGAGTGTCCCCAAGCTGCGGCCCACCGTGAGGCTCCGCTTCGACGACGAGCGCATCGAGCAGCCCCTGCAGATCGACCAGGTGGGCTTCGAGCCCGACAAGCAGCGGATGTTCGTCTCGTATCGCTTCGTGTTCAGGTACGTCATCCATCCAGGCCAGCTCCGCGAGTGTGAGCTGGTCATCGCCTGAGGGAGCACCCCATGGTGTTCTGTGCCCTGATGACCGTTCATCCGATGGTGGGCGTGGATCTCCACGACGGCATTCCCCCCCCCGGGCCGGTGCCCGTTCCGAAGATCCCGCACTTCACCGTCGCCACGCTGAAGTGGCTGCTCCCGACATCGACCCCGACCCCCAAGGTCCAGGGACCGTTCGGCTTCTCGCTGATGCAGCAGGGAACGGACATCGGCAACTTCCTTCCGCACGTGGCGGCCAACTACCTGCTGCCGCTGGTGATCGCGACCAGCGGCTCGAAGTCCCACTTCGGGGCTTCCACCGTCCAGTCCGAGGGCAAGCCGACGGCCGCGGCCATCCTCGTCGCCGTCAACCTGAACCTGAACTGCGCGGGCGCAGCCATGCCGCCGCTGCCCTCAGGGTTCGTGGTGGCACCGAACACAGTCCTCGTCGGGCTCACCCTGGGAGACGTCCTGGGGGGCATCTTCTCGATGGCGGTGGACTGCGCGATCCAGTTCGGGCTCAACCGGCTGTTCGCCTCCCAGCGGGTGGGGAACCTGTTCACCCGGCTCCAAGGGCCGCTGATCCGCGCGCTGATGCCCAATGCCCCGCGCTTTGTGTCGCTGACCACGGCCCTCTTCGGGCAGTCCAGCCGGATCCTGTCCAACCCCTACGTCGCCAATACCCTGGGGAACCTGCTGCCCACCGCCGTGGGCGTCCTGCTCGGCTCGCCGCTGGGCTACACCCCTCCCACGGGGGTGGTGGGCAACACCTCCTCCGCGGTGAACGACTGGGCGCGTGGGAAGGGGGAGCAGCTCGGCAACGCGATCAGCTCGCTCTTCGACGATCCGGCGACGCCGCAGTACCCGACCCGCGCCCCGACTCCAGGCGGCTCGTGACATGACGACCGCAGCCCCCGCCAGTCCTCCTTCGACGGTTCGCCAGCTCTCCGGGTACGGCGCGAGCGGCGAGTTCATCCTCTCTCTCCTCGTCAAGCGGACGTACCGGCTCCTGCCGGACGGCCGGTGTGTGCTGGCACCCGAGCAGCTCCCGCTGGTCGAGGAGCCAGTCTTCGATCCCGAGCTGCCCGGGGTGATGCTCGACGACATGGACCTCTACGCCTACAAGCCTCTCTCGGACGTGGTGGTAGACGGGCATGCCTACGCGGAGAAGCCGAGCGGCGCATTCCCTGCCGGCCTCTCCATCGGGAAGGTGCTGAAGAAGCTGGCGCTGTTCGGGCCGCGCCGCTGCCAGCCCTCGCGCGCGGGCCTGCGCTTCTCTCCCCCGGAGCCTGTCGCCAAGGTGGCGCTCCTCAGCAAGCATGCCTATGGCGGCCATGACGCGGCCGCCGAGGCCAAGTACGGAAACCACCTCGCGGAGCTGGCGCCGTACCTGCGAGAGATGGACCTGCGGCTCGCGAGCCCGTACGTGTACCCACGCAACCCGGCGGGGAAAGGCTTCGTCATCGACGGCGCGACCGAGGCGCTGGAGACGGTGTCGCTCCCGTTGATCGAGGATCCCGATGATCTCCTCACCCCGGCACGGCTGATCTGTGGCGCGCCCGCGCGCTGGGCGGCGATGCCGCTCCCCTGGTCCCCCGGGTGGACCGACCTCGCCGTCTTCCCGCGCTCGGCCTACTTCGGCGCGGTGCCGGAGATGGATCCCGAGACCCTGCCGCTGCCTGAGGTGCGCCGTGGGTTCATCCCCCCAACGCTGGTCCGTGGCGGGCACCTGTTCGAGTCCTTTGATCTGCGTGCGGCCAACGGCGCCTCTTTCGGTCTCCAGCTTCCCTACGTGAAGCCGGAGACGGACATCGTGCTCATCGGGCTCCACCCGACGGCGCGCAAGCTCCAGTTCCGTCTCCCTGCAGAGCAGCCAAGTCTCTGGATCGATGGGCGCAACGGGAAGCTGGTGAAGACGGAGCCCGTCCTGCACACGCTGCGGCTGTTCCCCGATCGCGGCCTCTTCACGGTGACCTGGTGCGGCTCGGGCCCGGCGCTCCGGCCGTACCTCCCCGAGGAGCTGGAGAAGATGCCTTTCAAAGTGGCCTGGTGACTCCAGGCCGAGGCCTGCGCGCAAGCACCTCGTCGCCTTCTGTTCGTGGGAGCGACGCGGTATGAAGTGAGTCCACGAAAGAACCTGATTCCTGGAGTAGCTGCGTGTCAGACTCGGATGACGTTCTGCGCCGCCTCAAGCAGGGCCAGCAGGTGGCTCAAGAGGTCAAGGAAACCATCAAGCAGGCGCGCGAGGGCGAGGTCCCCGTCGAGCAGGTGCGCAAGCTCGAGAGCGCCGTGAACGAGCTCCCCGAGGTGCAGCAGGCCCGGCAGCAGTTGGAGCGCGCCGGGGGCACCGTGCGGCAGGTGGTGGACGTGGCCGAGCGCGTGCTGGGCGCCGCAGGCCCGCTGGAGGCGCTGTCCGAGGTGGCGCAGGCCCTCGCCGGGCGCAAGCCCCTGGACAAGGTCCGCTTCTCCTTCACGTCCAGCGCGGACCCCGGCGGCTCCTGGCGCGTGGTGGAGCTGCATGCCCGCGAGGGCCTGTCCGAGCTGTACAGCTGCACGCTGGACCTGGCCAACGAGCACCTGGGCGCGGACGTGGACGGGCTGCTCGGCTCCTCGGCAGAGGTCGTCATCTCCCGTGAGTCCGCTGCCCGCCGCCTGTGCGGCGTCATCCACCGCGTGGAGCACACCGGCACCAAGGCGGGGCACCTGCTGGCGCGCGTCCACATCGTCCCCGCGCTCTGGGCCCTCTCCCAGCGCCGGGACTCCTACATCTTCCAGGAGAAGACGGTGAAGGAGATCCTGGAGGACGTGCTCACCGAGGGGCTGCAGCCCTTCGAGCGCTCGTTCCGGCTGGATCTGAACCGCGAGTTCCTGCCGCGCGAGTACTGCGTGCAGTACCGGGAGACGGATCTGGAGTTCCTCCTGCGGCTGATGGAGGAGGAGGGCCTCTTCTTCTACTTCGATCACTCGGGCGAGAAGGAGGAGCTGGTGGTGGCGGAGGAGAACGAGCAGGTCCCCACCTGCGAGGCGGTGAACGGCGGCCCTATCACCGTGAGGGGGCCCGACGGCGGCACCGCCGAAGAGGAGTCCGTGCGCCACTTCGACTTTGCTCAGCAGCTGCACACCACCAGCGTGGTCATCCGTGACTTTGACTGGACGCAGCCGGCGCTGGATCTCACCAAGAAGGCGCTCGCCTCGGACAGGCAGGGCCGGGAGCGGGAGCTCTACGAGTATCCGGCGCCCCTCCTGGGCCCCTATGACGCGGGCTCGAAGAAGTACAAGCACGAGCAGAAGCAGGAGACGCTGCGCCGCCAGGCCCTGCACTCCGAGGGCCGGCGCGCGCACGGCGTGGGCTACATCACCGGCTTCTGCCCAGGCCACATGTTCGAGCTGAAGGAGCATGCCATCCCCGCGCTGGATCAGTGGTACCTGCTCACCCGGGTGGAGCACGCTGGCCATGCGCCGGAGGAGCTCACCAGCGACACGCATGAGCACGGCCGGGAGGGCCGGAGCACCGAGCGCTACCGCAACACCTTCGAGTGCCTTCCGCTGGACGTGCCCTTTCGCCCCGAGCGCCGCCACCCGCGTGCCCGGATCAGCGGCCTGCAGACCGCCACGGTCGTCGGGCCCTCAGGCGAGGAGATCTTCACGGACGAGCACGGCCGCATCAAGGTGCAGTTCCACTGGGATCGAGCCGGCCAGCGGGACGAGCGGAGCTCGTGCTTCCTGCGTGTGGCTCAGGTGTGGGCCGGCCCGGGCTGGGGCTTCGTCTTCCTGCCGCGCATCGGCATGGAGGTGCTGGTGGACTTCCTGGAGGGGGATCCGGACCGGCCGATCGTGGTGGGCTGCGTCTACAACGGGCAGAACACGCCCCCCTACCCGCTGCCGGAGCAGAAGACGCGCAGCTCCATCCGCACCGCCAGCACCCCTGGGGGTGAGGGCTTCAACGAGCTGCGCTTCGAGGACGCTGCTGGCGCGGAGGAGCTGTTCCTCCATGCCCAGAAGGACTTCAACGAGGTGGTGCTCCACAACCACAGCACCCAGGTGAAGGCCAACCAGAGCAACTCGGTGGACGGCTCGCAGTCGGAGACGATCGGCGGCAACCAGTCGATGACCGTCCACGGCAAGCGCACCAAGACGGTGGACAAGGACGAGGAGGCCACCGTCACCGGCAAGCGCACCGAGGAGGTGACGGGCCAGGAGAAGCTCACGCTGCACGGGGGGCGGGACACCACCGTCAACACGCTGGAGAAGCTCACCGTCACCGGCCGGCGGGATGAGACGATCGGCGGCAACGACGATCTGACCGTCGAGGGAGACAAGACGGACCACATCACCGGCAAGTACGCGATGACGGGGGATCAGGAGGTCAAGCTCAACCAGGGCGACGTGAGCATCGTCCTCAACCGGGGGGGCGCCGTCATCGAGGGCACCGGGCAGAAGATCCAGCTCCACAACACCTCGGGGCAGATCACGTTCGATGGAGGGCGAGTCGAGGTCTCCGCTCAGAGCGAGCTGAAGCTGGTGTGCGGCTCATCGAGCATCACGCTCGCGAGCGACGGCACCATCACGCTCTCCGGCTCCACGGAGGTCAAGATGAGCTCGGGGCCGAGCTTCGTGAAGGCGACTCCCTCGGCCGTGCAGAGCTCCGCGCCGGCCGTCAGCTCCTCGGCCACCGGGGGCAACAACGAGATCTCCGGCACACTGGTGAAGATCAACTCCTGACGCGCGGTGCTTCAGGGCCACGTGAGCAACGGCAGCGACCCTTGAGGTATGGTGTCCCTCCCCTACCCGAGGCGCCCCATGCAGCCACCCCAAGCCCCTGCCCTGAACCCGGCGCTGCTTCCTCCTGGCACCCTCGTGGGCTCCTGGCTCGTGGTGGCCTGGGCAGGCCGCGGCGTCCACGGCGCCGTCTACCAGGTTGTGCCCGTAGACAAGCCCGAGGCCCGCCCCAAGGCCCTCAAGCTCGCTCTGCTCCCCGGGGATCCCCGCTTCGTGCGCGAGGCGGAGCTGCTCTCCCTGGTGCGTCACCCCAGCGTCCCTCGCCTGTGGGACTCCGGGGACTGGCAGCACCCGGGCGGCGCCCTCCATCCCTTCGTTGTCATGGACTGGATCGACGGCGCATCGCTCTATGACTGGGCCCGTCTGCACCTCCCCTCCTCCCAGGAGGTGCTCCTCCTGCTGGCCCAGCTCGCTGGCGTCCTCCAGACCTTGCACTCCCAGGGCTGTCTCCACCGCGATGTGAAAGGCGACAATGTCCTGGTGCGCCGCTCCGACAGCCGCGCCCTGCTCACCGACTTCGGCTCCGGCCGTTACCCCCACGCCTCCTCCCTCACCCCTGACATCCTGCCCCCCGGCACCCCGGCCTACCGCTCCCCGGAGGCCTGGCTCTTCGAGCTCCAGTTCTTCCGCGACCCCAAGGCCCGCTACTCCGCTCAGCCCGCCGATGACCTGTACTCGCTGGGCGTCACCGCCTACCGGCTCGTGACTGGCACGTACCCCGAGCTCGGGGAACCTTCCAAGGATGAGGCCGGCCTCTGGCACCTGGAGAGTCTTGCCTCTCCTCCTCCGCTCGTTCTCAACCCCCGCGTGGACACGCGTCTCAATGCCCTCATTCTCCGCATGATCTCGGTGCGCCCCGAGCAGCGTGGCACCGCGCAAGAGCTGGTCGAGGCGCTGGAGCAGGCCGCGCAGCTCACTCTTCCCGAGAGCACCCGTTCACTCTTCGTCCAGGAACTGTCGCCCTCGGTGGACTCGGGTGGGCAGGCTCCTGCCGCTTCCGGGCCTGCTCCCCTCCCACTCGCGCATGACATGGCCGAGGCCCAGGCTCCCAAGCTGACCTCGCTCACGCCGGGCTCCGCTGAGCGTGTCAGCCCTCTCGTGCACATGCGGCCCTGGCTGCTTCGGCTTGCGACGGCCGCAGCGCTCCTCGCCCTGGGCGCCTGGGTCGGGTGGCTCACTCCCAGGAAGTTCCCGGAGCCTCCCTCTCTCGTCAGGCATGCGGTGGGCGCAGCCCGCCTGCAGGACGGTGGCGAAGCAGGGCTCGGAGATGCTTCGGCGAGCACCTCCACGGGGCCATCCCCCACTCCCTCCGTCCCCGGAGTGCGGGCCGAGGACACGCTCCCCGAGCCGTTTCAGGACCAGGCGCGGCCCGACGCGAAGGGCCGGTGCCCTCACCCGCGGCAGGTTTCCCTCAACGGTGGGTGTTGGGTGAATGTGAAGTTGCAGCCCGAGGAGTGCGAGGCGCTCAAGGGCTCCATGCTCAAGGGGGCCTGCTACGTGCCCGGGCCCCTTCACGAACGCCAGCCCACCTCCCACCCCGTGCGCAAACAGTGACGCCTCACTTGGGCCGGTACGTGCTGTTGGGGCTGCCGATGGCCAGCACCTTCCCGTCCAGAAGATGCACGGTGCAGTGATCGGGGCCCAGGTGACCCACGGCGACAGCATAGGAGCGTGTAGGCGGTTGCTCTCCAGGGCCCCTGTCCTGCCCACGCTCTCTCGCGGTATTGTCGGGTAGAACACGTTGTGTGCCGCGAGGGCTCACATGAATGAAGCCTGGGTAGAGCAGATCCGTGAGCGCTACCGCGGCTTCATCAAGGAGAAGGTGAACCCGGGCGCCGTCGAGCGGGACGCGGCGGCGGCCACCCTCTCGAGAGAGCTCCTGCGCGAGGCCGCCAGCCTGGGCCTGTTCCGCCTCCCCCTTCCCAAGAGGCTGGGAGGCGAAGCCGTCGACGAGCTCCGCTGGGGCCTGGTCCTCGAACAGCTGGGCTACCTCAGCGTGGATGCATCGTTTCCCACCCTGGTCGGCCTCTTCGTCGGGACCCACCAGTTCCTGCTCGGCCTGGGCAGGACAGACCTCGAGGAGCGCTACCTGCGTCCGCTGGGGCGCGGCGATGGCCTCGTCTCCTTTGCCTATACGGAGGGAGCCGATCCGTTCTCCTTCCGCTCGCGGGCGCTCGAAGTGCCGGGGGGCTACCTGCTCCACGGTGAGAAGCACATGGTGAGCGGAGGCACCATCGCTGACGCGTTCATCGTCTACGTCCGCGATGAGAAGAACGATCTGCTCGCCTTCCTCGTCGAGCGCGATGACCCGGGCCTCGAGATCCTCCCCCTCCAGCTCTCCGGCCTGCGGGCCCTGGGGGTAGCGGCCCTGAGGCTGAAGGACGTCCGCGTGGGCCCCGAGCGGCTGCTGGTGGCCTCGGATGGCCTGCGCGAGGCCCAGAGCTACCTGAATGCCCGCCGCGCCAGCGTGGTGCCGCCCATGGTGGGCCGGATGCAGGCGATCCTCGAGGGGTGTGTGGAGAGCCTCGGCGCCACGCTCCGGTATGACCGGCCGCTCACGGACATGCAGAACGTCCAGGCCCGGCTGGGCCGGATGTCCGTGGCGGTGGAGATCTCCCGGGCGGCGATGTACCGGACCCTGGAGCGGCTCAGCAGGGGCGAGACCGACGCCCTCTGGGACGCCTCCATCTCGGCCACCAAGTACTTCGTCACCGAGCAGGCGCTGCAGGTAGCCGAGGCCGCCCTGAGGCTGCTGGGCACGCGCGCCTACCTCCGGGAGAACCACTTCGAGCGCTCCGTCCGGGACTTCCTGGCAGGGCTGGCGGCCGCCGGCGCCCAGGACACCCTGGAGGTGGATCTCGGAGTCATGGCGATCAGCGCCATCGAGCAGCGCAGACGTCAACCCCCCAAAGGAGGCCAGCCGTGAGGTTCAGGTTTTCGGGCACGTTGCTTCGCTTCACAGACTTCCAGAAGGAGATCCAGGTCCAGGCCCCAACGCTCGGGGAGGCGCTCGTGCACCTGGTCTCCCAGCACGAGCGCCTCAAGCCGGTGCTCCTCGACAACAACGAGCGGCTCCGAGGGATCCACCGCCTCTTCCTGAACGGCGAGCAGCTGCTCGAGGTTCAGCCGCAGCAACCGCTCGCGGACGGCGACTGCCTCGAGTTCGTCACCGCCGTCGCTGGGGGATGACGCCTTGGCACGCACCATCTCCTTCGAGGTCCCCGTCGACACCAGCCTCTTCACCCCACAGCAGCTCCAGCCGCGCGCGGCGCTCGCACTGGCCATGCAGGGGTTTGCCCGGTGGGCCAAGGAGTACCTGGTCAGCTTCCCTCGGATGATCCGGGAGTTCGGGGTGGGCCTCGTCGTGGCCCGGCTCCAGGTGGACTACCGGGCTGCGCTGGGGTTCTTCGACGCGGAGACGCTCCAGTTCACAACGGGGTTCCGGCTGGTCAACAAGGGGACCTTCATCGAAGGGGTGGCCTCCTGCTCCGGCGGCGGCGCCCCGGCGGTCGAGTTCAAGGGCATGATGCGCCCGGTCCTCCTCGGCGAGGCCGAGACCCTGGCGGCCAGGCCGGGCCGGCTCCCCACCGCGCTCCAGGAGCGCTTCCTGCCGGACGAGATCATCTCCGAGCCTCCCGCCCAGAGCCTGCGCGTGCTCTCGAGACACCTGATGGAGCACGAGCGGCCGCTGGCGGAAGGCCGCTACCCGTTCGTGGTCCACCGGCATGCGTGCGAGGTGGCCGACCAGTGGTCCTTCATCGAAATCCCTGGCCACGTGGGCGCAAGCCGGGAGAGCCTGATCATGTCCCAGGGAGCGAGCTTCGCCGGGGTGCGTCCGCGCCTGAGCAGCCCCCTCCAGTCGCTCACCCTGGAGCTGCGGCGGCCCTACTTCCTGCTCGATGAAGGAGCCGTGCTGACCCAGGCCTTCCTGCACGAGGGCCAGCTGCTCTTCCTCCACCGCCTCTGTTCCGGCAGCGGGAACGAGAACCTCCACGGCATCGTGCTGGAGCGGTACTGAGGGGGCGGCGGGACTCGAGCCGGGCGGCAACCTGTCAGCGGCCCTCTCGCAGCTCGCCGCCCGCGAGGGCACTCCCGCGGGAGGAAGCGAGCATTCCGTCCTTGAAGAGTTGCTCCACGAGCCTCTGAGCGCACGAGTCGAGGATGGCCTGTGACGCTTTGCTCGTCCGGCCGTACTGGCAGGTGGCGCTCCAGCTGCGCCGGTCCGACCCCACAGGCGTCAACAAGGCCTCAATCCGGGTGGTCGTCATGCGCTCGGCCGCCACACCGCCCATCCCCCCGGAGGCCACCCATGCCTCTGTCATCGCCAAGGTGAGGAGCAGCACCCCCTCCGCTTTCCACTCCTCGATCCGCTGGCGCAGCGTGTCGGGGCTGCCGGGTTCCCGCGGGTCGAGCACCTGTGCCGAGGCCGCGATCCCCCGCTCAGCCAGCTTGTTCATCACGGCGTTCGACAGCTCCCCCAGGCGAGCGCTGTTCTCGGGGCTCCCGGCCAGGGGATTGCCGACGACGAAGAGGCGGGAGAGCCGTGGCAGCTCGCCTGGCTCTCGCGCCGAGCGGACGCTCGCGGAGGCGCACCCGGTCGCGGCGAGCGACAGCGCGGTGAAGGCCAGCATGAGGAAGGGGAACACTGTACGCACCATGAGGTCGCCCACTCTAGCCTCTGACGGCCTCTCCCGGGCGGACACCGGCGGGCCTCATACACTGGGTGGTTCGTCCACGCTGGGCACCGGAATCTCCGCGCCACGCAAGCGCGCTCTGAACACCGCGGCTCGCATCAGGAAGACGGTGGTGACCGGTCCGGTGAGAGCAATGAACACCGCGATGAGCAGCGCATGAACGTAGAGCTGCCCGTGCTCGAACGACACCTGCACCACCGTCGCGAGCGTGAGGCTCCACGTTCCCAGCGTCGTGCCCAAGGTGGGCGCGTGGACGCGCTGGAAGAAGCTCCTCAGGCGCAGCACCCCGAACGATCCGATCAGGGCCGCCAGCGCGCCGGCCACCGCGAGCACCGCGGTGAGGGCATCCACCCACGGAGTCGTCGACACGTTCATTCGATGATCTCCCCGCGCAGGAGGAACTTGGACATCGCCGCGGAGCCCACGAACCCGAAGAGCGCGATCAAGAGCGCCGCTTCGAAGTAGGAGCTGCTGCGATAGAGGAGCCCCAGCGAGAGGACGATCAGCATCGTGTTCACGTACAGGCAGTCGAACGCCAACACGCGGTCCTCCGCCCTGGGCCCGACAATCATCCGTGCCAGTGACAGCATCATCGCGAGGGCGAGGCAGCCGAGGGCGAAGGCCAGCGCCCAGGAGAGCAGAGGGCTCATTCGAAGATCTCCTTGAGCGGACGTTCGTAGCGGTGCTTGATGAACGCCACCAGCTCCGCCTCGCTCTGAAGGGCGAGCACGTGCAACAACAGGACGCGATTGTCCGCCGAGAGCTGCGCCCAGGCGGTGCCCGGCGTGAACGTGACGATCATCGCCAGCACGGCCAGGCCGTTCGGATCCCGCAGCTCGAGCGGAACGAGGACGAAGCCAGAGCGGATGTCGCGCGAGCGCCGCGCGAGAATTGCCCACGCGACCTCGGCGTTCGACCGCAGCATCTCGATCACGACTCGGCCGAGCAGGCGCGCCATGACGAGGGGCCTGCGCAACCGCACGGGGGCTGGCCTGAGCCTGGCGGTCACCGCGGGCCAGAACAGCGCCAATGCGACACCGAGCACCAGCGTCCCCGCGCTCAACGACTGCATGAGCAGTATCCAGAGCAGGAGCAGCGCCACCGAGAGCACAGGGTAAGGAATGAGCCGCCTCATCGCCCAACCTCCGGCGCCGTGGGCGACGGCCGCACCTTGGCCCCGAGGACTGCGCCGATGTACCCGCTGCGGTCATAGAGGGACTGCGCCGTCGCACGCGCGAGCTCCATCGTGGGCGCAGCCGCGAGTGTCAGCGCTCCGCACGCGGCGAGGAGCGCCACCACGGGGAGTCCCTCCGGTGCCCGAACCCGAGGTGGCTCGCGCTGCATTTCCGCCCAGAAGGTTCGGATTCCTGTTCGCGTGAGCGCGATGAGGGTGAGCAGGCCGGAGCCCAGCAGCACGCCGACGAACAGCCACGAGCGGGCGGGAATTGACCCGCTCTCTTCACGCACCGCGAGCGCCGCCGACAACATGCCGAGCTTGCCGATGAAGGTCGACAGCGGTGGCAGGCCGGAGATGAGCAGCGTACACGCGACGAACGCCAGCCCCATCAAGGCGGTGGAAGCGGGGAACGGCAGCGCGACGAGCGGTTCCTCCTCGTCGTCGAGGTTGACATCCTGCGCTTCGAGCGTCGCGCTCAGGAAGGGCGCCTCGTCCACGACGGTCGCACCCGCGCGCCACCGCTCGACGAGATCGACGAGCAGGAAGAAAGCGCTGGAGGCGAGCGTGGAGCTCACCAGGTAGAACACCGCGCCGCCGAGGACGGCTTCCTGGCCCAATCCAAGAGCAGCCAGGAGCGTCCCGGCGGAGACCACCACCCCCGAAGCAGCCTGCTCAGCAAGCCGATGCGAGGCGATCATCCCAAGGGCCGCGAGCAGCGCGGTGACCAAGCCGAACGCGAGCAGACCGTCCGCACCGAACCCCGCCAGCGGCCCCCCGGCGAACATCAACGTCCAGAGCCGCACCAGCGCGTAGACGCCGACCTTGGTGAGCACGGCGAACAGCGCCGCCACAGGTGGCGTCGCTGACGAGTAGGCAGGGACGAGCCAGAAGTTGAGCGGCCAGGCCGCCGCCTTGACCAGGAACGCCACCGCGAGGATGGCCGCTCCCGCGTCGATGAGGTGCCGATTGGCCACGGCCCCCTCGGACAAGCGCGCGGAGAGCTCCGCCATGTTGAGTGTCCCCGTGACGCCGTAGATCATCGATGCGCCGATGAGGAAGAGCGACGAGGCGGCGAGGTTCATGGCCACGTAATGCACGCCCGCGCGGACTCGCGGTCTTCCGGAGCCATGCAACAGCAGGCCATACGAGGCGGCGAGCAGGATCTCGAAGAAGACGAAGAGATTGAAGACGTCCGCCGTCAGGAACGCGCCGGAGAGCCCCATGAGCTGCAGCTGCAAGAGCGGGTGGAAGTGAACGCCTGCGCGGTGCCAACGCGCGGAGGCGAAGCTGAGGGCGCAGGTGCCCAGGGCCCAGCTCAGCACCAGCATCCCGGCCGAGAGGCGGTCCACCGCGAGGGCAATCCCGAACGGCGCGGGCCAGTTGCCGGGGAGGTAGGCCACGACGCCGTATTCGTTCACCCACGCAAGAAGCGCCGCCGAGACGGCGAGTCCCAAGAGCGCTGAGCTCATCCCAAGCACTCGCTTGGCAGGGCGCTTCCCCTCGCCCAGGAGGAGCATCGTCGCTGCGGTCAGCATCGGCAGGAGGATGGGCGCCACGATCAAGTGTGGCATCACGCATTCAACAAGCGCTCTCATGGTTCGGTGCCGTCCACGTGATCGGTCCCAGTCGTCCCGCGTGAGGCCAGGATGACGACCAGGAGGAGCGCCGTCATCGCGAAGCTGATGACGATGGCAGTCAGCACGAGCGCCTGAGGGACCGGGTCGGTGTAGTGCACAAGGTCTCGCGGGACGCCCTCGACGAGGATGGGCTCCCTATCGATGGCCAGGCTGCCGATGCTGAAGATGAAGAGGTTGACCGCGTAGGAGATGAGCGACAGGCCGACGACCAGCTGAAACGTGCGGGGCCGCAGAAGGAGCCAGACACCAGAGCCGGTCAAGATGCCGATGGCGACCGCGAGCACCACCTCCATCACTCACCTCCTGAGGCCCGGTGCGCGCGGATTGACTGGTGCGCGAGCGCCACGAGGATGAGCAACGTGGAGCCCAGCACCAGACAGAACACGCCCAGGTCAAAAAACATCGCGCTCCCGATGTGGATCTCGCCCAGCACGGGAGCTTTCAGATGGAAGGTGTGCGAGGTGAGCAGCGGATACCCGACCACGAGCGCCCCTGTGGCCGTGCCGAGGACACACAGGAGCCCGATGGCCATCAGCATGCGCGGTGCGAGGCGCAGCCTCTCCTCGACCCACTCCGTCCCGGACACGAGGTACTGGAGCAGAAAGCCCACCGACATGACCAGCCCCGCCACGAACCCGCCGCCTGGCGCGTTGTGCCCGCGCAGGAAGAAGAATGCCGCCACGACTCCCGACACGGGCAAGAGCAAGCGAACCAGCACCGCCGGGACCATCAGGTACCCCACCGCCGTGTCACGCGCCTGGCGTGGGTTCACCAGGTCTGTCTGCAAGTCCTTCGGGAGTGCCTGCTGCTGCGGCGTAGGCGCCATGACCTCGGTGGCCGGCCGGAAGCGCCGGAGGAGCGCGTAGACAGTGAGCGCGACGAGCGCCAGCACCACTCCTTCCCCGAAGGTGTCGAACCCGCGGAAGTCCACCAGCATCACGTTCACCACATTCCGCCCGCCGCCGCCGCTCAGAGCGTTCTCGAGGAAGAACGAGGTGCGCTCGGGGAAGTCTCGCGTCATCACCGCGTAGGCCAGGAGCGCCATTCCGCCGCCGGCACTCACCGCGATGACGAAGTCGCGGGCTCGCCGGCCCCTGGCAACCCTCAATGTGTGCGCATCGTACACGCCGCGGGTCGGCTCTCGCGGCGGGAGCCACCTGAGCCCCAGCAGGATGAGCAGTGTCGTCACCACCTCAACGGTGAGTTGGGTGAGCGCGAGGTCCGGCGCGGAGAACCAGATGAACGTGACGCAGCTCACCGCGCCCGCGGTCCCTGCAAACATGAGCGCGGCGAGCCGGTGGAACTTCGCCTGCCATGCTGCCGCCAACGCCGCGACGCCGCCCACCGTCCACAGCGCGATGAACGTCGGCGAGAGAGGCACCAGCGGACGCTCCCCCTTGCCAATGCCACCCCACAGCGCCCAGATACCCACGAGCAGCGTGACCACCACCAGCGCCAACAGCTGCCGCTGGAGTCCCGCGGTGAGCAGCCAGCGACGGGTCCATCTGCTCAACGAGGTCAGCCGCGCCAGCAGTGACGCAAAGAGCCTCGCACCATCCAACCGCTCCACGAGGCGGCCGCCGAGGCGCACGTGCCTTACCTCCAGCCGCCGGGCCCACAGGTACAACATTCCGCCACCGCCGAGCGCAAGCGCGCTCATGAGGAGCGGGGGAGTGAACCCATGCCAGAGCTTGAGGCTGTACGGCGGGAGCGTTCCGCCCACGACCTGCCGGGACGCGGCATCGAGGATCGGCCCGATCGACACGGCTGGCGCGACGCCCACCACCAGGCACATGACGACCAGCACCTCGACGGGGACGCGCATCCACTTGGGCGGCTCCTCCGGGACGCGCGGAGTGTCCCGTGCGCTGGAGGGCCCAAAAAACACCTTCGCCGCAAACCGGAGCGAGTACGCAACGCTCCCCATGCCTGCCAGGGTCGCCGCAATCGGCAGGCCCCACTGGACGGCGGGCATGGCGTTGACGACAACCGTCTCGGCAAAGAACATCTCCTTCGACAAGAAGCCATTGAGCAACGGGACTCCCGCCATCGCCGCCGTGGCAACGACCGCGAGCGTCCCGGTGATGGGCATCAGGCGGAAGAGCCCCGACAGCCGCCGGATGTCCCGCGTCCCTGTCTCATGATCGATGATCCCCACCGCCATGAACAGCGAGGCCTTGAAGGCCGCGTGGTTCATGATGTGGAACACCGCCGCCACCGCTGCGAGCGGGCTGTTGAGCCCGAGCAGCAGCACCACCAGCCCGAGATGCGAAATGGTGGAGTATGCGAGCAACCCCTTCAGGTCGCGCTGGAACAGCGCCGTCCACGCGCCGAACAGCAGCGTGACGAGCCCAGCGGACCCGACGAGCCAGAACCAGAGCTCCGTCCCCGACAGCACCGGCCACAGTCGCGCCAGCAGGAACACGCCCAGCTTCACCATGGTCGCCGAGTGCAGATACGCCGACACCGGCGTCGGTGCCGCCATCGCGTTCGGGAGCCAGAACTGGAAGGGGAACTGGGCGCTCTTGGTGAACGCGCCGAGGAGGATGAGGCAGAGTGCCACCGGGTAGAGCGCGTGGGCTTTGACGCGCTGCGCGCTCCTGAGGACGACGTCCAGCTCGTAGCTGCCCACCACCTCGCCGAGCACCAGCAGCCCAGCCAGGAGGCACAGGCCGCCCATCCCGGTGACTGTGAGCGCCATCCGGGCCCCGCGCTGTGCGTCCTTCCGTTGGTTCCAATAGCCAATGAGCAGGAACGAGAAGAGGGAGGTCAGCTCCCAGAAGAAGGCAAGCTGCAGCAGGTTTCCCGAGAGGACCACGCCCAGCATCGCGCCCATGAATGCCAGGAGGAATGCGAAGAACCTCGGCACGGGATCCGACGGCGAGAGGTAGTACCGCGCATACAGCATCACCAGCGCGCCGATGCCGAGGACGAGCACGCAGAATGTCCATGAGAGGCCGTCGAGCCGCAGCACAAGGTCGAGCCCCAGCGAGGGCACCCACGAGATGCGCTCGACCAGCAGACCTCCACCCCGAACTCTCGGGAAGTGGAGCGCCACGCCCACGAGCCCCGCCAGCGCGGTGAGGCCCGCGAGACCCGCTGCGCGGTTCCGGGCACTCGTGGGCAGCAGCGCCGCGATGGCAGCGGAGACCCCGGGGATGAGCAAGAGCGCAAGAAGCGGCATCGTTCAAGCAATCGATGGGAGCGAGCTGCCAACCCCTCAACTTCTGCCGGACCCCTGGGGCCTGGGGGGTACAACCAGGACGTCGCACGGCACTTCCCGGAGGACGTCGCCGGCAACAGTCCCGAGGAGCGCGTGCGCGACACCGGCACGGCCATGCGTTCCAAGCACCAGGAGGTCCGCTCCAGCCTTTGCGACAGTGTCCGCTATGACCGTCCTCGGCGAGCCGTATCGAACGTGGGACTTCCAAGAAGGCGCGTCGTCATGCGAGGCCTTCATGTCTGCCAATGCGGTGGCCAGCGCGCGGGCGATATCGTGAAGTGCCTTCTGCCGATAATGGTGGCGGAACTCCTGGCCCTGGTCCGGTGAGAGGCTCGGATAGATCAGGCCGTGGTAAGGCACGTCGTAGGCGTGGACCAGCCCGATCTGAGGACGGGGAGGCGGAAGCACCCGAAGGGTCAAGGTCAGAACATCCTGGGCAGCTTGATCCGTATCCAGGGCGAGCAAGGGGCGTCGATAGGCCCCGTGCGGTTGTAGGCGAACCACCAGGACTGGCAGCTGACCCTTTCGGATGACGCGCTCCGCAGTCGATCCAAGAAAGATGTCGCGGAGCGTACGACCGCCGCCGCGGCCCATCACAATCAACTCGGCCTTGCACGAACGCGCGTGCCTGGCGATCTCGGCAGCCGCGACGCCAACCTTTACGCTCGGCATGACCTTGACGCTCTCCGGGAGCTTGGCCGCCACGTTCCTCACCGCGTGCTGGAGCGCCTTCGTCGCATCGCTTTCTGCCAGGCGCCTGGCTTCCCGTGAGAGAAGCCTCGGGACTACGTGGAGAAGGGTGAGCTGAGCGTTCTTGGCGAGGGGGAGCAGCGCTGCGCGCTCCACGACCCGTTCCGTCGCGGGTGAGAGATCGACAGGGATGAGCAATGAACGAAAGTCGTGGGGAATGGAGCGCCCTGCCCTGTCCCAGACACGACCCTGAGTCATCTTGGGCATCGTGTCAGCCTGCGCATTCCTATATTGCGCCGCAAGTGAAAGAACGGCGACGGCTGTACGCTGTTGACTGCATGGCATGCGGGGAGCGGATGGGGCACCTGAGCCGCACGAAAAGCTGGAGAGGCGCTCGGCTCTACACGGTCGGCCATTCGACCCGAACGTTCGATGAGCTGGTCGCGCTGCTTCGTGCCTTCGACATCTTCGTCTTGGCGGACATCCGGACCATCCCCCGATCGCGGCACAACCCCCAGTTCAACGGCGATGCGCTTCGATCGGCGCTTCGTGCGCGGCGCCTTCGCTACGCACAGCTCCCCGAGCTCGGAGGCCTGCGCCGGCCACGCAAGGACTCACCCAACGCGGGGTGGCGCAACGCCAGCTTCCGGGGGTACGCCGACTACATGCTGACCGAGGACTTCGAGACTGGGCTCGCGAAGCTGCACGCGCTGAGCGCGGAGGGTCGCGTCGCGCTGATGTGCGCAGAGGCCGTGCCATGGCGTTGCCATCGCTCCCTCGTCGCAGACGCACTGACGGCCCGCGGAGCCCATGTGGAGCACATCACCAGCGCCAAGCGCTCGACTCCGCACCGCGTGACGGCGTTCGCCAAGGTCAAAGGCACACGTGTCACGTATCCCGTCGAGGACTCCGCGGGCGGGCGGCTCGCCACCCGGGCGCCCTTCCATCTCGAGGCGACCGTGCGCGTGCTGCAGCGCCGTCCGACGAACCGGGTCAATGTCTGGGAGCAGGAGCGCTACCTGCGAGTGCTGGCGACGGCTGACGGTCTCGCGCTGGCCGAGGTGACGAATCGCGGAACGATCGACGAGCCAGACGTTCGGTTCACCGTCCTCCAAGGCAACCTCTCCACCGCCACGCGCGAGGCGCTCGGACAGACCATGCGGAGGATGCTCGGCCTGGAGGTGGACCCGGAGCCGCTGCAGCGGCTGGCGGAGGCCCAGCGCAGGCTTGTCCCCACGGCGCTCGCGCTGCGCGGCATGCGGCCACCGCGGTTCGCCGAGTTGTTCGAGGCGTTCGCGAACGTGGTGCCTTTCCAGCAGGTGAGCCTGGACGCCGGTGTGGCCATCGTGGGCCGGCTGGTCGAGCGCTTCGGCAAGTCCCTCGAACACGACGGCCGTCGCTTCCACGCGTTCCCTACGGCTCAGGCCCTCGCCGAGGCTCGCCTCGACGCGCTCAGAGCGTGCGGCTTGAGTCTTCGAAAGGCCGAGACACTCCGCCACGTTGCCAGCGCGATCGCAGCGGGCGAGCTGACGGAGGAGCAGCTCTTGCGCATGAGCAGCAAGGAGGCGATCGGGTTTCTGGCCGAGCTGCAGGGCATCGGCCCCTGGAGCGCCAGTTTGGTGCTCCTGCGGGGGCTCGGTCGCCTCGACGTGTTTCCTCCGGGTGACGTTGGTGCCAGGCGCGGGCTCAGCACGTTGATGCGCCTGGAGCCAGGACCCGCGCTCGATCGCGTCGTCCAGCGCTTTGGCGATCGCCGCGGCTACCTCTACTTCTGTGCCCTGGGCGGCAGCCTCCTGGCAAAGGGCCTGATTCACCCGGCTCCTCCGCCGTGACGGAGCTGGGCTGCGCTCACCGGCTCAGCGCACCCGAGTGCCGTGCGGCAGCGGCTTGGCGATCTCGTCCTGGAAGTCCATGAAGCGCTCCATCTCGCGCACCGTCTCGTCCGTGGCCTGCACCTCGGCGCTCACCACGTCCAGCTGCCGGTTCACCGTCTCCGGATCCCGGATGGTGATCGACTGCTCGTGCGTCAGCCGCATCAGATCTTCAATCCCCGCCAGCTGGTGGCTCACCACCTCACGGCTCTCGCCCGCCTGCTGGAAGCGCCCCAGCCGCTTGCGGAGGATCTCCAGCCGCTTCTCCTTCACGTCCTTCAGCCGCGCGTTGGCCTCCTGCGCCACCTCCGCCTCCAGCTCGCGCAGCTCCTTCTCCAGCTGCTCCCTGTCCGTGCTGTTCAGGTACGTGCGGTGATGGTTCAGCGCCGCCACCAACCGCAGGAATGAAGTCAGCAGCGCGTCCAGCCGCGGCTCGCTGTCCGTCGCCAGCACCTTCCCAGCGGGCAGCCGGCGGTAGTTCTCCAGGATCTTCTCCTTCAGCCCCACCAGCACCTGGTAGTGCTCGCGCTGAGAGGGCGCCAGCTCCGCCAGCAGCCCGTCCACCTCCTTGCGCGCCGGATCGCTCGCCTCGTCCCCGCCCCGCGCGCGGATCGCCCGCTGGAAGCGCTTCATGGACGGGACGATCCCCAGGTACAGCCCCTCCACCCCCAGCGCCACCAGCGCGGGCAGCGGCTCCCCCGTCATCAGCGACGAGGCCCCCGCCGTGAGCAGGCCCACGAGGTTTGCGGGCAACATGAAGGCGGCCTTGATGAAGCTGGGCGAATCCGCCACGGAATCTCTCCTCCCCTCCCGGGGGGTATCAGGGTCCGCGAGCCTCCGACACGTACTTCAACGCTCCGAGATCTCGCGTGTCCTCTGCAGGCGGCGCCACGGCCCCCCGCTTGAGCTTCTGGAAGAGCGCCGAGGCGCTCTGGAACAGCTCGTCATAGGTGACGGGCGCCTCGCCGGAAAGCCCGAAGAAGGCGCGATTGTCCGCCAGTGTCGCCGGAGGCGCCGAGCGGATGGCCTCCGTAGGGTCCCCCAGGTAGGGCGCCACGTCCCCCAGCATCCGCGCTGCCGGGCCCGGCTCCTTCTGAACACTCTGCCCCGCATCCAGCAGGCCCCGCAGCACCCGCCGCACCGCGTCCGGGTACCGCGCCGCGAAGTCCCCGCGCGTCACCAGCACCGTGGCAATCAGGTGCGGAGCGTCCGCAGTCGTGGCCAGCACCGCCCCCCCGCGATCCCTCGCCGCCAGCTCCACGTCCCCCCACAGCCCCACCACCGCGTCCGCCCGGCCCTCGCGCAGCGCCCGGCCCGCATCCAGCGTGGAGGGCAGATCCACCCACCTCACGTCCGTGGTCCGCAGCCCCATGCGCGACACCACCCACAGCGCGAAGTAGTG